>Ga0055584_100002313_pt1 | contig 18877 bp, 19 predicted proteins | sample OSDHelmetaG_FD_58716 | JGI IMG/M metagenome (GOLD analysis project Ga0055584, IMG submission 58716) | Pelagic marine sediment microbial communities from the LTER site Helgoland, North Sea, for post-phytoplankton bloom and carbon turnover... | ecosystem: Environmental > Aquatic > Marine >... | reverse complement strand
CTGACACGTCTTGCCAGTGGGTTTGGAATGCGCATTGACCCATTGTACAAGACCCCCGCTTTTCATGAGGGCATGGACTTTACGGCGCCTACAGGGACTCCCATCTACGCTACAGGCAATGGCACCGTAATACGTGCAGACAGAAAGGCCAGGGGATATGGCAACCACGTTCGACTCGACCATGGCTTCGGCTACATGACCTTGTACGCACACATGAGTGAAATCGCGGTAAAGCCAGGCCAAGATGTGCTTCGCGGAGAAATCATTGGGTATGTTGGAAACACTGGGAAATCGAGTGGTCCTCACTTGCATTATGAAGTTCACAAGAATGATCGCCCTGTAAACCCAATCAATTTCTACTTTAGTGACCTGACACCAGAGGAATTCGATATGATGATTCAACTGGCGTCACAGGAAAACCAATCATTCGACTGACCCCAAGGCGACCATGGCATTCAAAGAGAAGGAATCGTTCAAACTTTACTACTCCATCGGCGAGGTAGCTGAGATGTTAGACGTGAATGCATCGCTGCTGCGGTTTTGGGAGAAGGAGTTTGACGTTATCAAGCCTCAAAAGAATTCCAAAGGAAACCGCATTTACAAGAATCAAGACGTAAAAAACCTCAAGTTGATCCATCACTTGGTGAAAGAACGTGGCTTTACCCTAGACGGCGCTAAAAAGAAAATCAAGGATCAACACAAGGCATTGCTCGAAAAATCAGAGATGATCGACTCGCTCAAGCATGTGAAGGAAATGCTCCTCGACCTGAAGGATTCGCTCTGAGATCAATAACTCTTTCCTGGTACTAAATACTGTTGGACATAGTCTCGCACGCCCGCTTCTAGCCCAGTAAACGATGCCTCATACCCAGCTTCCCGCAGCTTCGACATATCTGCTTCGGTGTAGTATTGGTATTTATCCCGAATATCCTCAGGCGTGTCCACAAACGTGATTTCCGACTCCATATCCAAGGATTCAAATACACTCTTTACGAGATCCAAGAAAGTTCTTGCCGTGCCCGTGCCCAAGTTGTACAAACCACTCTCTGGACACTTGTCCATTAAAAATTCAATCACACTCAGCACATCCTTCACGTAAACGAAGTCACGCAGTTGCTCCCCGTCCTTGTAGTCAATATTGTGGGAACGAAATAGCTTCATGCTTCCCTTTTCCTGAATCTGATTATATGCGTGGAAGATCACAGAGGCCATTCGTCCTTTGTGGTATTCATTGGGGCCGTAAACATTGAAAAACTTCAGACCATACCAATTCGGGGGAGTCTCCTCCTGCTGTAATGCCCATTTGTCAAACTCATTCTTAGAGACACCATAGGGATTGAGTGGGACCAATTTTTCAGAAAGGGCGTGATCGTCCTTATATCCGAATTCTCCACCCCCGTACGTAGCTGCCGAAGAAGCATATACCAGCGGTATTTGTTGCTCTGTACAGTACTTCCAAAGCTCCTTGGTGTAATGCAGGTTCAATGCCTCAAGAATCTCGTAATCAAACTCGGTCGTATCCGTACGCGCTCCGATGTGCAAGATCGCTGACACGTCCTCTCTGCCTTGCAGCCATGAAAACAATTCGGTTCGTTCGACCTTTAAAACGCCTTCGAGCGCATCCAAGTTTCGTTGTTTTGCGGGTATGGTGAAATCATCCACGATGGCCACCGCTTCGCCCTTCGCCTTCCAGTCTTTTGCTAAACAGCTGCCTATGAATCCCGCTGCACCAGTAATCACTATCATTTTAACCCCTTTGGTGAACAAAGGTATTCAATGATCAATGCGCCCTATCTTTGCGGCCAATTTTGAACGATGTCGAAGACGATGTACATCACGAGGCGGGAGCGTTTTTCCGCCGCCCATAAACTCTCTAAAGAGGAATGGAGCGATGAAAAGAACCTAGAAGTATTTGGCAAGTGTGCGAATCCAAACTGGCATGGACACAACTACGAGCTTTTCATTACCGTGAAGGGCGAAGTGAATCCAGAAACTGGTTTCGTCATGGACCTCAAATTGCTCGGCGAAATGATCAAGGAGTATGTAATCCGACATTTGGATCATAAAAACGTGAACTTAGACACTCCTTTCATGAAAGGTCAATTGTCATCCACGGAGAATATTTGTATTGCGGTTTGGGAAGAGCTAGCGCAGCCGATCGCCGATCAAGGTGCTACACTCCACTACATCAAGCTCCAAGAAACCGAGAATAATTACGTCGAGTATTATGGCTGAAGACAAAGGATCCACCAAGGGTTTTGAACGCACCGATGCCTACAATGCCGAACATCTAGACGCGCTGCAAGACGGCTTCGAATCCATCATTGTTAACTTGGGTGAAGACATCGGCCGAGAAGGATTAGCCAAAACGCCTGAGCGTGCTGCCAAAGCCATTCAATTCCTCACCCAGGGCTACGAGCAAAATGCCCAAGAAATTTTGGAATCTGCCATTTTCCTAGAAGAACACCAGCAGATGGTGTTGGTGAAGAACATCGAGATGTACTCCTTGTGCGAGCATCACATGCTTCCCTTTTTTGGAAAAGCGCACATCGCCTATATACCAAATGGTAGGATCGTCGGTTTGAGCAAGATCCCTAGGGTGGTAGATGTATTTGCCAGAAGACTGCAAGTGCAAGAGCGCCTCACACATCAAATCCGAGACAGCATCCAGAAAGCGCTTGACCCCATGGGTGTGGCGGTGGTCATAGAGGCTCAGCATATGTGCATGCAAATGCGCGGTGTGCAAAAGCAAAATTCAGTAACCACGACTTCAGCATTCACCGGAGAGTTCCTAAAAGACTCAACCCGCAAAGAATTTATCAGTTTGATTTCCGCAAAACTTAGCTAAGATGAAAACAGCCTATGTATTTCCCGGACAGGGAGCCCAATTCTCAGGAATGGGAAAAGAACTTTACGACAGCAATCCTTCCGCCAAAGCACTTTTTCACCAAGCCAATGATATCCTTGGATTCGAGATCACTAAGATCATGTTCGAGGGAAGCGACGACGAGCTCAAGCAGACCAAGGTGACCCAACCGGCCGTTTTTCTTCATTCCGTAGTACTTGCTTCTACCCTCAATAATTTTCGACCCGACATGGTCGCAGGACATAGTCTCGGCGAGCTTTCAGCATTGGTGGCGAACAAGACCCTTAGTTTCGAGGATGGACTCAACTTGGTGTATAAAAGGGCAATGGCCATGCAAAAGGCCTGTGAAATGAACCCTTCCACCATGGCAGCGATACTTGGATTGGAAGACAGTATCGTTGAAGAGACTTGTGCCACAATCGACGAGGTAGTGGTAGCGGCCAACTACAATTGTCCCGGCCAGTTGGTCATCAGCGGAAGCAACGCTGGCATCGATGCAGCATGCGCCGCACTGACCGAAAAAGGAGCGAAGCGCGCACTCAAGCTGCCCGTTGGTGGCGCATTCCATTCACCTCTGATGGAACCCGCAAGGGCTGAATTGGCGCAAGCTATTGAAAACACAGTCTTCAGCGAGCCAACCTGTCCGGTATATCAGAACGTCACCGCAAGCGCCGTAAGCGATCCGATAGCCATCCAGAAAAACCTGATGGCACAACTCACCGCTCCGGTCCGCTGGACGCAGAGCGTGCAGCAAATGGTTGCCGATGGCGCCACGCATTTCGTGGAGGTAGGCCCAGGTAAGGTATTGTCTGGATTGGTCAAGAAAATCCACCGCGAGGCAGAAGTGGCTCAAGCTTAAAGCTTCTGATTGATCAGTAGCCCACTGTCCATCAGTTGATGAAGGGTGGGGAGTCTTCGCGCATGATCCATCAGCGTAATATGTCTATCGTGGTGGCAGTCTGAACCGAGTAGGCTGATGAGTCCTTTGTCTACAAGTCGCTTGGAAATCTGCTTTACTTCAGGAGAGTAATGTCCCGTAAGGCTATTGATGTTGAGTTGCAACACCACACCCTTATCCGCCAATTCTTGGTATTTCTCGAATTTTTGGTGCCAAAAAGCATATCGTTCTGGATGCGCTAACACCGGTTTGTAGCCCGCTAACTGCATTTCAAAAACGATTTCGGCCAGGTTAGGCGGCTCACTGAGAAAAGGGAGTTCAAACAAGACATAGCCATCCCCGAAAGTCAGGATGTCCTTCGCCTTGATCTTCGGCATCAAATCGGCATCCAAATAGTATTCGGCGGCGCACTCGATTTCAATATCAATCCCAGCCTTGCCGGCAGCCTCCGCAATCCGATCCCTTCCGGTGGTGATGATCTCGGTGGTATTGCGGTAGTAATCGCTCATCACATGGGGCGTGGTAATTACTTTTTGATAGCCCAACCCCTTCATGCCAGCGAGCATGCCAAGCGAATCCTCAATCGTCTTCGCGCCGTCATCAATGCCATCGATAAAATGGGAATGCACATCTACGCGCAACTTTCCTAGGTCTGCAGGATCGAGCAATTGCTCTTTCTTTCCGAATAGTTTGGCTAATCTTCCGAACATTGCAGCAAAGGTATTCTCATTCATGAACATCCCCGTTACATCGAAAGGTAGATACATCATTTTAACGATTTTATCTGCTGCCCTCCTGCTTGCTTGTGCTGGACCACCGCCTGAAAAGAAGGAAACAATTGAACCCAAAGCGGAAGAACCGAAACACGTGGTAGAGCAAGAGATCCCCTCAAAGAAGAATGCGCCACGTCCACGAGAAGGAAAGGTCAGGCAATTCTTCGAAGACTATGGTGCTGCTCATCCAGAAACGCTTGTGTTACTCAAGACGCGACTGGGGGATATCAAGATTCGCCTCTACGAACAAACGCCGATCCACCGGGCCAACTTTCTCTATAATGTCAATGAAGAGCTCTACCACCACACCATCTTCTACCGGGTTGTTCCTGAATTCATGATCCAGGGAGGAAATTCCGATCATTACCAGACCCTTGAAAAAAGAGAAGAAGCAGGTGCCTATTACATCCCCAATGAAACGACGCCCGAGCTGATCCATAAGAGAGGTGCCATTGCCATGGCGATGAGCTACAAGGACAACCCAAAGCAAAAATCAGCACAATACAGCTTTTACATCGTGATCGGTAAACCGCTCAGTGAGGATGGCTTAGACCCTGTAGAGGAGGAGTACAACATTCAAATACCCGCATCAGCGCGGGAGGTATACAAAAACATGGGGGGCTCGCCTCATTTAGACGGGGTACACACAGTCTTTGGAGAAGTAGTAGAAGGAATGGGTGTAGTAGAGGCGATTTCCAATGAGAAGAGAGATACAGGCGATTGGCCCATTAACGACGTAATCATTGATTATGAGGTCTTGGAATAATTACTTGCACTTGAAGTGCTTTCCACCAAGCGGTTTGGTATGATAGCCAGACGATGAAGCGCAGCCTTGGAATACCATGGCTCCTAAGAAGAGCATGGCTAAGAGCAGGGCACTCAATATTTTACGTCTCCTTTTCATTATTCTTCAAAAGTAAGGCTTCGCGTTTAATCACAATTACAACTTGGTGATATGCGTAGTTTGGCTGAAGGAGGAAGTAGATCCTTAATGGCCATCTGATAAGCTTCTCCCATCTGAATCGCCCTGATGTCGACCTCCTTGAGGTTTGTCAATTCAGCGACGCTGTTGGGCAGGTAGTAAATGTTATTGCTCCACAGTTCCAAGTATTCGAGCTCCTTCAATTCACCAATTCGCTCTGTCACGTAATAGATCTGATTATTTCCAACCAGCAACTCCCTGAGTGCTTTCAGGTCACCGATAGAACCTTGCAGGGAGTCTAACTTGTTTCGTGTCAATACCAAACGTTCTAACTTGGAGTAGGCAGTAAGGTCGTTTGGCAGCTCGGTCAACTTGTTATGGCCTAGATCTAACACCCTCAGGTTCGGAAAAGAAGCGAGTTCTGCTGGCCATTCACGTAATCCATCCCTTCTCAGCTTCAGCACCTCCACTTGCTCTGGCACCAACAAGGCACGCTCCAAACGCGTGTAAACCACAGGGTCTTCCACCGCTTGCGAGAAAGCGGATCCCGCCGAACCGCATGCCATGAGTACCATGAAAAGCTTAACCAACCTGGGCATCCTGTTTATCTATTTCCATCTGCGCTTTCAAAGCTGAAACATCAGTATAACGCTTTTCCGAACGTAAGTATTTCAGCAATTCCACTTTGACCTGCATACCGTATATGTCGCGATCGAAATCAAAAAGGTTGACCTCAATGGATCGCGCGCCTTCCTTTTCAAAGGTCGGATTGTGCCCGATGTTCATCATACCTCGGTAGGCCACACCATTGAGGTGGGCGTCTACTGCATACACCCCATTCTTAGGTATCAACTTGGTATCGTCCAAGATTTCGACGTTGGCCGTGGGAAAGCCAAGGTCCTTTCCGCGGTTCTTTCCTCGCACTACGTTTCCTCTAAAAGAATACTTGTACCCTAGGTAGGTATTGGCAGTTGCCACCTCCCCTTCTTGCAAGGCCGTTCTGATCTTGGTTGAACTGACGTTCACATCGTCGATGTCCTGGGCAGAGATCTCCGTGACCTTGAAGTCGTAAAGCGGAGCCATGTCGCGTAATTGATGAATATCGCCTTCTCGGTTGCGACCGAAATGATGGTCGTAACCGATAACCATGTGCCTCATGCGCAAGCCATTTACCAGCAAATCTCGGACGTATTCCACGGCGTTGAAGCGCGAAAAATCTTTTGAGAACGGATGAATGATCACATCATCCAGCCCTGCAGCTTCCAACAATTCGAGCTTCTCTTCCATCGTAGTGAGCAACTCAAGCCCGTGATCGTCTGGAAATAACACCTTCCTAGGATGAGGATGAAAGGTCAACATTACACTCCTTCTCCCCTCTCGCCCTGCAATATCGTTGAGCATCTGAATGATCTTTCGGTGACCTACGTGCACACCGTCAAACGTTCCTGTGGTCAAGCACGTCTCTTCGCTCCGATCGTACTGATCTATCCCTTTGAATACCCGCAATTTATTAACGCCTGTTGATTTGTTAATCGCTTGATTTAATGATGCTTAGCGTCATTCTTAACGCACTCCAAATGTATGCAATTAAAAAAATGAATTCGCGCGAGTTGTAACAAATTGAAATACCTAGATTTGCACCCGTTTTAGAACGATTTGTATAACAACGTAATTATCTAAAATTCAGCATAAATGGCTGTTAGAACAGGAAAAATTTCACAGGTTATCGGCCCTGTGGTAGACGTGCGGTTCAGCACTGGAGACAACGAACTTCCAAACATTCTTGACGCATTGGAAGTCACAAAAGCCACTGGCGAGACCGTGGTACTAGAATGTCAACAGCACATTGGTGAGGACACGGTGCGAACCATTGCGATGGACTCTTCTGAGGGCTTGACCCGAGGAATGGCTGTCATTGCAACTGGAACCCAGATCACCATGCCAGTTGGTGAGCAAATCAAGGGAAGAACATTCAATGTAATTGGAGGTGCCATTGACGGAATGAAAGAAGTAGATCAAGCGGGTGGCCGTCCGATTCACGCGGAGGCTCCACTTTTCGAAGACCTTTCAACCGCATCTGAAGTTCTCTTCACAGGTATCAAAGTAATTGACCTCATCGAACCTTACGCTAAAGGTGGTAAAATTGGTCTCTTCGGTGGTGCTGGTGTTGGTAAGACCGTATTGATCCAAGAGCTCATCAACAACATCGCGAAAGGACACGATGGGTACTCTGTTTTTGCAGGAGTTGGAGAGCGAACCCGAGAAGGAAATGACCTGCTTCGCGAAATGCTTGAGTCAGGTATTGTTCGTTACGGCGACGACTTCATGCATTCCATGGAAGAAGGCGGATGGGACCTTTCAAAGGTAGACGAAGCCGCATTGAAAGAATCAAAAGCAACGTTCGTATTCGGACAAATGAACGAGCCTCCTGGGGCTCGTGCACGTGTCGCGCTTACTGGATTGACAGCAGCAGAATACTTCCGCGATGGAGATGAGGAGAGCGGTGGACGCGACATCCTTTTCTTCGTTGACAACATTTTCCGATTTACACAGGCTGGTTCTGAAGTATCTGCACTGCTAGGTCGTATGCCTTCTGCAGTAGGTTATCAGCCTACGCTTGCCTCTGAAATGGGTGCGATGCAGGAGCGTATTACATCCACCAAGCGCGGATCTATTACCTCTGTGCAAGCGGTGTATGTTCCTGCGGATGACTTGACTGACCCAGCGCCAGCAACCACGTTTGCTCACTTGGACGCAACGACCGTATTGAGTCGTAAGATTGCTGAGCTCGGCATCTACCCTGCGGTGGATCCATTGGATTCAACCTCGCGTATCCTTACAGCTGACATCGTAGGTGAAGAGCACTACATCACAGCTCAAAAGGTAAAAGAGATCCTTCAACGTATGAAGGAATTGCAAGACATCATCGCGATCCTTGGTATGGATGAATTGAGTGAAGAAGATAAGCTGGTAGTGCACAGAGCACGTCGTATTCAGCGTTTCCTTTCTCAGCCTTTCCACGTAGCAGAGCAGTTCACCGGTATCCCTGGTGTATTTGTTCCGATCGAGGAAACCATCAAAGGATTCAACATGATCCTCGACGGTGAAATGGACCAGTATCCAGAAGCGGCCTTCAACCTAAAAGGCAACATCGAAGAAGTAATAGAAGCCGGTAAGAAAATGCTTGCCGACGCTAAAGCAGAAGAAGCAGCATAATCATGACCCTAGAGATCCTTTCTCCAGAACGACAAATCTTTCGAGGTGAAGCGGATGTTATTCAGCTTCCAGGTAAGGACGGCTCCTTTGGAATCCTCGAAAACCACGCTCCGATCATCGCCACTCTTCAATCAGGTGCCGTGCGCATCGTGAAAGACGGCGAAGAACAATTGTTCGAGATTGCAGGCGGTGTGGTTGAGGTTCTTAATAATAAAGTGATCGTTCTGTCTGACTAAGTCAAGACAACGCGCCGACAAATAGAAAAGCCCCGATCACTCGGGGCTTTTTCGTTTTCCATATTTTCTCAAGCTGTTCTCAGAAGAGACCGTGCAATTCCGCATCAATCTTCTGGATGATCTCACCCAAGTCTTCCTGACTGTCGATGAAATTGTTGTTGTCCACGTCAATAATCAAGAGCTTGCTCTTGTCGTACGTAGAAATCCACGCCTCATAGCGCTCGTTCAAACGTTTGAGGTAGTCGAGGCGGATCGCTTCTTCGTACTCACGACCACGGCTCTGGATCTGACTTACCAATCGCGGTACGCTTGCCCGCAAGTAAATCAATAGATCTGGCGGCTGAACAAAGCGATCCAACAGGTTAAAAAGCGAGAAATACGTCTCAAAATCGCGCGTGGTCATCAAGCCCATCGAATGCAAGTTCGGCGCAAAGATGTACGCGTCTTCATAGATGGTTCTGTCTTGGATGACGTTCTTCTTGCCCTCGCGGATCTCTAAAATCTGATTGAAGCGGTTGTTGACATAATAGATCTGCATGTTGAATGACCAACGCTGCATCTCTGCGTAAAAATCGTTGATGTACGGATTCCCGTCTACATCCTCATAGTGCGTCTCCCAACCGTAGTGCTTCGCTAGCAACCCAGTCAATGTTGTTTTCCCAGAACCGATGTTCCCGGAAACTGCTACGTGTAGGTTGCTATTCTTATCCTCCATAATACTATCGATAACTACGTTGACTCCTCCAAGGTGGGTCCCTGGAATGAGCTTACGAATTAAGTCAAACCCGTTGAAAATAAAAAGCTTTCAGCGCTTCGGCTCGAAAATAAATATCCCTTTCTGGCCGGTTGCACAAATACGCGATCGGTTCACGTCAAATCGCTCAGGCAGATCTGCTTCCAGTGGAACCAACTCTTCGGTGGCATTCGTCAAATGAAATGCAATGAGCTCATCTCCCTTCTGGAAAAACAATCGTTTATCCGATATTCTCAAGCGTGACACCCCTTTCAGAGGTATGCGCTTCAAGTAATTTCCGAACACGTCAAACACGTAAATCCCGTGTTTCGGGTCTGTCAGGTAGACCCGGTTGTCCACTTCTATCAAGTCTTCTGGAAAGAATTCTACCCTGAGCATCTGCGCAATATTCAGTGATTCACGTTCCTTCTTAAAATACTGGTCATAGCGAATCAATCGAAATTCAATCGGATCATACAGCCAAAACCCATTGCTGTGAGAAGTCGCTGCCAACGAAATCTGCTCATAACCCTCCGCATAGAGGTTGACCTCCTCGCGCAATTCAGACATGCGTGAATCGAGAAAGATCAATCGCATCTGCTCCGCAGAAAAAATCAACACCTTCATCGGATTACTGACGTCAATGGCTACATGCTCTCCGATCATCTTATTGCTGTACCGCGTCAACACCTTGCCCGTCGGATCCATCTTCACAACCTCCCCGCGTTGCACGGCATACATATTATTCAACTGATCCAAACGCACGCCCACCGCAGGCTGCTCCAGCTGCTTGACCAACCTCCACGTAACCATGTCCTGGGCTGTCACCTGGAGCCACAGTGCAAAAAACATCACCAAAGCCAAGCTCCTATGCACCATGTTGGAAAGATAAGATGTCTTCGACATAGTCGCGGGTATTCGACAGGCGCGGCACTTTGTTCTGACCCCCGAGCTTTCCCCTTGACTTCATCCATCGGTAAAACGAGCCACTGCTCATTACATGCACGATCGGCATGCGCAACACCTTATCGTGGTATCGTTTCGCCTCGTAATCGCTGTTCAAGCCTTTCAAGGCATTGTCCAGCATCTCAACAAAAAACTCCAGGTCATCGGGCGCCCGCTCAAACTCAATCAACCACTCGTGCGCACCCGCCGCCGAAGCCTCCATGTACTTCGGAGCGGCTGTATATTCTTTCACAATGGCACCCGATTTAGCGCTTGCCGTGGCAATCGCCTGTTCCGCATTCTCTACAATCACTTCCTCCCCAAACGCATTGATGTAATGCTTCGTACGTCCACTGACTTTGATCCGGTACGGTTCCAAAGAAGTAAACTGAATGGTATCTCCAATCTTATACCTCCACAAACCACCATTGGTTGAAATAATCATCGCGTAGTTCACCCCTTCTTCCACCTCATCCAGCTGCAACGTCTTCGGGTGATCCCGGTCCAATTCACTCATCGGCATGAATTCATAAAAAATGCCGTAGTCCAACATGAGCAACATGTCGTCTCGCGAAGTGCTTTCTTGGATGCCGAAAAATCCTTCTGAAGCATTGTAGGTTTCAGAATAGTTGATCTTACCCCCCATCACGTGTGAGAAGCGATCGCAGTAAGGAGCGAAATTCACCCCTCCGTGCACGTACCACTCCAAGTTCGGCCACACTTCTAGGATGGAAGCTTTTCCCGTCATCTCCATCACACGATCCAGCAACACCAGCATCCAACTGGGGACGCCTGAAATATTGGTGATATCCTGCTTGACCGTAATCTGCGCGATCTGCTCGATCTTCTCCTCCCAAGAAGGATTCAAGGCCACGTCTGAATCCGGCGTCCGGTGCAGATGCGCCCAAAACGGGAGGTTCTTGATGATGATGGCCGAAAGGTCTCCGTAATACGTATCGTCGTTCAAAGGCACAAAGTTCGAACTACCTCCCATTGCCAAGCCTCGTCCTGACATCAGTTTCGATTCGGGAAATTCATTGTAGTACAAACTCATCAGGTCTTTCCCCCCTTTGTAGTGACATTCCTCCAAAGACTCTTCGCTAACAGGGATGAACTTACTCTTCGTGCTGGTGGTGCCACTTGACTTTGCAAACATTTTAATCTCCGATGGCCACAAGACATTTTGCTCTCCTTTCAATATCCGTTGAATCCGAGGTTCAAGGTTCTCATAGCTACTGATCGGAACTTGCTCCTTAAACCGCGGCATCGAGTTGATGTCGCGGTAGCCAAATTCCTTTCCCCATTCGGTATTCTTGGCCGTCTGCACCAATCGCTCGAACCATTCGTTCTGCACATCGTGCGGATACTTCATGAACAAGTCGATCTGATGGATGCGCTTCTTGATGAACCAACCGAATATGGAATTGATGATGCTCAAACGTCTGCCGCGTTAAAATGATGGGTATAAAGATGGTACTCTAAAGTGAATGGGCGTGCCTCGCTGACGCGAGACCGGGCTATCCGCTTTAGTCCCACGCCTGCGGCGTGAGAGCTGCCGCTTCTATCCCTCACGCAATATGTCTGCGCTTCCCTCATCGCTGCAGCCAAGCCAAAAGATCTTCCAAGGACAAAGCGTTCAAGGTCATTTCCTTGACCAATCCACCTTTCCGGGCCGCCATAACGCCATAACGCATGTGATCAACCCCTTCTTTTCGATGCGCATCCGGATTAATCGAGACCATCACCCCTTTTTCCATGCAGTAGGGGATCCACGTATAGTCAATGTCTAATCGCATCGGATTTGCATTCAACTCCACCGCCACGCCATTGGCAGCACAAGCGTCAATCACTTTTTTATGGTCAATCGGATAACCGGGACGAGACAGAAGCAACCTACCCGTTGGGTGCCCTAAGATCTTGGTATAAGGATTCTCCACCGCCGTGATCAAACGCTTCGTCGCCGTGGCCTCGTCCATCTTCAGAACGGAGTGCACCGAAGCCACGATCAAGTCAAACGATTTCAGCACATCCTCCTCGTAATCCAGCGAACCATCCATCAGGATGTCGCTTTCAATTCCTTTCAATATTCGAAAAGGCCCCAATTGGGCATTGAGGCTTTCAATCTCTGTGTGTTGTTGCTCTATCCTGTCGGCATGCAAGCCATTGGCGTATACCGCCGTTTTGGAGTGATCGCAAATCCCGAAGTAAGCATAACCCAGGTCCCGCAAGTGGGTTGCCATGACTTCCAGCGAGTGCATGCCGTCACTGTAGGTGGAATGATTGTGCAGGCAGCCCTTTAAATCAGCGTCAGCGATCAGCTCCTCGTTGCTGTACTGTAACTTCCATTCCTTCGCCCAAGGCACATTGCGCATTTCTGGAACCAGTCCTTCATCCACCGTTCCTTCCCCGGACCTTTTGAAGACTTCATCCTCAAACGACGCTTTCGACACGCGGTGAAAGTGTACATCAATCTTGTTCATCGAGGTATCCGGAAACGATTCCACATCTTCACTGATCACCATTTCAAGTGATTCCACGATTAGGTCTCGCCGCAGCATGCCCCCCGTTTCTGAAACCAAGGCATCCGGATAATGCTCACCGACCCACTGCTTGATCTCGAGCATCAATGGTTCAATGCTGGCGTATAAGAACCGGTCGCGGTTCTGCAGCATGAACTCGATTGCCTCTTGCACTTGCAGCTGGGTCTTTTCCCCAAACCCCTTCAAGTCGATCAAGCGGTTCTCGTGGCAAGCGTAGAGCAATTCACCGACCGATTCAATCCCCATCTCCTGCCAGATCAAACGGACTTTACTTGGCCCTAGTCCTTTGATCTTCAAAATCTCCAGCACGCCATCGGGCGTTTTCTCGAGCCAATCGGTCAAGTAGGTCATCTGACCAGTTTGCACAAGCTCCAGCAGTTTGGGAACAAGGTTTTTTCCAATCCCCGGAATGTGTTCAAAGGCGCCTGGGTCCATCTCACGTATCGGCTCTGACAAACGTCCGATTTGGAAGGAAGCATTGGCATAGGAGCGCGCTTTGAATTTGTTCTCTCCGTGCAACTCCATGATTTGCCCAACTAGCTTAAAAACCGATGCGATTTCTTTGTTCTCCATCGTCGACGAAAATAAACTTCTAGTGCCTCGAAAAGAAAAGCGGGACACGGTTAAAAACCCGAGTCCCGCTTCATGCAAATTGTATACGTTGCGTTTACCGATCAATAAATCTTGAAATCGTAGAGCATACGTGCTTGAATGCCATCCATCTTGCGCATTTCCTCAATTTTACTCCACATCTCCATTTCTTGCTCACCTAGTACCCATCCTGCTACAACCGCCTTGGTAGAACCGGTTAGGTCACTCATGAAACTTTCGAATGGATCTCGCTTCTTAGGCATCTCGATTATGTCGTAGTCTTTCAACTCGGCAGCTTCAGCCGCATAAGAGATCGCAGCACCTAAATCTCCAATCTCATCCACCAGACCGATGTTCAATGCGTCAGAACCGGTCCAAACCCTGCCGCGTCCAATGGAATCGATCACGGCATAGGTAGTCCCTCTTCCCTCGGCCACCTTGGCTACAAATTCCGTATACACTTGTTCGAGGTATCCTTCGAGCAGTCCAAGCTCTGCCTCATCAAAGTCACGGGACAGCGAACCAAAGTCTGCGTGCTTGTTCGTCTTCACCCCGTCGAAGGTGATGCCCAGGTTCTCGTTGAAGAATCCCCGCATGTTCGGGATCAACCCAAAGGCTCCAATTGAACCTGTAATGGTGGTGGGTTGTGCGAAAATGCGATCCGCATGTGTGCTGATGTAATAGCCACCCGAGGCAGCAACGTCTCCGAAGGAAACTATGAATGGCTTCGCCTCACCCGCCAAAATGGTCTCTCTCCAAATCACCTCACTGGCAAGGGCGCTGCCACCTGGCGAGTTCACCCGCATCACGATGGCCTTGACATCTTCATCCAGGCGCGCCTCGCGAATCGCCTTGGCCAATGTCTCAGAACCGATGTTTTGCTCATCCCCTTTGCCGCTTGAAATGCCCCCAACGGCATACACAACAGCAATCTCAGACTTTTGATCCCACGACTTCTTGTCGTCCATCTTCAATGGGCTGTGCATGGATCGGGCGTACGTTTCTATGCTGATGGATTCGATTTCATCGTCTTCTTCCAAACCGAGTTTCGTCCTCAGCTTTGCTTGGATCTCATCGTAGTAAGCGAGTCCATCGACCAATTTGTGGCTCACGGCATCTTCAGGCTTCTTCAAACTGAGCTCATCCGCAATCGCGTTCAACTCAGCATTCGAAATCCCTCGAGATTCACTGATGTCTGCGAGCATTTCTGCCCAAACATTGTTCAAAATGCGGGTCACCTGCTCCTTGTTCGGCTCGCTCATGTCTTTTCGCGAGAAAGGCTCTACGGCGCTTTTGTAGATGTTGTTCGGCCCTTTGATAATGGTCGCATCAATATTGAGCTTCTCCATGGCTCCTTTGAAAAATGGAACCTCCGATCTCAACCCGCGAAAGTCTAACCCTCCCTCTTGGAAGATATAGGTCTCATCCGCGACTGAAGAGACATAGTACGCCCCCTGGGTCATCATCTCTTCATATGCCATGACAAATTTTCCCGAGCTGTCTTTGAATTGCTGGAGGTGATCGCGTACCGTTTGCATAGTGGATAATCCGCCATTGAAATAGCTTCCACGAATCAGTACCCCGCGGATATTGGTATCCGTCTGTGCTTCTTTGAGCGCAGCTAGGTAATCCCGCAATTCAATGCCATTTTGACCGTCCAGTCCTTCGATGTGAAACTGCTCAAAGGGGTTGGGAGGGGTTCGCTCTGCGATTTCATTACTCAAGTCGATGAGCAAAACGCTCTTTGGTTCGACCTTTGAGATCTTCTCTTTGCCTGCCATCATCACGGCAGAGCCGATGATGCCAGTAAGAATGATACCTCCGAGGAAGATGATCAGGACGAATCCTACCATCGTCCCTAGCGTGGAGGCGAATAAGTATTTAAGAAATTGCTTCATCGATATGGTTTTTAATATTCGCATCAAACTTACCGAGAGCGCATCGTAAGACTGTGAGGTATTTGACAAGTGGTTGATAAAGGAATCTAAAAGGAAAATGAAGCATAAGGCATACTTATTACTGGGGTCGAACATGGGCGACCGCGCAGCGCATATAGAGAAAGCGAATGGTAAGCTTCGCGCTTTGGGAGAAATGACGGCCAAGAGCGGTGTCTATAAAACCGAACCTTGGAAAATGGATGCGTCTCAGTGGTTTTTCAATCAGGTCGTAGAACTAGAAACCGACTACCTACCGCAGGACCTGCTAGAGCAAATCCTTGAAATCGAGCAATCCCTGGGACGCGTTCGTTCTGCGGACGCAGGAGAGGGTTACACTTCACGCACCATCGACATCGACATTCTTTACTTTGACGACGAGGTCATCAACAACGCCACCTTGACCATTCCACATCCGCGTATACAGGAAAGGAGATTCGCCCTTGCCCCAATGGTCGAGCTAAATGCCAGCTACGTGCATCCCATTTTGCATCAGACCCAATTTGAACTCCTCAAAACCTGTCCAGATCAATCCTTCTTAGAATTGGCCTGAACTCACCCATCGGGTATCAGCTGAGGATGGAAGGCAACCGCAGAATTATGATGTTCGCCTTGCCCAACCAGCCTTCAGAAAGCTTGATGAATAGAAGCCCCCAAGATCAAGGTTATCGGTAGTTGCACGAGGTACAAACCGCCCAACAAACCAGCGAATTTGAGAGAAACCTGCGGAATCGATCGAGGCAAAACACTTTTCCACGAAGGAAACTTCGTGTGTATCCCTATGAAAGATTAGAAACATTTGCCTATTTTGAGCCTAGAACAGAGGAAAGAAACAGAGCGAAACAACGATGGGGCCTGCAATCTAGTCATTGAGCGATGAAAACAAGATGACCAAACAGGATCACGGGTTATTCGGTAAATACAGAAAATTGAATGTGTCCGAAACTCGCATAGTACATGGATAAAATCCTTAACATTGCACCTCGCAAGACATAAGCTCATTTATGACTAAACGAAAACCAAATACAATGAGATCAACCTACTCTGCCATTGCGCTCTTCGGCGCGATTGCCCTTGTTACAGTGACGGGATGTAACCCGCTGAACAAGATGAACAAGAAACACGGCATCGTGAAATACACCTTATCACCAGATCCACTGGAGATGCATGGAGATTCCGTTGCTATAGATGTTAGAGGACGCTACCCTGAAAAGTACTTCCACAAGAAGGCTGTTGCTAACGTGAAGCCAGTAATGGTAGACGCAAGCGGCAACGTCGTCAAAGAATTTGAAACCATCCGCTTGATTGGAGAGGTCGCTGAAGGCGAAGGAACCCGCATCAACAAAGCCGGAGGAAGTTTCAGCGTTTCAAACAAGGTCCCTTACGAATCTTCCATGGAGAACGTAACCTTGGAAGTTCGTGTTACTGCTGGTTTTAAGACCAAGACTTTGGAATTTGATGCAGTGCCAATCGGAAAAGGAACCGTCACTACACCACTTTGGGTACAGAGCGACGATATGCCGATCCTTGGAGCTGACAAATTCACTAAAGTGTCTCCGCGTTCTATTAGCGCTGAGATCAATTATGACATCCAGTCTAGCTATGTAAAGCCATCAGAGCTTACGCAAGACGACATCAAGGCTGTTGAGGCTTTCATGGACAAGGGTATTACATACGAATACACTTGGAAGAGCGTGGATGTAACGTCTTATGCTTCTCCTGACGGTGAGACTGCACTGAACGAAAACCTTGCTGGTGATCGTGCAAGCAGCACAGCAAACGCTATCATGCGCATTTTCTCTCGCAAGAAGATCGAAGCCGGACGCAAGGACGAGATGTACAAGAAGATGCCAAAAGGTGAAGACTGGATGGGCTTCAAGTCCAAGATGGAAGCATCTGACATCGCAGACAAGGACATGATCCTCCGTATCCTTGGCATGTACAGTGACGATAAGAAGCGTGAAGAAGAGATCAAGAACCTCGCAGCTACTTACACTGTAATTGCTGAGCAAATCCTTCCTCCACTGCGTCGTTCTGTTATCAAGATCAACGCAGAAGAAGAAGCCAAAACGGACGATGAGTTGAAGGCACTTGTGAAGGAGAATCCATCTGAGCTTACTGCAGAGGAGATCCTTTATACAGCTACCCTTTACAACAACCTTAACGACAAGCTTGAAGTGTACAAGGCATGTGCTCAAGTGCACGCTACTGACTGGAGAGGCCACAACAACGTCGGTTACGTTTACGTAATGCAGAACAAAGTTGCCGAGGCAAAAGCTCAGTTTGAGTCTGCCGACAAAGCAAGCGCCAATGAAAAGATAGTAATGAACAACATGGGTGTTGTCAGCCGATTGATGGGTGACGAAGACATGGCTGCTGATTACTACGAAAAAGCAAAAGGTGCTGGCAAAGAGGTAAACTACAACATTGGAATCCTCAACATCATGGATGGCGCATACGAAGATGCTGTCAGTAACATGGGAGGCTACAACACATTCAACTCTGCTCTTGCAAAGGTTCTTAACGGATCCAATGACGAGGCACTCAACACGGTTGAGGCTTCTGAAGCAAAAGCAACTGCTGAAGGTTACTATTTGAAAGCCATCATCGGAGCACGCAAGGGCACTGAAGACATGGTTGTTCAAAACCTGAAAGCTGCTGTTGAAAAAGACGCAGGACTTAAGGACAAGGCGAAGAAAGACGCTGAGTTCATGGATTACCGCGCGAACGCGAGCTTCACGGAGATCGTAGGCGAATAAATCCAATATTTGGTTTTCGAAAAAGGGGCGTGTTTGACACGCCCCTTTTTATTTAGCCACATTCTCAATCAAATGAACATCCCATGGATATTCGCATATATTTGTCCTTGGAAATCTCTAGCAACATGAAGAAAGTCTACACACTCGCTCTAGCAGCATTCTTTGGTATCGCATTTACATCCTGCGAAAAGTGCTCAACCTGCACCACTATTTCTGAGGATCCAGCCACATTTGGCGATGTAATTGAAAACGACGTTTGTGCTAGTGGTCGTGATTACGATGACGCTATCACCATCTACACGCGTTCCGGATGGGAGTGTGTTGAGCAGAACTGATCCTCGCGATCAATCTTGTTCTATTCCCCAAATTTCTTGTAGAGCTCCCAAAGGGCTATTCCGGCCGCAACGGTCACGTTCAAGCTGTGCTTCGTTCCTGACTGTGGTATTTCTATGACTTCATCAGAG
>Ga0055584_100002311_pt1 | contig 18882 bp, 17 predicted proteins | sample OSDHelmetaG_FD_58716 | JGI IMG/M metagenome (GOLD analysis project Ga0055584, IMG submission 58716) | Pelagic marine sediment microbial communities from the LTER site Helgoland, North Sea, for post-phytoplankton bloom and carbon turnover... | ecosystem: Environmental > Aquatic > Marine >... | reverse complement strand
ACATAGCAGCGCGTGAATTTCATGCCACGCTTTGCGATGCGGTCGAGGTTCGGAGTCGCCACACGGGTGGCGTCATATGCGCTCAAGGCCTGCTCACAATGGTCATCCGTGAAGATGAAAACAATGTTGGGTTGGTCCGCGCCGGACAGGGCTCCCGCCCCCGCAAAAAGGAAAAACGCGAGTAGGGATTGATGAAAAAAGAAACGAAGCTTCCGCATGAGACAACCGATTACATCGGTACTAAACACGAGGCAATGCAGAAAAGAGCCCCGTTTTCACGCATCTGCGGAGTGGATTTGACTCGTTACTTGAATCCTTTAAGGTTCAAGGGAACATTTCCCTTCCCAATATGAGAAAGCTCCTACTCTTCCTAACAGCGGCTCTTTTCGCACTTCCCGCCTCAGCGTCCGCGCTCGACTATCAGGAAGAAATTCGTCCTATTCTCAACAAGAAGTGCTTCAAATGCCACTCCGGCCCACGTGCCAAAGGCAAATTGCGAATGGACAGCCCTTCCTTTTTCCAGAAGCGAGTTGGCGGTGATGATCCCGCAATTGTTCCGGGAAATTCAGCACAAAGCCTTCTCGCGATCAAGGCCGGGCTCCCCGCTTCTGACGGAGATGCGATGCCACCTCCCCCCGCTCGCTCTCGCGGAGCGGAGCCGATGACCCAGTTGGAGCTCAACACTGTCAAAAAGTGGATCGATGAAGGTGCGTCATTTGAGGCTGGCGGAGCAACAACCGCTACTACGACCACGCCGACCGAGCCAGCCGCCGGAGCCGAAGCGATGAAAAAGGACGAACTGCTCGACTGGACGAACAGCGCAGGAAATGCCCTGAAAGCCTATTTTGTCGGCCTCGACGGGGCCAACGTGAAGCTAAAGAAGGAAGACGGTTCTGAGTTTTCCTATCCGCTCGCAAATCTCAACGCCGAGAGCCAGGCTCTCGCCAAGAAACTCGGCGGACAATAGTCTCAAACAGGGCGAAGTCAGACACTTATCCCTGTTCGGTGGCAAACTTGAACCTGCTGGGTCCCACGACCTTTTCTGAGTACACCGATCTGGTCTTTTAGCCGGATTCCGGAAGAAATGTCGGCATCACGACACCCGCAATCGGCTGGGCATCTCCCAGAACTTGGGCGAAGTGCAATTCGCAGTTCCTAGCACCCAACTGGTAGGCTGCCCCGGTTAATTCCTTAGCCGTCGCTGGCACGAGAAAGATGACCGTTTTCCCGCGAAAGCGGTCGAGCTGTGCCCGGAGGAGAGCTTCGGCCGCAGCCTCCGTCCTCGCTACTCCAGGGCCGATCATCCGAACGGCGGGATGATCGATCGAGACCAGAAATCCGTCTACTTCTCCGGCCTCATCCAGAGAAACGGAGCAATCCCAGAGTCCCGAGCTGTTTTCGACGAAATAGCAGTAGTCACTTTCCCGCGATATCCCTGCAACCTCAAACTCCACCTGCCCCATCGCGACAAGGTCCGAGGGATCCGCCCGACGCACTTGTGGAAGATCATTCTCTGCCTTCGACAAGCCAACTGTCGGCACATCTATAATCATGTCTTGATAGATCGCAAACGGCGTGAAACCCCACTTGTTGTAAAGCGAATAGGAATCGAGATTCAGTGCGCTGGATACCAGTCGAAGAGGCAGCTCCCGCTCCGCCGCAAAATCGACAATCGCTCCCAGCATTCGTCCAGCGACACCTGCCCCGAAGTAGTTGGGATGCACATTGAGGATTCCCAGGGAAACATGCATTTCTCGAGGATGGTAGAAGCAGGAGCCTACGATTCGCCCGGAGCCTGCATTCTCGACCACAATCGCACAACCCGGATCGAGATCCTCATACACCTCGCAGAATACTCGACAGCCTCCGGGTTTACCGCCAAAAGCGGAATGCCCGAGGTTGCGCTCGTACCAGCTGTTGGTGGAAAGGAAAATCAGTTCAGCGACTTCGTCGAAATCGCTCTCTCGCATCGGGCGCGTCTGTAACATGACGCGGGTGTAGCAGAAAACCTCGAATCCCGGCAAGGGAAATTGAATGGATCTTCCGCGCGGGGGCCGGGATCTTGGGAAAATGAATTGCTGCGGACACCAATCCGCCACACTTCCTACCTGTTACTTTCCACCTTCCCACAGCGGCGCAGCTGCTACCCACCGATGAGCCACTTCACCTTACCAGCCCGGATGGCACTGGCAGGAAAGACGGGATCACCGGCGAGGACATTCTCCGCCATTTCGTGTTTCGAAGCGCCATTGACGAGGAAAAGCACCTCTTTGGCAGCTGCGATCAAGGGATAGGTAAAGGTAATTCGGAAGGTGTCGAACTTCGGCACAAAATTCTCCACCACCCACCGATCGGACTCCCGCAATGCTTTCGTCTCTGGAAACAAGGAAGCGGTATGTCCATCGTCACCCATCCCTAACAAAACCAGGTCGTGCACAAAACAATCTTCGCCCGCAATCTGCGCAAGTTTCTTAAGTTGCCCTTCGCAACGCTCCGCCGCTTCCGCAGGCTCCAACTCACCGCAAATTCGCACCACATTCGCCATGGGAACGCCTGCCGGATCAAGAAGAGACTCTTTTACCATTCGGTAGTTACTTTGCTCATCCTTCGGAGGAACTACCCGCTCATCCCCGAAAGTCAACAGAACACGCTCCCAATCAATCTCAGAACTTTCCGCCAAGCCCTGATATACAACGGCTGGAGTCGAACCGCCGCACAAGCTCATGCGGAAAATTCCGCCATCTTTCTGCGCATCTACAATCTGCTTTTCAATATATGCAATGGCATCGTTAGCGAAATCTGATGTTCGAATCACTTCGGCAAACATGATATAAATATATTATTATACAAAAAGAGAATTTATTTCTCTATCTCTCTACATGACCATACCACCATCGACCGTCAATACCTGACCGGTGATATACCTTGCATCACGACTCGCAAGGAAGATCGTCGCATTGGCAATATCTGAAGTTTCACCAAAGTGGCCGAGTGGAATTTCGCTTTTGATTTGATCCTGAACATCCTCGGTCAATTCCCCTGTCATGTCGGTGACAATGAAGCCGGGGGCGATCGCATTCACGCAGACTTTCCGGGGCGCAAATTCCTTAGCGAGGGATTTGGTAAAGCCGATCAGTCCTGCCTTGCTCGCGGCATAGTTGGCCTGACCCGCGTTGCCCATCAGTCCAATCACGGAACTGATATTGATAATACGAGCATTTTCCGCTTTGAGGAGACTTCGCTGAAACGCTTTCACCGCATTGAAAGCCCCTTTCAAATTTGTATCGAGAACAGTGTCCCAATCCTCTTCGCTCATGCGGAGAGCGAGCCCATCGCGGGTCACTCCAGCATTGTTAACAAGAATGCTGACAGGTCCGAGGTCTACAGTGACCTGCTTGCCAAATTCGATGGTCGCCTCGTAGTCTGCGATGTCGACCGCATATCCCTTCGCTTCACCTGAATCGAGAGCATTCAGTTCCTCTGCTGCAGCTGCTGAATTGGACTCGGTTCGGCTCGCCACAGCGACCCTGGCACCTCGCTCAACAAAGGCCTTCGCGATATCTTTACCAATCCCGCGTCCTGAACCCGTGACAACTACAACCTGATCAGAAAAATCTCTCATGCGCGCTAGTTCTCACAAGGAACGGCAGCCTGCAAATGAAAAGACCCGAATCTTCGCTTCCCAAGGCCTACGATCGGCGCCAGAACAAAATGACCACAACGGCCGAAGTTCAGCCACGCGCCATGTTCCGCATCACAAGCGACTTTAAGCGATTTACTCCAGATGCAGAGACTTGCGCTTCAATCCCTACCGAACCACCTCAACCCGCAGCGTCTTTCGCCCCCACTTCAAAGCCTGCTTGTGGGTCCGAAAGAATAGATCAATTTTGCCACCCTTGATGGCACCGCCTCGATCTTCGACAACGCCCCAACCATACCCGGGAATGTTCATCTTCGTGCCGAAAGGATAGATGCTGGTATCAGCCGCAATCGTGCGCCCCGGCTTGGCTTTTTTACCGGAAGCCGTTACGCCGATTTTCTTTTTTTCTCCCTTCTGAGATCCGTACGCGTAGACAGGTTGCAGCAACAAATTGCGTTTCCAGCCACAGCATTCCTGGCACTTGCAGTAGCCCGTTGCTTCCAAAGTGACGTAATCCTTTTTGGAAGATGGTTTACGCGTAGCACAGCCAGAGAGAGAAAGCGCCAGCACGGAAAACCAGAGAACACTGGTAAGGATTTTCATATGCTAAACTAAACGAGAAGGTCAAATATGCCAAATCGTTTACTTCAGGCGCAATTGGAGGGCTGAGAAAGCACCTCAGGACTCCAGCTCAAATTCAGTGTCTGAATTTTCGTCGTTGCCACTGTTTTTCGAGTCTTCCTTCCGATAGCTTGCTACAACAAGGCCGCTGAGATATTTATCCGGATCAGCCAGAGCCTCCGCCGGGATCGCAAAGGTATCGCGGCCCGTGTTCCGTTGAATCAGCTTCAGTCCAAACTGGTAGTCCCGAAAGAGGTCTTCACAGAGCCTGAGAACGCTCTGCCCCCGGTCTTCCGCAATATCACCGAGCCGAGCCACCGCATCGTTTTCAAAAGTGAGACGGACGCCGTGCTCCTGCTCGAATTTTCGCCGAAAGGCGGCGATCTCTCCGATGACGCGGGAATCGCCAACGGGACCGGCTTTCTCCAACAGATTGGCGAGGGTTTGGTCGGGCTCGTCGACCAGTTCCCCATCGATCTCCAATTCGGCAAGGGTCGTTCCGGGAAGCTCGAATTTGAAGTTTCGCAGCAATCGCTCACATACTGTCATCAGTCCGCGCGCACCGGTCTTTTCCTTCTCCGCTTCTTCCGCAATGCGGAGCAACGCTTCGTCTCGAAATTCTGCACGAATTCCATAGGCTTCGAATTCGCGCTCATATTGGCGAATCAGACTGCCTTCAGAATTTTTCATGATATCGAAAAGATCCTTTGCCTCGAGATGATCGCAGACAACCCGAATCGGGAGCCGCCCAATGAATTCAGCTTCGAAGCCGAAATCGATAAAGTCCTGTGTCGAGACCTGTTCCCCAAGCGCTGATTCGTTTTCGGCGATAACCTGATCGGCTCCGAATCCAATCGCACCCTTTCGAATTCGTTTTTCGACGATTTTTTCCAATCCGGAGAAGGCTCCACTGACGATAAACAGAATGTGGCGCGTGTTGATCGTGTCACGCCCCGAGCCCCCGCCCTTGCTCATCTCGAACATCGCCTGCATCTGCGACTGCATGTCCTGCGGATTCCGCACCGCGACCTCGGTGTCCTCCATCAATTTGAGAAGAGTGGTCTGCACCCCGCGACCGCTGACATCGCGTCCGCCTGCGTTCGAAGCAGTGGCGATTTTATCAATTTCATCAATGTAGACGATTCCGTATTCAGCCAGTTCAACATCGCCCTCTGCCTTGCGCACAAGTTCGCGCACGAGATCATCAACGTCGGCGCCGACATAGCCTGTCTCAGAAAACTTCGTCGCATCGGCTTTCACAAATGGCACGCCGATGAGATCCGCGATGTGTTTCACGAGGTAGGTTTTTCCTACTCCCGTAGGCCCCACGATGATGACATTCTGCTTGGCATACTCCAGATCATCAACCTTCTCCGGAGATTCCTCCATGAGACGATGGCGGTGCTTCACATGATTGTAGTGATCGCAGACTGCGATCGAAAGAGCCTTCTTCGCTTCGTCCTGACGGATTACGAATCGATCAAGGTGATCTTTGATCTGGCGGGGAATGAGATCGAAATCGAGTACATCTGTCAGGGGGTCGCGCAAATCGTGATCTTCCTCATCGCCCTCTTCCCCCATCGTTGCGAAAGGATTCATCCCCTCCGTGACGTTGGAAAAGGAAACTTGATCCCCAAAATTCGACTTCAGAAAATCAGACAGCTTGCGAGTGATTTCCTGGGGATCGGGGATATTGGGTGGGTCGTCGTCTTTATCTGACATAGCAGGTAGGATAGTTAAATTTTTCTTCAAAGTGAGTGGTTTCACAAAAAAGTTACGACGCAAATGACGCCGAACGATTACAAGTTCCGCCTTGTTTTGTAGAGAGGCAAGAGGGGGAACTACCCTCTCCAGCGATTCTACTCACCTTTCCCGCGCAGGACCATGAGGCGCTCCCACCTTGTGTCGAAGTCAGCGTCGACTTTCTCCAACGTTCCGGCAATACGACCAGCTTCTTCAGACTGATCCGTCGCCAATGCGAAAAACACAACGGACTCCCACTGCGAAATATTTGCAGCGGAGGCTTCCGGAAAAACCTCAAGTGCGACCTCAAGAAGCCAATCCAATGCGAACGCACCGATCTCCACTTCATTCGGGCCAAATCCGAGATCGACGATGAAAACCGAAGTGTCGGCACTGGTTATTTTTGCATCCAGAGGCACGCCGACTCGTCGACGCACTACTCCTTCATAGGTTCCACTGTTCAGCTTGGAGGACAGGTTGGTGATGAAAGCATCGGCTTGGGTGAAGGCGTGGACCAAATCCGCCTTCCACTTTTGGCCCGCAGGACTTACCAGATGGAAGGCCTCCAGCTTTGCCTTTGCTCCGGAGAAAAGAAGAGTGTCGGCCACCTCATCAAACCCTGTTAATAGAGCTAAGAGCTTTTTCCGCTCTCCTTTCTCCTCTTCGGTCAATTCCTCGATCGGATCGTCTGTTGTCTCAGGCATTTCCGGATCTGCAGCAGCTTTTGCCGCCGCGAGCATTTGAGCTCGTTTTTCCTCTTTCGCTTTCTCTTCGGCTATCACCAGTTCGGTTTCGCCAATTCTTGCGATTCGATTTCTGATCAAGTCCGGGACAGCTCCTTTGGTTTTCACGGTACTGAGAACGGCATTCAGCTTTTCCCGCTGCGCGCCGAGCGCTTCCTCGCTCGATCGTGATGGATTGGGAGCATCTGCGATCGCTGATTGATCCGCTCGAAAGCCAGCTACTTGTTTCTGAAGTCCCTCCATCCACTCGTAGCCACCTGGGGGACTACCTTCGGCAAAGCGATTGAGCAAACGCATTCCAGAATCAAACTGACCCGATTGCCAGTTCTTCAAGCCAACTGCGACGAGACCGGCGAGACCGATGGAATCATTTTGAAAATCGATTTCGTCCTCAAAAACCGGCAGCGGCTGAGCCATTATTTCAGACAGCTCGAGTAGAACAATCGTGGTCCGATCAGCCAGCATAGCTTTTTCACTACCTTCTCCCGAAGGTGCCAATTCAATCTTCGGGGCAACGGCCTGGATGCCAGCGAACAACTCTCGCGACTCCTCGTCTTTTCCAAGGAAGAGCTTGGAAATCCCGCCAAAATAATGGGTCCACATCCGAGTCGTCGGAGACGGCGTTGTCTCTCGGATAAGGGCATCAAAAATCGGTTCGGCCCGGCTGAATTTGCCTTCCGCAATCAATTCTCGTCCTTCCAGATATTTTTCCGTATTCGTATTGTCACCAGCACTGATGACTCGCTCTCCTCCACCAATGCCGATATCGCCCGGTTGCTGGGCCGGTTCATTTTTCTTTACCTGAATGTAGATGGCTGTAACAACGGCAGCGAGAGCACTGAATATCCCAACCACCATCATGCTGAAGGCCTTGCCGTTTTTCCGCAGATCCCTCCTGCGACGAATGCCAAACTGCTTTCTCTCGATGTCCTCCACCTGGTCGAGAATTTCATCGTAAGACTGAGGCCGATCCGATGCGGCATAAGCCATCATCGTGCTGATCAATTTCAATGTTGGCTTGGTCACTTCCGGAGCCTCGCTTTTGAGATCGACCTCGTTCTTTTTGATAACCTTCAACTCTTCGAGCGAGGAAGTGTTTGCTTCGAAAGGCGGCTTGCCAGCGAGCGCATGATATAGTGTTGCCCCGAGACTGTAGATATCACCCAGGTAGGTATCCACCTCGCCTTCCAGCTTTTCCGGGGGAACATAAAATGGAGTAGCCCAGAGTTCCTCCGATTCATCGACGCCCCCCTGCTGCACGGCGAGGCCGAAATCCACGAGTTTGGAGGTGCCGTCGGACGTCACCAGCATGTTGCCCGGTTTGATATCACGGTGAATCAAATCCTCTTCGTGAGCAGCCTTGAGTCCCTTCGTCACATCATTCGCGATGCTGAGGACTTTTTCCTCATTCAAAGCCCCGTCCTGCGCGATGATTTCTTCGAGGCTCGTCGCATCGACAAGCTCCATCGCGATAAAAAAGTATCCCTGATCCTGCCCGACGGTATAGACCTTGACTACGTTGGGGTGCAGAATCGAAGCGGTCAGCTTTGCCTCCCGTTCGAACATCGCCGTGAGTGCGCTGTCCTGACTTAAAGTCTGGTGAAGGATTTTCAATGCCACCTCCCGCTGGAGGTGCATGTCCATCGCACGGAAAACCTGACTCATTCCTCCCGCACCCAGCACGCCGGTGATCTGGTATTTTCCCATGCTAGTACGAACTCGAACGCTCGAACCACAGTGTGGGCATACCACTTTCGAAAACGGCGCAAGGGTAGTGACGTCGATTGACTGACTGCAATCGGGACACTGATTGACAACAGGAGACTGTGGCATCGATTCTTCCATTCCGCTTCGCGGGAAAACCTTGCGCAAGATTCCCTCGGTGCTAAAACGCGACAGTGTATCGGGGGCACCTCCAAGGTCCAGCCTTTTCCGGTCCGAATTCTGACTGAATTTGCCTTATCTATCCTGCCAGAACAAAATCCGCGGCAAAGACGCACGAAAAAACGATGTCGGACTTTCCTTAACCTGCTTGCGACGGCCGCGACGCAGGGTTATGATGGCCGCCAGCTACATGTCAGACTCCCCCGCCCCACCTGTTCCCGTCGGCAATTTTGAGCTCGGCGGCGAACGACCACTTTTCATCCTTGGGCCTTGTGTGATCGAGTCAGAGGAATTCCTCCTTGATCTCGCACCAAAGATCAAGGCAATCGCCGACAAAGCCGATGTCGACATGGTTTTCAAAGCCAGTTACGACAAGGCAAATCGCAGCGCCGTGAGTTCCTTCCGCGGTCCAGGTTGTGAGCCCGGCTGCCGCCTTCTCCATCGAATCGGAGAAGATCTGGGCGTGCCAGTTACGACAGATGTTCACACTGCCGAAGAGGCCCGCATCGCCGGAGACTTCATCGATGTGATTCAAATCCCAGCTTTTCTCTGCCGGCAAACCGACCTGCTCGAAGCGGCTGCGAAAACGGGTCGGGTTGTAAATGTGAAAAAAGGCCAATTTCTCGCTCCCTGGGACGTTACAAATATATCCGACAAACTCGATGCTTTCGGGTGCAGGAATTACTTTATGACCGAACGCGGCAGCAGCTTCGGATACAACGCCCTAGTAGCCGATATGAGATCGATCCCCTGGATGCAGGAAACAGGAGTCCGCGTCGTCTTTGACGCGACCCATTCGGTGCAGCGTCCCGGCGGGGAAGGCAATTCCAGCGGAGGCGATGGATATCTCGCCCCCGTCCTTGCAAGAGCTGCGGTCGCTGTAGGATGTGACGGTGTTTTCATGGAAACCCATCCCAATCCCGCTGAAGCCCTCAGCGATGGACCCAACCAGATTCCGCTCGAAAAACTCAGCTTCGTTCTCAACCAGCTTTCTGCCGTCTACCGCGTTGTCCGTGAGAATCCCATCTCCTGAGCATCCCCCCCTTTATGAATCGCCTATCTCTCATCTCCTGGCTCCTAGCCGGCCTCCTCGTCGCATCGAGTGCGATCGTAGAGCCCTTGCCTGCGCAGGACGAAGGAAAGAAGGCTGAGTCGTCCGTATCGGATGAGGAAAAAGAACGACGGCGCGAGGCGCGAAAAAAAGCCCGCCAAGCCATGGGGGGTGCCCTTCCCACAGAAATCACCTCCGCTTTTCCTATCGGTCGGGAGTTCGTTGATGTATCGATCCCCTCCTACGAGGAAGATACGCTCAAGTCGGTGATGACAGCCAACTCGATCACTCGAATCAACGATCAATACCTTGAATTGATCAATCTCGTGATCTCCGTCTACAACGCTGAAGGAGAAGTCGACACGACCATACACATGGACGAAGCCGCCTATGATCTCACGACCCAGACATTGCAGAGCAAGACCCCCGCACGGATCGAGCAGCCTCAGTTCACCATGTCCGGAAACACGCTCACTTTCGACACGAAGTCACAATTCAGCCGCCTCGAAGGCAACGTTGTCGTCATCATTCCTGATGTTGGCAATGCATTCCCTGTATTGGGAATGCCATTTAATCGCGGCAAATAAGCCTCATTCCCGCCCACCTAAGCGCATCATGAAGAAACAAAACTTTCTCATCCCTTTGCTCCTGTTTGGCTGCGTCACCAGCCCTGCGATCGGGCAAGAAAAAGCCGCCGAGAATCTGGAAGAAAAAGCACGGAACGTGATCAACAACCCGAGTATGCAAAATCTGTTCCGACGGGCCAAAAAGGACCCCGAAGGCGTAGTCGAAAGCATGAAACAGAATCCGAGCGACCTCGTCAAAGAAGCGCAGCATGCCTTTGACGACAAAAAATCGGAAGTCGACATGACCGGAATCGACACCCCGGAAAATCGCAGAAAAATGGAGGGCTTGAAAGCGGCTGCCATGTCGAAACTCGGAGAAGCCACCGGCGACAAGTCCGGTCCTGAAAAAGCACCCGCAACTCGCTCCGCCGCAGGTGCGACCCGCTTTGTCACACCGATTGCGATGCCCATAGGAGACACGCCGACACCCATCGCAGATGAAACAAATGTCGGAACGATCGTGCAGGAAGAAACAGTCGAACCACTCGCTAATGCTTCACCAACAGTCCCAAGCATTCCCGACACACCGGCTCTCGCCAGTGCCGATATTCCTCCCCCGCTGCCCCTCGCTCCGCGCTACAATACTAAAGCAGGCGGTGGCTACCAAGGTGCAGACAAGGACCACATGGAAATCAAATCGCGTGAATCGACGATGGATGACGCCAAGGGTTTGCTCACCTTCCGAGGCAACGTGGTCGTCGACCATCCCGAATTTGAAATGAAATGCGAGACTCTCGAAATTTATCTCATGAAGGGAGCTGCCTCAGGAGCTACCAAAAATTCGGATGAGACTTTCAAGCGCGCGATTGCATCCGGTGGCATGGTCGAAATTCGACGCATCAGCCCCGACGGAAAAACGCAAATCGCCATGGCTCGTCGCGCTGACTACAACGCGGTTACGAAGGACATCATTTTGTCGGGCGGCCCTCCTTACATTCAGGACGGAGACAGCTTTATCGAAACCAGTTCTGCCGACGCCAAAATCATTATGAGAGGAACCGGCAAATATGAAATCACAGGTTCAGACGCTGGCCCGCAGAATCGGTCTCGCATCGTCATTCCAGTTAAAGGCGGAGACAAAGCCAAAGGCATCGGGATCGATAGCCTTGGCGGAGTCATTGACCGGGGTCGTTGATTCCATTAGGTTGAATCAGGATTGCGGAGGGGCTTTTCCAAAAGTCTGCCTCCCCCAACGCATGGCATGAGTTACACTGACGATCGCGACGAAATCGCCGAGATATTCGGCATCGAGCCGAAGAAAAAGGCGAAGCCAAAAGCTCGTGACGGATACTCCGAGGAGATTCCCGAACCTGCGAGAAAGGCAGAGCCCGAGGCCAAAGCGGCCCAGCAGAAATCATCACTTCCTACACGCAGGGAAAAGGTCGCACCCCCTGCCAGCACGCCCGCGAAACCTCCCCAGCAGGTTGCCGTTTCTCCAGCGCAGCAAACGCAGCAAACGGCAAAGCCAGAAACACCCGCTGCCCCGGCGGAGAAAAAACCACTCGCACCCAAAAAGCCCGTCAAACTGACTCCCCCCGGAAACGTCGAGCCTCATCCGCTCGAAGCGCAAAAAACAGCGCCGCCGCCAGCAAGGAAAAAAGCGGCCGAGCCAATCATCGAAGACGAGGAAATCCTCGTTTACAGCGATAACGAGCTTCCTGATTTCTCGGAGAGCGATTTCATCTCCTTTGAGGAAGAGCCCGCGCCTCCTAAAGAGCCCGTGAAACAGGCCGCTCCGAAAGAGAAGGCACCAACGAAAAAGCAAACTCAAACGCCAAAGCAGCCCCGGTTATCGAGGAAGAAAACAACCGTAGCAAAAGAGATGCCTCTGCCAACGCCTGAAAAAACTCCGGCGAAACCTGCCGCAACACCAATCAAGGAAGATCCGTATCCACCGGCCGCCTCCCCGGAGGCTCCGGAGAAAACAGCCAAGCGGGAGGCAAGCCCGGGGCCGAAATCGGAACCTGTATCTTCCCCATCGATCGCAGCAGCAGCAAAGATCATTGCCGAACCAGAACCCGAGCAGAAATCCCCCGCTCCCGCTGAGGGTGCGATGCTGATGCAAACCCAAGGCATCGTGAAAATCTACGATGGTCGCACTGTCGTAAAGGGTGTCGACATCAACGTCCGACCCGGAGAAATCGTCGGGTTACTCGGACCGAATGGAGCTGGAAAAACGACCAGCTTCTACATGATCGTCGGACTCGTTCCTCCTAACGATGGCCAGGTCCTCTTCAACGGGAACGACGTGACCCACATGCCCATGTACAAGCGCGCTCGTCTCGGGATGGGTTATTTGCCGCAGGAAGAATCGATTTTCCGAAAACTCACCGTCGAGGAAAACATCATGGCCGTGATGGAGACTCTCAAAATCCCGCGGAAAGAAAAGATAGAGCGCTGCAACGAACTTCTCGAGCGTTTCAGCATCACTCATATTCGGAACAACGTCGCCCTGACCTGTTCCGGTGGAGAGAAACGTCGACTTACAATCGCCCGCTCCCTCGTGACCGAGCCGAGCCTCATCATGCTGGATGAGCCATTCTCCGGCGTTGACCCCATCGCGGTGAACGAAATTCAGTCCATCGTCTCCGATCTCCGGGAGTCCGGCCTCGCCATTCTCATCACCGATCACAACGCTCGCCAGACGCTCGAACTGGTGGACCGAGCCTACCTGATCTACGAAGGAAGCGTCCTCAGGGAAGGCGGACGGGATTTCCTGATCAACGATCCTGTCAGCCGAGAATTGTATCTCGGAGACCGATTTACGATGTAGGCGTAAAACTCCGAGCTTGCCACCCTAACCACATCCAATTTATACATCTCTTAACAATTAAAACCGCACAAACCCAAATCCAGATACCATGCAAGTTCAGAACGTAAATATGCCTATAACTGTCACGGGACGTCATGTCTCCGTCACCGACGCTATGAGAGAGCACGCGGAGAAGAAAGTGGCTGGTTTGCATTTGGACTACCCCAAAATCATCGAGGCGAAAGTGATCCTCAACGTCGAGAATGATCGCCACATCGCGGAGATTATCCTTTTTTGCGCGAACCACATCGTAATCGAAGCCGACACAAGCACGGCAGACATGTATGCCTCGATTGACGAAACCGCGTCCAAGATTGCCCGTCGTATGCGCAAGCATAAAACTCGCATGCTGAAGTCCCATCGCCCGAAAAAGCACAAGGACATTCGTCATCTTCCCTATTCCATTTTCAATGCCGAGATTCCGGAGATTCCAGAAGAAACAGAGGAAGATCTCGAGCCAGTTATCGTTCACCGGGAGAAATACAAGGTGAAGCACCTCTACCGTGACGAAGCGATTATGGATATGGAGATGAATGAGAAACCCTTCATCCTTTTCCACGACGCCAAGAACGACTGTCTCGCCATTCTCTACAAGCGTGACGACGGCGACTACGCCATGGTGGCTCCGGTTGAGGACGCCTAACCCCGTTTGATGTATGACCAGACTCTGTCAGGTCGCTGACATGACAGGGTTGAATCACCTCCTGCATCGGTGACCTTCAGATCGCCGAATCCTTTGGCATGCAACTTCCCCGCCCCGTTTCAGAAGGCTCCCGGCTCGGAATCGTTGCGCCGGCAGGACCGTTTGACCATGATGCGTTTCTACAAGGCGTGGAATGGCTCAAACGCCGCTACGAAGTTGTCCACGATCCTGATATTTTCACCAGCGAGGGCTACTTTGCTGGCAGTGATTCGCGGCGACTCGAAGAAATCAATCGTGCCATCAGCGATCCTTCCATTGATGCAATTGTCTGCGCACGCGGAGGCTACGGCTGCACTCGTTTGCTTCCCGGCATTGAGGCAGAGGCGGTTCGCGATGCCAACAAACTCATCATCGGCTTCAGCGACGTCACCGCCTTTCACACGCTCTGGAATCGCGCCGGAGTGCGCTCCATCCACGCCCCGATGGTGGCTGCCCTAGGAGGCTCCACTCCTGAACCGATTCGAGACAATTGGATTCGAACAGTCGAGCAGCCCGACGCAGAAAGTTCCTGGGAACTCTCCCGCATCGACAACAATTGCGAGACCTCTGCAGAAGGCATCTTCTTCGGAGGAAATCTGGCCGTCCTTGGAGCCCTCAATGGAACTCCGAATGCACCCGACCTCGAGGGGAAAATCCTCTTCATCGAAGATGTTGGGGAACGCCCCTATCGCGTTGACCGCATGCTGACAACATTGAGTCAATCCGGCTGGTTCGACCGCATCGCCGGACTCGCGGTCGGAGCCTTTACCGAAGGTGACCCCGGTGATGACGGCGTGTCGATCGATGACGTCTTTGCCGCACAATTTTCGACAGCCAGTTTCCCCGTCGTCAGTGGTTTGCGAGCAGGACACATCACCGACAACGAACCACTGGCATTTGGAGGAACGGCCAGGATTGATGGAACAACGCTGCGAGTCAGCGACTAGGATTACCTCTTCTACTCGCACCCTAAGGTAGCTAGATCGCTCTGCGAAACAAGATTGAGCACTTTCTCCCCAGCCACATATCGCTTCAGATTTTCGCCAAAGATTTCCCAATCACTCCGCAAACATCGGGTCCTCGGGATTACCTTTCGAGAGCAGGTAGGCGAGCAAGTCGAGCACGTCATCTTTGCTCAGCGTATTCAGCAGACCGGGAGGCATCATGCTGATGGGCGAGGGCGTCATCTCTTTCAACTGCTTGCGATCGACTTCGGCGATGTCATTTGGATTCATCATGTTGGTGTTCACCTTCACGACGTCACCTGACAGGTTCATGATGCGCCCGGTTACGACGGTTCCGTCTTTCATTTCGAAAATCATTTGGCCGTATTGGTCGGAGATTTCTTTGCCCGGTTCGATGATCGATTCGAGCAAGTCTCGCGGGCTGAATTTGCCGGCGACGCTCGTAAGGTCAGGACCGATCGCTCCCCCCTCCTGGTTAAAACGATGACAGGCAAAGCATGACGCGGCACCAAACATTTTCCGGCCGTTGATGAAATCACGATTGCCTTCCAGACCGACATTGATGACGTCGTCAAAGTCAGCGAGAGTCCACCCCTGGACAAACTCTCGCGGCTCGGCAGTGAAAACCTGCTCACTCGGTGGCTCCGCTTCGAGGGTTTCTTTCAGAGCGACCTGCTCTGATTCGGGAGTGTTTTCGAGAGCGGTCTGCTTCATGTTCTCAATGAAGAGTGCAAAGCTCGCCCCACCTTTGTAGGCCTTCGCGCGAGTGAGCCACTCGAAAAATGCTTTGCGGTCATCGCGAGTCCAACCGCTCTTCTGGTGACGCAGCGATTTCGCGTAGGCCATCTGCTCTTCCTGGGAAGGGGCTGACTCAAGTAACTCGACTCCGATTTTCGCTGCTTCCGGCGCTCCGAGATAGACAGCCAGTTGGAGCGCTTCGGCATCGATTGCGGGGTCTCTAAAAGGCATCGCTCCCACAAGCTTCTTGGCAAGTGGTTCACGAGCCTCCGGAGTTCCCTCGCCAAGCCGGGTGAAGGCGAGACTGTAGGCGCGAAGAAGATCGAGCTTCTGGCGACGCTTCAGGTCACTCATCTCAATCCTGTCGAGAGCGGCAAGCAGGTCTCCTTGCCACTCCTTTTTTCCGTGTCGTGCCAATGCGATTAGCACGTTGATGGCGGCTTCCGTATTCTTTTCGGAAAGGGCACGCTCTTTCCAGTCCGTTACGGGCTGGTGCTCTACGGCGATGCGCGCGGCATAGCGAACGAAGCGGTCATCGCGCCCGAGATGAGGCCACACAGCATCCAAGGCGGCTTTGTCAGGGCGGTGAAAAGATTCGATTTCCTCGCGCAAGGAATGAAGCTCACTCGGCTCCTGTGCCTCTGCTGGTTCCGTGCTTTCCTCTCCCGAATAGGTGACACGGTAGAGCCCCGACTGGACGCGGCGACCTCCAATCGTGATATACATCGCTCCGTCCTCGGGATTCACGAGCAGGTCGGTGAGCGGAAGCGGCTGCGCGCTCATGAATTCCTCAAACTCCGCTTTCCACGACGACCCCTTCGGCTCGAGGTGAACAGCGTAGAGTTTTCCGTAGCTCCAGTCTGCCACGTAGAGAGCGTTCTGGTATTTGGCGGGAAACTTCGCTCCGTAGCCGAATGCAACTCCAGTCGGGGAACCCGGACCGATGTTAACAACAGCAGGCAGGCTGTCAGGATAGTATGCCGGCCATTTCCCCCCGCCATTTCTCCAACCAAACTCGGCGCCACTCGGAACCACATTGACGCGCGTCGGACGATACCAGGGAGTGTTCATGTCCCACTCCATATCGGCGTCGTAGGTGAAAAGGTCGCAACTGCTATGAAAGGCTGCGTCATACTGATTGCGAAACCCAGTGGCCACGAGTTCCCACTTTTTCCCGTCGGGATCCGTCTTCGCAATCCAACCGCCGGGAGCCAGTGTCCCTTTCATGAAACCCCGCCCGATGGGACGCTCCAGAAGCAAATCTTCGCCCCAGACATTGGGGATGCGGGATGAATCCACCTTCGTCACCGGGGTCTGGTTTCCAACCACGATGTAAAGCGACTCTCCGTCTGGCCCTAACAAAACAGCGTGCGGCCCATGCTCTCCGCCGACATCATCAAATTTTCGAAGCAGCTTTTTCTCGTCAAATTTGTCGTCACCATCCGTGTCGCGGAGGCGATAGAGCCCGCGACCGCCGTGCTCCGCTGAATTGAGAACGACATACAAGCCGTCGAAGGCGTAGAGCAGGCCCTGCGCTCCGCCGATGTCGAGATCGATCTTCTCGACATCATCGTCCGAAACCATTTCACCGGGGGCGGGAACGGGCAGACGGTAGAGCCAGCCATACTGATCGGAGACGATCAAGCGCCCCTTGCCATCCATCGTCATTGCGACCCAGGACCCCTGGTCGGATTTCGGCACGGAATAGATTAACTCCACATCAAAACCAGAAAGCATCTTGATTCGGTCCTCGGGAGTCGCCTCCGGCGTCCGGATATCCAATGCTGCGGCCAGCCTTTTCTCATCCACTTTGCCCCACGGGCCCTCTCCCAGGACAGCTACGATACTGGCCTTCGACCAACCGTAGGGATCTTCCGCTGCGTTGCGATTGTTCCATCCCTTGGGAGCCTTCGAAGCGATCTTCCAATCGTCGCCCGAGACGATGGTCGTCTTTTCATCTGCAATGTTTGTGATTTCGAGCAAGGCGATAACTCCGGCAGCGCCTCCTTCGTTTTTCGCCCGTATCGCGAGCACATTGGGCTCGCCGCGTTTCACCATATCCGTCACATCGGTCACATTGGGACGATTCCAGTCCGCACCACGGGAAGCAGGGCGACGACCACCATTGATGTAAGCGTCATATCCATTGTCGGCGGCAACAAAAAGAAGCGCGCGTTTCGTGTCGGCCGGAACAGAGAATTCCTTGCGAACATAGACGACTTCGCGCTCAGCAGGTGAGTTCGAAGTCCAGATCCAACTTGGTGTTTCGGCAATGGCAGTGCTGCTAAAGAAGAGAGATACTGCACCTAGGAGAGAAAGAAATCGAGGTAGTTTCATGAAGCGTTTGAGAGATAATACGATCTAGTTTAGGATTCCGACCCTTTAAACTTCGGCCGCGCAAATCGTGGAAGTAAGTGGCGCGATTGCATGTTTGTCGGGCTGCTATTCAGGGGGAAAGGAAAAAGCTTTGAAAAGCGAAAATGAGTCGACTGTACCCCTGTTATCTCCCGCACCCAACCCTTTTGGGTCTCGGACCCGACAGCACGGATATCGCCTTCTCGCCACGATGGAGGGCCCTGTCGCTACCGAAGTGTTCCGCAAGAATCTGGCCGATTGGAAAAAGGAAAAACCAGGCGCCCTGCTCGACCTGATCGAAGGCGCCGAAGCCAAAAAATCGGACGAAACGGTCGCAAAACTGCTCGCCGATTACTAGGCATCACTCGACGCATCCGATCCCGTCGCACCGATCCGCGTAGCGCTGAAGGGTGGCGATGTGAAGCGAGGCAAAGAGATCCTCATGACCCATGCCGCAGGGCAGTGCGCAAAATGCCATAAGGTGAACGGCGACGGCGGAGTCGCTGGTCCCGAGTTGACGGGAATCGGATCGAAGCAGGATCACGAATACATTCTCGCCTCCCTCGTCGACCCCAGCAGCGTGGTCGTCCCTCGCTACGGAATGATGACGGTGACGCTCAAGAATGGCGAAAGCATTGGAGGCGCTTTGCTTGAAGAAACCGGAGAGAAAGTGGTTCTCAAACTCCCCGATCCAGATGACTCTCATCAGCAAATCGAAAAGACGATTCCGATGTCAGAGATCGAAACCCGACAGCCTCCCGTCTCAGCAATGCCCCCGATGGGATACATTCTGACAAAAGCCGAAATCCGTGACCTCGTCGCCTACCTTGTTTCCCTGAAAGAGAAAAACGGAAAAAAGGGCCATTAAATCGGCGTCTCATCCGTTACAAAAAGAGTGGTGGGATATTCTTGCCCGAATCACACGCTTCTGATATAATCGAATTATCGAAACTCGGATGAAGAAACTCCCTCTCACACTTCTACTCCTCCTCGCTTTTGTGCCAGCTGACGCGCAAGTTGAC
>Ga0055584_100002310_pt1 | contig 18886 bp, 21 predicted proteins | sample OSDHelmetaG_FD_58716 | JGI IMG/M metagenome (GOLD analysis project Ga0055584, IMG submission 58716) | Pelagic marine sediment microbial communities from the LTER site Helgoland, North Sea, for post-phytoplankton bloom and carbon turnover... | ecosystem: Environmental > Aquatic > Marine >... | reverse complement strand
AAGTTGCCATCCCTAGAAGGAGTGAAACGACTGAAGCGTGTGTTGGGCATTCCGGGTTTTCAATCAGGAGAGCGCTCCTTCAGACAGATCCTTCGGGCACGACGTGCCCTCTAGGAATAGGGGGAATTGGTAAAGATCCGTCCCCAGGGCCACCCTTGGGCCGCCGACACTGAGCGCCTCCTCCCTCAGCCTCCTATCCCCAGAAGGAGCGGAGCGACTGAAGCGTGTGTTGGACAATTTGGTCTCTGCCGCAGAAGGAGCGCTCCTTCAAACAGATCCTTCAGGCACGATGTGCCCTCTAGGAATAGGGGGAATTGGTAGAGAACTGTCCCCCGGGCCCGCCGACACTGAGCACCTCCTCCCCCAGCCTCCTATCCCTAGAAGGAGCGAAGCGACTGAAGGGTCTGCTGAACAATTGGACACCGCTGTAAAAAGAGCGCTCCTTCAGACAGATCCTTCGGGCACGATGTGCCCTCTAGGAATGAGTGGCAAATAGTAAGGGATGCGTTTAGGTTAAACGAAAATTTGTTTCACTCTTTAATATTGCACTCCCCTTGCCAATGCCCCCAGAATATTTTGCTGTCTATATTCTCGCCAACAAAAACAACACTTCGATCTACGTAGGCCAAACGAGTGACCTCATGCGGCGTTACTTTGAGCACAAACAAGGCCTGATCAAAGGACATACCAGCAAATACAACATCAACAAACTCGTCCATTATGAGCTGGTTGAAGAACGCGCCGCCGCAGTGAAGCGTGAGGCTCAGTTGAAGGGTTGGCTGCGAATGAAGAAAGACAGGTTGATTGAAGAAGCGAATCCAAACTGGCTTGATTTGGGTGAAGAGCTTTTCATATCACAATGATTTTTCTCTGTCTTCCTATCCCTAAAAGGAGCATTCCTTCGAACAGATCCTTCGGGCACGATGTGCCCTCTAGGAATAGGGGGGATTTGGTAAAGACCCGTCCCCTGGGCCGCCGACACTGAGCGCTTCTTCCCCAAACTCCTATCCCTAAAAGGAGCGGAGTGACTGAAGGGTGTGTTTGACGTATTAACTCGACAATCAAACAGCGGCCCATCTAGGTTATGACCTCTAGCTCCACGCCTTCTTCTCTGCTAGAAGCCGCGCTATGATGACTCATAGTAAAAAAGTACATGTCGTTGGCGGCGGTCTCGCTGGTTCTGAAGCAACCTGGCAGTTGGCAAAAGCTGGCATTCCCGTGATCCTGCACGAGATGCGTCCTGTGCGTGAAACAGAGGCCCACATCACTGCCAACCTGGCTGAGTTGGTTTGTTCCAACTCTTTCCGCTCTGATGACCACGAGGCCAACGCGGTTGGTGTCTTGCATGAAGAAATGCGCCGCATGGGTTCGATCATAATGTCATCGGCTGATGCCAATTCTGTTCCTGCAGGCGGAGCCTTAGCGGTTGATCGCCATGGCTACAGCGCCGCGGTCGAGAAAACGCTTGAAGATCACCCGTTGGTCGAGATTCAACGTGAAGAAATCACCAGTTTGGATCAGCTTGGTGGCGGTCTTTCCATCATTGCATCGGGGCCTCTCACCGCTCCCGATCTTTCAAACCAGATCCAGGGGTTGGCCGACGAAGACTCCTTGGCCTTCTTCGACGCCATCGCGCCAATCCTACACAAAGACTCAATCGACTTTGACAAAGTTTGGTACCAATCCCGCTACGACAAGGGCGATGGCCAGGACTACATCAACTGCCCGCTCGACGAAGAGCAATACAACGCCTTCATCGACGCGCTGATTGCAGGTGATAAAACTGAATTCAAAGACTGGGAAAAAGACACACAATACTTCGAAGGCTGTTTACCCATCGAAGTGATGGCGGAGCGTGGTCGCGAAACTTTACGCTTTGGCCCTATGAAGCCGGTAGGTTTGACCAACCCCCACAACCCAACTGTCAAAGCCCACGCGATTATTCAGCTGCGTCAGGACAATGCACTGGGCACACTCTACAATCTCGTCGGATTCCAAACGAAACTGAGGTACGGCGCGCAGGTCGAGATCTTCCGCACGATCCCTGGCCTTGAGAAAGCTGAGTTCGCTCGCCTCGGTGGTATTCACCGTAATACTTTCATGAACTCTCCACGTTTGTTGGATAAGACACTGCGCCATAAGTCAAAACCGAACCTACGTTTTGCCGGCCAAATGACAGGCGTTGAAGGCTATATAGAGAGTGCGGCTTGTGGTCTGCTCGCGGCAACCTTCACCATTGCTGAACTGCAAGGCAAAGAGATCCCTGCTCCACCGATCACGACTTCGCTCGGCGCGCTGCTCAACCATATTACTGAAGAAGCCAATGCAGAGACTTTTCAACCGATGAACGTCAACTTCGGCCTGATGCCACCACCCCCCATTCAGAAAACGGCCAATGGCAAGAATCGCAAGCTCAAAGGCCGTGATCGCAAGGCCTGGATGGCGGCAAGAGCGCTAGAAGACCATGGAAAATGGCTAGCCGGATTAGATCTAGAATAGAGCTGGTACGATCAGGCTGAAACCTGACAGAAACAAGAAGCAGAGTACTAGGATGCGAAAGGCCTCGTTGTTCATTCTGCCATAGAGTTTGACACCCGCGGTAACCGCCGCAATCGTCGCTGGTAGGGTCAAAAAACAAAGCAGCAAAATTTTTAGGTCCACTAACCCGGCCAAGGTTGCCCCGATGAAGGCGGCGACCCCCATCACAAAGTTGAAAGGCTGGTAAACGGACCGCTGTTGATCTTTGCCCCATCCTCTGAGCGTACACCAAAGCGTCACGGGCGCACCAAAGAGCCCGGCGAAACCGCCCATCACACCGCCGATGGCTCCGGCCACAGGATCAAGAAAGCGCAATCCTTCGAACCTCACCTTTCCGGCCAACAACATGGCAGAGGTGAAGAAAACCAGGAAGAAACCAATGGTGATTTTGAAAATGGACGGATCGAACTGAACGAGAAGCCAAGTGCCAACAGGAATGAAAAGCAAGCCTGGAAGCACATATGGCAAAGAACGCCTCACATCCATCGCCTTTCGAAGCATGAGCATCGATACGATTTGACCAACGATTGAACACCAAATAACCAATACAGCCGCTGTCTTTGCCGGCACAACATGGAGCCAAATTCCAAATGCGATCATCCCAGTCCCGAAGCCAGTAAGACCTGAAAAAAAGCCAGCAGCGAAGGCTCCGGCGACGACGACCATCACGATGGGCAACATTTATTCGACTTAGTACTTGAGGGTTACAGCAACTTGCCTTATCTCAACTGGCAGACAAGAATGCAAATCCGAACTTTATTTGAGGAGACCTACCATGAGTGGACCGTTCCAACTCCCTGATCTGCCATATGCCTACGATGCTTTGGCACCAGTAATCTCATCCGACACCGTCACACTGCACCACGACAAGCACCACGCTGCTTACTACAATGCTTTGAACGGCTTGGTTGAGGGCACAGCAATGGCTGAAATGACTTTGGAAGAAGTCGTTGTAAAGTCAGGCAACGATGCATCACTCGCCAAAATGTTCAACCAAGCCGGTCAGGCCTGGAACCATATCATTTATTGGGAGCAGATGGCTCCTGGTGGCGCGTCTACTCCTTCTGGCAAATTAGCAGAGATGATTGACCGTGACTTCGGTTCTTTCGACGAGATGAAGGCACAGTTCGTGCAAACGGCTGTTACAACATTTGGCGCTGGCTGGGCATGGCTCGCTATGGATGGCGGCAAGCTTGAGCTGATCTCTAGCTCAAACGCTGGCAACCCACTTGCTATGGGCAAGACAACACTTTGTGGTGTTGATGTTTGGGAACACGCCTACTACCTCGACTACCAAAACCGTCGCCCTGACCACGTGAAAGCAGTGCTCGATAGCGCTGTTAACTGGTCATACGTTGGTGAGCGCCTAGAAGACGCGCTTTAAGACAGAGCACCAAAATACAACGACATCCTGGAATCCTCAATGAGGAGATCCTGGATCTCTTACCAAACGACCAAAGAGCGAGAGACCCTGGATTGAATCCAGGGTGACGTTTTAAGAAAAATTGGGGTGGCTTCGGCTGCCCCTTTTTTGTGACAATCTACTGTTCAACGCCGCTTTGACCTTGCCGTCTTGGTGCCATCATAGAATTCGGGTGGTTTTTTACGGACCCATTTGACGAAGTTTTGAATATCTTCGTTCTCCAACAAAGCCTCGACTGTGTTGAGATTTCCTGCCAGTTCTTTCTCGGTGAAAAGACTGTGGATCTTGCGATGGCAAACGCGATGCAAAAGAGTTGTTTCTTTGCCTTTGCGGGATTTAGGCACGAGATGATGTTTGTCGACCGAGGGGCCTGGGATCAATTCCCGTCCGCAAAGAGGGCAAATTTCATCCATTCTTCACCGACCAGTCATCCGGTACCATGTCAGCCGCAAGGCAGCACCTTGCTGCGCGAGTTTGGAGAGTTCTCTCGGCAAGGCTTCCGCCTGGTCGCTTCTCACTAGTTTCAAGCAGCTTTGGTTGGCCAAAGAACGCCCGAACACTGGGGCTAACTTATTCGGAGCTTTAGCCAAACCCAATGGCTCCTCAAGGAGACGCGTCTTCAAGAAATCGGGCAGAACCTGAAAGTTGCCCTCCAATTGCTCCCCGCCCTCAATCACCACGAGCCGCTGGTCTTTAGGTTGGTTCGCCGCAACCAGTTGTGCCAGCAGGTTCAAGCTTCCCCAAGTTGCCCCAACGTTGCGCGCTTGAGCAATCAAGTGCTTATCGGCATCGGGCCTAAGTGTCAGTAGCAAAATGTGGTGAAAACCACCAAACACTTGATCGAAGTAATCGGTAATGACGACAGAAGAGGCTTTGTCCTCTGGCTCCAATTCCCACTCGCGGTGCTGGAGGTAGAGGTCGAATAGCTCTTTCGGCAAATCTCTAGAGCAGACCGTTTCGGCCAGAGCCTCGACCACCGGATGCTTACGGGGAGTGCCGCCGTAGATCTCATCAATAGCGTCTTGCCACCATTGTAGGCGGATTAAACCTGTGATCGATTCCGATGTCACCAGCGGAATTTTGGCAACCTCTTGATCAAAAGCAAAAAGCGAGAACAGAGCTTCCTGATCTTTGCTCCCGGCAAAAAGGCAAAGTTGGAAATCAAAACGATTGGCTTGTTTGACTTGGTTTGCGCAATAAGAGAGCAATGGCTTGCTCCTAGTTCACGGCCTTAAGGGCCACGGCAACACGGCGATCTTCCGTTAGGAGAACGTTGTAAGTCCTGCACGCAGCGCCAGTATCCATGGGATCTGCCCCAATACCTAACTCGCGCAACTGATTCTTCACTGCAACCGGTATAGGCTCGAGTGATTGTCCGCAGCCCACAAGCAGGATATCAATTTCAACAGCGCAATCCAGGACAGGCTGCAAACTTTCCAGCGTTAAAGGCCCATCATCTGGCTCCCAGGGATAAACCGCTTCGTGGGTGATAATGATGGAACCTTCGATGCGTTTGCCAGCCACACGGAACCCGCCATCGCCATAAGTCTCTATGACCAGACTGCCAGCAGCAAGTGCGGGAGTGATATCCATGAGCTAAACCCTAGCCGACTTCCTTAGCCTTGCTCTTCGTCTTCGTCGCCACGTTTGGACTTCATACGCTTTACGTAAGCTGCGGCACCATCTTCCTCATCGATCTCTGGCTTGTCAAAGACTGTCGCTTTGAGGCCGAGGATGAGAACTAGAGGTGTCGCCAAGAGAAGTGAAGAGTAAGTACCAATGATGACACCCCAGATCAAAGCGATTGAGAAGTCGCGGATAACCGGCCCACCGAAGATAAAGAGCGAAAGCAGGGCCAACAAGGTCGTGATCGACGTCATCGTCGTTCTGGTCAGCGTCGCATTCAGTGCCATGTTCAACAGCTCATAGACTGTCTTTTGCTTGTATTTGCGCAGGCTTTCACGAATGCGGTCAAAGACAACCACCGTATCGTTGATCGAATAACCGGCAATGGTCAGGATCGCGGCAACGGTCGCCAAATTGAACTCCAGCTGCAGAATTGCGAATAATCCTACCGTGGTGATAACATCGTGGGTCAAAGCAGCGAGAGCCGCCAACGCAAAGCGCCATTCGAAACGGATCGCAATGTAGAGTGCTATAGCACCGAGAGCTATGAGCGTTGCAAGTATGCCTGCCTCAATCAGTTCTGCTGACACCGTTGGACCAACAACTTCAGTGCGGCGATATTGATCAACACGGTCATCTAACTGAGCCTTGATCCTCTCAATGGCCGCTTGTTGAGCCTTTTCTTCCTCTTCAGCCGTCTCTGCGACCTGGTATTGCACCAAAATCAAAACATCTGTCGGCAGGCCAAACTCTTGAAGCCGGATTTCGCCGAGGTCAAGACTGTTGAGTTCTGAACGCAGCTCATCCATCTGGAATGCTTGTTTCATGCGAACTTCCAACAGGGAACCACCCCGGAAATCAACGCCGTAGTTTAAGCCCATTGTAAAGAAAGCGGCAATCGATCCGAGAACCAACAAGCCAGAGAACATCAACGACAAACGACGCAACGCCATGAAGTCGAAAGCGGAGTTGAAGCTAATTTTTTTGATAAGTGCAAAAGACATGATCATTAGCCCCTTATATTGGCAGCGTGTCGGATTTCTGGGGATTAACCCAGAAACCGATCAGCATACGTGTGAGCAACAAGGCCGTGAACATCGACGTGATAATACCGAGCCCCAAAGTAACTGCGAACCCTTGAACCGGACCCGAACCGAAGACAAACAATAGGATTGTTGCAATCAAGGTCGTGATGTTCGCGTCCAAAATGGTTGATAGCGCGTTGCTATAGCCATTTTTCACGGCTTGAGCCGCTTTCCCGAGCCGGATGTACTCTTCTCTTATGCGCTCAAACACCAGCACGTTGGCGTCAACCGCCATACCAACGGTCAAAACGATACCTGCGATACCTGGCAGAGTAAGCGTTGCTTGCAGAATAGAGAGCAAGCCCAAGATCAATACGAGGTTGGCTATCAAAGCAACATTAGCAAACATGCCAAAGCTGCCGTACATCAGCGCCATAAAGATCAACACGAAGATAAAGCCAAGGATACAAGCGATTGTGCCGGCTTTGATTGAGTCAGCCCCAAGACCAGCGCCGACTGTTCTTTCTTCCAGCACAACAACCGGCGCGGGCAAGGAACCAGCGTTCATCAAAATAGCGAGATCTTTCGCGCCCTGAATTGTGAACTGGCCCGTAATGATACCGGAACCGCCACAAATCGCGGATTGAATAACAGGTGCAGAGATGACACGAGAATCGAGAATGATCCCAAACCTCCGGTTCACACCGTTTCTCGTAGCCTTACAGAACTCACGGCCACCTTCGTTATTGAAGCGAAATGCCACAACAGGGCGACCTTCGTTGAAATCCTGGCGGGCGTCGACAAGCATTTCACCAATGATGATTTTTTCGTCTTCCACCAGATGTTTCTCAGGGTTTTGCGTCTCACCTTCTGAATAAGCCTCCATGACAGTATGGTTTCGCGGAATCACCGCCGCCGAGGCGCCAACGTTATCGTTTAAGAATGAGAACCAAAGCTCAGCTGTTTGGGTAATCAGCACTTTATCGGCTGTAGTATCTTCCACGCCAGGCAATTGGATCAACACACGGTCCTTACCTTGACGTTGAATAGAAATCTCGCGAACGCCATTTGGATCAAGACGTAAACGAACGGTCTCGATCGTTTGAGCAATAATGTCCGTGATCAACGCTTCTTGCTGATCTTCTGGCATCTCAATGACAATCTGCTGATTGACTTCATCAATCGAAACAATAACATCGTTGGAGATACCGATAATGGCTCGACCAGCTTTGTCCAAATGACTTGGGTCACGCGGCTTTACGGTAATTCGTCCTGGCTCTTCGGTTGCAGGAAAGTACTTCACTTTGGCATTTCTCAACGATTTAAGAGCGCCATCTCTTAGACCTTTCATATACTTTGCAACGGATTCATCCGTATCCACTTTGAGAAGAAGGTAGGCTCCCCCTCTCAGATCCAGGCCAAGGTTGACGGTTTGTCCTGGTACATAGCTGGTGCCATCTTCGCGAGAGCCAAAGTTGGGCGCCGCTAAAATAATCCCAAAGACAATCACGCCTAAAATCGCGATCGTTTGCCAGAGAGGAAGTCTTAACATGTGGATTTCCTAATGAAGGAGAAGAAGTTTTGGTTATTTCTTCTCAGTAACCTGAGAGACTGCATCGCGCAGCATTTTGACCTTGACGCCTTCGCCAATTTCAATCGTCAAACCGTCTTCTTCAACTTTGGAAACTGTGCCGAAAAAGCCAGAAGAAGTAATGATTTTGTCGCCTTTACCAATGGCTTCAACCATGGCTTTGTGCGCTTTCATTTTCTTCTGTTGAGGGCGAATCATAAGGAAATAGAAAATCGCCATGATCGCGACGATTGGAAGAAAAGTGGACAACATATCGCTGCCACCCATTTGTGCAAAAACAGGCATAGATAAAGACATTCAGATCACTCCAGGTGCTAAAATTTGCGGCACTATACAGACCCACCCCATACTTGCCAATCGTGAGCTGCTAGGGTAGAGGCCTAAAACCCCACAAAAGATCGAGATTTCGAGAATAGATATGGTTGAAGTCACCACAGTACAAGCTTTGGAATTGATTGCGTCAAAATTAACTAACATCGAGGCCAGGCTAGCAGGCGTCGAAATGGCCGAAGTTGAGCTTGATATGAGCGCGGCCGATGCCTTTATTTGGCAACCCGAACACAACCGATTGAAGCCGGTTCCCCATGTTTCGCGGGTACCTCTGGCCCTGTTGCAAGGGATCGATCAGGTTCGTGAAATCATTGAAGATAACACCCGCCGTTTTGCCGCTGGATTACCTGCCAACAACGCCCTGCTTTGGGGCGCCAGAGGCATGGGGAAATCCTCCATTGTCAAAGCCTTGCACGCCTCTTTAGTTGAAGAAGGAAAGACTCAAGACTGGGCGCCATTGCTTTTGATTGAAATCCAACGCGAGGACATTTCGACACTCGCCAAGCTTTTGGAAAAGCTCGATAAAATCGATGCGCGCTGTTTGCTCTTTTGTGATGACTTGAGTTTCGACCATGACAATGAGGCTTACAAGTCTCTGAAAGCAGTCTTGGACGGAGGTATTGCTGGGCGGCCAGAGAACGTTCTATTTTATGCCACGTCAAACCGCCGCCACCTCATGCCACGTGACATGATCGACAATGAACGATCAACGGCAATCAATCCCGGCGAAGCAGTTGAGGAGAAAGTATCGCTTAGTGACCGTTTTGGCCTTTGGCTTGGTTTCCACAAGTGTAACCAACAAGACTTTCTAACGATGGTTCGTACTTACGCAGATCACTTCGGCTTGCCGATCGAAGACGATCAGATAAGGGCCGAGGCGCTTGAATGGGCAACAACACGCGGGGGGAGATCTGGTCGTGTGGCCTGGCAATACATTCTCGATCTCGCGGGGAAGCAAGGTCGGTCGTTGGCCTAGTCAGAAACCAGATAGCGTTAACGGCTGAGATATTTGAGGGGGTCAACTGCTTTTCCCTTTTTGCGGACTTCGAAATGGAGCTGTGGTCTTGTCACACCACCGGTAGCTCCGGCCTGTGCGATGGCCTGACCGCGCTTCACCTTTTGGCCACGTTTGACTAACGCACGTTCGTTGTGCGCATAGGCCGTAACCCAATTGTCTGAGTGCTTTAGCAGGACAAGATTGCCGAAGCCTCGCAGTTCGTTGCCAACATAGACGACAACACCGTTGTCTGCTGCCTGAACCTTCGTGCCTGGCTTGGCTTGGATATTAATACCGTCGTTGTGCAGCCCGCCTTCTTTCGCACCGAAGTTTGAAATCAAACGGCCTCTAAGTGGCCACTGAAACTTATCACCGGCCCGCTTTACAGGGTCTGGCAGCATGATACGTTCTGTTGTGCCCGTACCCGTTGGCTTACGCTCATACTTCTGTGGCGTCTTCTTCAAAAGCGCGGAAGGTGTGAGCGGCTTGCGCTTCACTTCTGGCTTTTTGACGTTGGGCATAGTCGCAATAGCTTTTGTCCCGAGTGATGCGAGCTGAACAGGCTGATCTCCCGGTTTTGGCTGTGGCAATGGCACACGAAGCCAAGTGCCGGATTGGATCGTCGTGGTGTCCGCATAATTGCGTGCGGTTACCAGCTTCGTGGAATTCGACAGGTCACTTCCCAGCGTGGACTTGGCTTGTTGTACTTTTACAGCCTTTGATCCGTTCTTAAGTGGCAATGTCAATTTCTGGCCAATTTTCAGCAGAGCTTCATCGCTCAAACCATTATGCCGAGCAATCTGCATAGGCTTCAGGCCATAAGTTCTCGCCAGTGAATAGAGGGTCTCACCTTTCTTCACTGTATGCGTCTTCTTTGAATGCGTTGCCGTGGATGAGGGCGTGTTTGTTACTGGAGAAAGAGTGGCCATCTTCTTTTTCTTAGAAGATGGCACTTTCAACTTCTGGCCAATTTTGACACGTGTCTGATTGCTCAGGCCATTGGCCTTTGCAAGTTTGTTCACGCCAACGGAGAAACGACGACTGATCGCGTAGAGCGTATCACCGCTTTTGACCGTATAGATCTCAGCAGATCGTGCTTCGTTGATGTCCGCCGAAGCCATAAGCCCCAAGCAGAACACGCCAAATACCCAGCAGTTTGATTTCCAGTTTTTCATAACACTTCGGATGCGAGTTAAAATAACGTTCTCGCTAAACACATTAAAATAAGTCTGTAAGTAATTATTTTTATTAAATAATTCCCACAAGCTATGGAAAAAACGAATCATTTTCCAGCAGAAAAATTACTTTTTGGAGTCGACTGCTAATTCGAATCCGGCGACTCCTGAGCGACGCCAGTCAACATGGGTACAAACCGCACGGAACCAAGATCTGACTCGGAGAATCGGCCATTGTTGCGAGTGATTCGCATCAAACGCTGAGACTTGCCCTTTGGTCCAATTGGCAAAACCAGTCGTGCACCCTCGGCCATTTGAGTAGCTAGTTTGGTTGGCACCCTGTCCGGCGCGGCAGTGATCAGGATAGCGTCGAAAGGAGCATCCTCTGGCAACCCCTCAAAGCCGTCACCAAAGGTATAATGTACATTCTTAACGCCAGCTTTAGTCAGCCGCTTCTTCGCCAAAGTCGATAGTGGCTCATGACGCTCGATGGTGAAGACTTCTTTACAAAGCTTCGAGAGAATGAAAGTCTGGTAACCAGAACCGGTCCCAATCTCCAGAACGCGGTCTGTTTTCTTCAGCTCCAAAGCCTGGGTCATCATCCCAACCACATCGGGTGAGGACAGAGTTTGACCAAAGCCAATCGGTAACGTCGTTACTTCGTAGGCCCGTTCGGAAAGATGGCTAGGAACAAAAATCGATCTGTCGACGGCCTCAATCGCGTTCAGCGTTGACAGGTCCGTCACGCCAGCACCCCTCACTGCCATCAGCATAGAAAGCTTTCGGCGTGCGAACGGCATGGATCAACCGAGCTCTTGCTTTAGCTTGTTCAATGTCGCCAAATCGTTGTTGTCGGCTCGCAAAGGCGTCACAGCGATGAAATTGCGCGCAACTGCATGAAGATATGTTTCCTCCGCCGTCGCGTCGTCATTTGAGAAGTTGGAAACGATGTACCAAGAGCGGCCCTTATATTGCCCCAAGTCGTGGAGCTCTACCTGACAAGAGCGTCGTCCCTGTGCACAAAGCTCAACACCTTGCACCTGATCAGTCCTGCAGTCAGGCAGGTTGACGTTAAACACCTGCCCTGGAGCCATCTCATAGTCTTTAAGGTCGTTTAGAAGCGACGGCACCCAAACCTCAGCCATTGACCAGTCGATATCACTTTCACCGTCTTCAGGCCTGACTTGGCTGAACGCAATGGCAGCAGCATCGATTTTGGCGGCCTCAAAGGCGGCACCTACTGTGCCTGAGTACCCGACATCCTCCGCCAGGTTACCACCCGAGTTCACGCCAGAGAGCACCAAGGTTGTTTTGCCATCCTGCGGCAACAACTTCATGAAAGCTAAAAGCGCACAATCAACAGGAGACCCACCAATCGCAAAGATGCGCTCGTCGCGCTTCTGCACTTCGATTGGCTCGCGTAATGTCATCGACCTGGACTTCGCACTCTGGTTAGAGATTGGAGCCACCACCCAGACATCATCGCTGATGTCACGTGCCGCTTTCGCCAACACTGCTATGCCAGGGGCGTCAATACCATCGTCATTGATGATCAGCAAACGGCTGGTGGACAGCTTCATCCTTTTAAACCCTGATTTCGGTCATGCCGCCCATATAAGGCTGTAAAACTTCAGGAATAGCAATGGAGCCATCTTCGCGCTGGTAATTCTCCATAACAGCAATCAAACAGCGTCCTGTCGCCAAGCCAGAACCGTTGAGAGCGTGAACAAACTGTGTCTGTTTCTCGCCCGTAGGGCGGAATCTTGCCTTCATACGCCGCGCCTGAAAGTCCCCACAGTTAGAGCAAGAAGAAATTTCACGATAGTTCCCCTGGCCCGGTAACCAAACCTCAAGGTCATAGGTTTTACGCGCACCAAAGCCCATATCGCCACTGCAGAGCAGCATGGCACGGTAATGAAGCCCAAGCCGTTGGAGAATTGTTTCAGCGCAAGACGTCATACGCTGATGCTCTTCCTCTGATTGATCCGGATGAGCGATCGAAACAAGCTCGACCTTGTGGAATTGATGCTGACGGAACATACCTCTTGTATCTTTACCCGCAGATCCCGCCTCTGATCTGAAACAAGGGGAGAAAGCCGTAAAGCGTAGAGGCAGCTTGCTTTCGTCCAGGATTTGCTCTCGTGCGAGGTTCGTCAGCGGAACCTCAGACGTCGGGATCAGCCAAAAGCCCTCTTCCGTGCGGAACAAATCTTCCGCAAATTTCGGAAGCTGGCTCGTGCCATACAGCGCTTCATCACGAACCAAGTAAGGTGGGACGATTTCCGTGTAACCAAACTCTTCTGTATGCGTGTTCAGCATGAATTGGATCAAAGCACGCTCGAGACGCGCTAGAGCACCGCGCAAGACAACAAAGCGAGCACCAGAAATCTTGCCCGCGATGTCGAAGTCCATCAATCCCAGCTGTTCACCGAGATCAAAGTGTTGTTTTGCTTCAAAATTTAACGTTGGTTTCTCGCCCCACTGGCGAACTTCCACATTATCTTCTTCATCAGCACCCGTTGGAACTTCGTCAAAAGGTAGATTCGGCAAAGCTGATAACTTGTCAGTCAAGTCAGCTGTCTGACGGCGTTCTTGATCTTCCAACTCGCCAATACGGTCTTTGATTGAGGCCACTTCAGCCATCAAAGCATCAACATCACCGCCTTCACGTTTGACCTTACCGATTGACTTGGACGCGGCGTTGCGACGGTTTTGGAGTTCCTGTAATTCAGTCTGCGTCGACCGCAGCTGCTCATCCTGTGCCAAGATTTCAGAAGAAAGAGCGTCCAGCCCACGTTTAGCGAGGCCAGCGTCAAAAGCTTCAGGTTCTTGTCGGATAAGTCGTATATCGTGCATGATTGGGCACCAATTTATTTGGAATTTACAGGAGTCGTGTCGGCTTTATAAGCTGACAGTCAAAAGAGGTCTAGTATTGAGGAGTATCGAAAGGGAGGAAGCGGTGAGAAGTTAGGACTTCTCGACCATTCCATCATCGTCTTCTTCGTCAAACTCGTCATCATCTTCACCCCAGATGCTCTCATCTTCATCATCGTCATCATCGTCATCCCATTCATCGTCGCCACGGGATTTTTCAATCATTTTGACGAGGTAGATGGAAATCTCATAGAGAGCGATAATCGGAATTGCGAGAGAGAATTGAGAGATTGGATCCGGTGGTGTGAAGACCGCTGCTACGACGAACACGCCTAGAATAGCGTACTTACGTTTTGCGGCCAGACCCTTGGCACTGACCATACCCACACGAGCCATCAACGTCAAAAGAACGGGTAGCTGGAAACAAGCACCAAAGGCCAACATCAGCCCCATCACAAGGCTTAAGTATTCACTAACCTTGGCTTCCAACTGAATGGGGAGACCACCGTTAGAAGGGTCCGTGATTTCGTAGCCTAGGAGGAACTTCCAGGCGAAAGGCATCATAATGTAGTAAACGAGCGCGGCACCGAGAGCGAAAAGAACGGGTGTTGCGATCAGGAACGGTGCGAAAGCTGATTTTTCATTGCGGTAAAGACCAGGAGCCACAAATTTCCAGATCTGCGCCAACAAGAATGGGCTTGTGACAGCCAAACCAAAGAAGAAACCGATCTTGATCTTGGTAATGAACCATTCCGCAACACCGGTAAAGATCATGCGGCGCGTACATTCGCCTTCTGCCTGATCTCCGCACAGCGCTTCATAAAGTGGCGCTGAGAGCCATTCATAGAGTGGTGTCGAGATAACAAAGCCGACAATCGTCGTTGCGACCAAAGCAAGCGCACAATAAAGCAAACGCTTGCGCAGCTCAGAGAGATGCTCATGCAAAGGCATCTGGCTGTCTTCGACTGCACTTTCTGTTGTATCGGCTTCGGTCACTTGAATTCGGTCTCTTTTACCATTTCACTAGCTCTTCTTCGTTGGCTTGCTAGCTGGTTTGGTTGTTTTTTTAGGTGCCGCCTTGGCGGTACTTGTTTTGGCTTTAGCCGGTGCCTTCTTCGCCGTCTCTTTTTTCACAGCTGCTTTTTTGGGTGCAGAGGTTTTAGCGCTGGCAGTTTTCGGCTTGGCAGAGGATTTTGCTTTAGACTTAGGTTTAGCTTCAGCCTTGCCGCCTTTTTTGGCTTTACTATCGTCATCGGCCTTAGCAGGTTCAGCGGCTTTCTTTGTCTCAGAACTCGCCATAAATGACGCCTTCTGATACTCGCCTTCTTGAGCGATTTCGTTCAAGTCTTGCTCAAGTTCACCCTTTGGATCGACGGTCTCACGGATAGATTTTTCGATCGATCCGCTGCTCACATTCTTCAGGATTTTCTTGGTGTCATCCAAATCGGCTTCCTTGACGAGATCATCCATGCCGGATTGGAACTCGCGCGCGAGGCCACGGACCTGTTTCATCCCGTCGCGAACCGTTTTTATGACTTTAGGCAGGTCTTTCGGTCCGACGATCAACAAGGTGACCACGCCGACGATCAGCATTTCCTGCCATCCAATGTCAAACATGAGAAGCTTTCGTTCTGAAAGGAGTATAAGTCAGCTTACTTATCTGCTGGTTTATCAGTAGCTTTGCCTTCAGGCTCTTCGATGACTTTGTTCTCATCTTCAGCACTGTCGTCTTTAAGACCTTTTTTGAACGAAGTGATGCCTTTGCCCAGATCTTTCATCAAGGCCGGAATCTTACCGCGGCCACCAAAGAGCAGCAGTGCAATCACCAATACAATAGCCCAATGCCAGATGCTCGTAGCGCCAATTATCCCAAATGTATGCAACACAGTCACAGCTCCTTAGAAATAGAATTGTTAGCTTAGTCGAACCAACTTTGAACGCCTTTTGCATCAAAGATTATAGGCCCGCAAGTCTTTGAACACGAAAGCGGCATTTTTACCGATTCCATCGCTTTTATGTGGTCGCACTTCGCTCAAATACAAAGGTTAACTCGTTATTAACGCCCAATCCGAACTTCTCGCCGATCTCTGGCAAGAAATTGCCCTGCACTCTGGCATGGATATGGATCGGATGTTCTTCGTCTAACAGAGTCAAGTGCATCAGGCTAGACTTGCCCAGTAACCTAGACGTCTCGACCTCGGCCATCGGCATGCCTTCGAACAAGGTGTCACAGGGGCAGAGGTGAATCGCTTCAGGCCTGATGAGGACATCAACCTCTGTATTATCGGGCAGTTCTGTCGAGCGAATTGCGCCGAGCGGCGTGATGATTTCACCATCTTTAGCTTCACCCGGAACCATGTTGATTTCACCAAAGAATGAGGCTGCAAAAGGATTCTTCGGATTGAAATAAAGCTCTTGCGGCGTGCCCTCTTGCACGACCTGGCCCTTGTCCATCAGAACAATCCGGTCGCCCATGAACATCGCCTCTTCGGGGTCATGGGTCACCAGTACAGCCGCCGCTTGAGATTCCTTGATTAGGTGCAACGTGTCGTCCCGCATTTCAGCCCTGAGCGAGATATCCAACCCTGAGAAGGGTTCATCCAATAACAGAAGCTTAGGTTTTGTGACCAACGCTCTGGCGAGCGCTACGCGTTGTTGCTGACCACCGGACAGCATATGGGGATAATGCTCTTCGTAGCCATCCATTGAGACGCGCTTTAAGGCAGCCCTTGCTGCTGGCAGACGCTCGGCTTTTGGCAAGGCCTTCAAACCAAAAGCTACATTCTTCAAAACGGTCAAATGGGGGAACAGCGCATAGTCCTGAAACATAAAAGCGACATTGCGTTTTTCCGGCGGCAGAAAGGTCTTCTGGTCTGTTACCACCTTTCCATCAATTCGAACTTCGCCGCTTTCGGGTTGTTCAAGACCAGCCGCCATGCGCAGGCTCGTTGTTTTGCCACAGCCGGACGGACCCAACAGGCAGACGACCTCGCCTGGCTCAAGCCGAAGACTCATACCATCCAGTGCTACAAAATTCTTGTAGGTCAGTCGAACATTGGCCAGTTCGAGGGCAGCTTCAGGCATCCTGGTCTTCCGCAGAAACGGTGTCATCCGCTTCGATATGGTCAATCGAAGTGTTTACTTCAACACCAGCCTCGCCTTCTTCTGAATCCAGAGGGCCTTGTTGGTCAACTTCCATTGATGCACCCATGGCTTCGCTCGCCAGGGAAGCACGACTGTCCAACAGACCTGACGCCTTCAATTCATCGATGCCGGGTAGGTCTTTCGTGGTTTCCAATCCAAACTGATCAAGAAAGGCAACTGTTGTGCCCCAAGTCGACGGACGTCCAGGGATCTGGCGACGGCCTTTCAGCTCGATCCAACCAAGTTCCAACAAGGTGTCGATTGTCCCCCTGGAGATTTGGACCCCGCGAATTTCTTCGATTTCAGGTCTGGTCACAGGTTGATGATAGGCAATAATTGACAGAGTCTCTAACGCCGCCCGAGACAGCCTGCGACGCACGGTTTTTTCAATCTTCAATTCTTCCGCGAGATCAGCCGCTGTTCTGAATGCCCAGGCCTTGTCAATTTTAAGCAGGTTCACCCCTCTATTCGAATAGAGGTCAGACAGCTCCAGCAATAAAGCCTCTGTGTCGGTGCCTTCTGGCATGTGATAGGAGAAATCTTTTGTTGTCACCGGATTGTCGCTTGCAAAGAGCAATGCTTCTAACAACCTGATCTTGTCAAAATGATTCATTGTCATAGGGTACGGATCACTCTGTTTTACTTCTCGACTGATTATCCCGAATGTAAATTGGCCCAAACAGCTCGTCCTGCCTCAGGTCAAGTTGCCCAGTTCGTACCAATTCGAGCGAGGCCACGAAAAAAGACGCCTTAGCAGACTTCTGCTGCATCACACCACGCAGATCCGTTGGCATAAATTCTGACAAAACAGTCCATGAAGGAATTTTTGACGAGAACGACCTTAGTTTCTCGAGCGCAGCCTCATAGGTGTAGATCTCTGCACGTTCAAACGGCATGGCAACCTGCTCGGAACGGCGTTGCTGACGCCCATAGGCCTGTAAAAGGTCATAAAGATTGCAGTTGAGCTCAGAGTTCTTAACGACTTCAATCTCTTGAGGCTCACCCCGCACAAAAAAGTGCGTGCCTAGTTGCGCGCGTTCCATCAGCTTAGCACTGGCTTCACGCATGGCCTGCAACCGTCGCAATTGAAAAGCCAATTCCGCCGCCATCTCAGCGCCACTAGGCTCATCTTCGCCTTTTGGTTCAGGGATCAAGAGCCTGGATTTGAGATAGGCCAACCAAGCGGCCATTACTAGGTAGTCAGCAGCCAATTCAAGATCGATACGTTGAGCTTTCCTGACGAAGACCAAATACTGCTCAACCAACTCCAGAATGGAGATCTGAACCAAGTCGATTTTCTTGTCACGCGCCAGCGACAACAATAAATCAATTGGCCCCTCAAAACCATTGAGTTGCAGCTGTAATCGTTCTCGGTCCGCGTCGACATCGGGAAAGCCGGGGTCCTCTGACCATATGTCCGATGAATCTTGATCTGCCACGTTCTGAAGTACTGCCTTTGCCTGAATTTTGGATTTGGGCGACTAACCGCCAATTAAAAATCGAAAGAAGGGTAGCACGAACTCAATCGGCTTCCAAACCAACCAATCAAATGGGTGGAAATTGATTCCTGCTCTTTCCAACAACATCGGCAGCAACAAGAAACCACCGATGATGATCATGAAGCCGTATTTTTCCAATCCCGCCAATGCTTTAGCGAATGGCATTGGTAACAATCCAACCGCAATTCGACCGCCATCCAAGGGGGGAATTGGTATCAAATTGAAGAATGCGAGTACCAAATTGAAGATAATCGCCGCCTCAAACATACTTGTGAGCCAAGTAGCAATCGTCGAATCGGCAAACCCATTCACCACGCCATATCCAATTGCGGCGACCATCGCGAGAACGAAATTAACGGCTGGTCCGGCTGCAGCCACTAAAACCATATCCCTCTTGGGATTGCGAAGTCGCCCGAAATGAACAGGAACAGGCTTCGCCCAACCAAATAAGAATCCGCCCGGCAACAAAATGCAGATAAGCGGGAACAGAATTGTCCCCATCGGGTCAACATGAACAAGCGGATTGAAGCTCACTCTCCCTAGTTTATAGGCCGTATCATCGCCTAACTTGTTGGCTGCCCAAGCATGAGCTGCTTCGTGCAATGTAATCGCAATCAACACAGGCAAGGCCCAAATCGAAATGCGTTCAGCGAGTTGAATTAGA
>Ga0055584_100002308_pt1 | contig 18890 bp, 21 predicted proteins | sample OSDHelmetaG_FD_58716 | JGI IMG/M metagenome (GOLD analysis project Ga0055584, IMG submission 58716) | Pelagic marine sediment microbial communities from the LTER site Helgoland, North Sea, for post-phytoplankton bloom and carbon turnover... | ecosystem: Environmental > Aquatic > Marine >... | reverse complement strand
TAAATTATAATCATATGGCGTTATTGGTAGATTTCATGACACATACTGGTGATATAACATCTATTGATAGACATGGTTTAGGTAAGTTAGATATAGATCCACTTTCTAAAGCTTCTTTCGAACAGACAATGGACCATTTTATTAAAGCAGCAATTTTTAATGAGAAAGATAATTTGAAATCTGTATCTTCAAAAATAACAGTTGGACAAGTAATTCCTGGTGGAACAGGTTCTTTCGGATTAACACTAGATACAAATAAGTTAATTAATTCTGAATATACTGTTGATGAGACAGGAGGAAGAACTGATTTCATAAGTTTAGAATCTGAGCCTCTATTAACCGATGTTGTTAAATATGGAATAAATGAAACAAATTTTTTCATTCCAACTGCGGTATATTAGTTAACTAAAATTCTTTTATTAAAATAATTAAATTTTGTATTATTTACTTTATGAAATAGTATTGTGTGTTTTATTATATAAAAAATCTTTACACGATCTTTTATAAAATAAGTTTTAAATTTAAACTGTTAAATATATTCAGGATATAATTCAGATAATCTTTTTAAAAATAATTTTGGATTATACTCATTTGGATATGCACGCATTGTATATAATTGATGCCATAAATTTGATTTATTTTGCGCAATATCTAAATTAAATTCATTAAATAGTGTAGATAATAAATTTAATAAATTATCACGATAAGAAGAATTAATAAATGTAATAATTAAATGAACTAACATAAATAAATCTTTATTTGGATTAAAATCAATTTCACTTCCTTTAACATCACCTTTTGTAACAAATTTTCCAAATGTTATACACGACCCTCCAAAATCAGCTAAAACAAATCTTACATTATCATGATTAAATTCTTTAGTTGGATCGATTAATTTATAAAATATATTATTTCCTTTTAGATCATTGTGCATAAATTCAAAATGTTTTTGTAGTAATCTTAACTGACAACTAATTTGAAATAATAATTCTATTAAAAATTTTTTATCTTCTTCATAATAAACGTTTAACATACTTACTTTTTTATAAATATCACCATCATATTTTTCCATCATAATTGATTTCATACCAGTATTTGAATTCATAAAAATATATTTAATGTTTGGAACAATTTTAGGATAAAATCTTGGTTTCTTATGAAATACTTTATCTAATAAATATAATTTTTGAAATGCACTTAATATTGAATGAATCTTTATTTCTGCAATTAATGCATTATTTGTTTCTTCATCCAAAGATATTTTTATAATATATTTATTATGGTCCGAATTAATACCCCGATATTGATAAAGTTGTCCATATGAACCAGGTGATAATATTTTTTCCAATACATATTTATCATTTGAATGATTTAATACAATAACAGAGTTTATAATAGTTGGTAATATAATAGAATTATCTATAAAATATTCTTTAATAGTTTCAGTTATAGTATTTGTCATATTTATATTATTTATTTGTAAGTTATAATTTATTTTAATCATATTAAAATAAACTATATTTTAAATTTATAAGCCTTTATAAATAAAGTTTATAGATAAGTCTCTATATCTTCAGGTAATTCATCAATATTCATATTATAAAAAGTTTTCATCCTATTTATACATTTTATATCATACTGATCTTTCATTTTAACTAATGCAATTGCCACACCCTTTTTACCAAATCGTCCACATCTTCCTATTCTATGAATATAAGTTTCTTTATTTGGAGGTAAATCATAATTTATAACCAAGTTTACATGAGGAATATCAATACCACGTGAAAGCAAATCTGTTGTTATTAAAATTCTTGTTTTCCCATTTCTAAAATCTTTAACAACATCTGTTCTTTCTGTTGATGTCATCTTTCCATGTATACTTGTAATTGAAAAATTCTTTTCTTCTAAATTTGTTGTCAACCATTCAACTTTTCTAATAGTATTACAAAAAATAATTGCTTGAGATGTTGATATTAAATTATATAGATCTAATAATACCTCAAATTTTAATTCTTCTATTTCTACATCAATATAGAACTGTTTAATTAAATCTACGGGAATATCATTCTTTTTTAATAAAATTTTTAATGGTTGGTGCATAAATTCTTTGGATAAATCAAACACATTATTTGATAAAGTTGCTGATATTAAACAGATTTGTGTTCCAGTTGGTAATTTGTTAAAAACTATACTTAATTCTTTACTAACACCCTCACTTAATATATCATCTGCTTCATCTAATGCTAACAGTTTAACATTATATAAATTAATTCTATTTTCTTGAACCATATGATTTATTCTACCAATTGTTCCAATTACTAGATTTGTTTTTTTTAAATTATTTCTATTCATATTTATACTAGTTCCCCCAGTGCATATTTCTACCTTTATTTTATTAAATTTGCAAATTTCATTTGCTACTTTGAAAACTTGAGTTGCTAGTTCTCTTGTAGGTGTAATAATAATTGCTTGGCATTTATCATTCTCTTCAATTTTATTTAATATTCCTAATAAATAAGTTGCAGTTTTACCAGTACCAGATTGTGATTGAATAATACAATCTTTACCGGTATTAATAGCCTGTATTCCTTTTACTTGAATTTTAGACGGCTTTTTAAAACCGTAAATATAAACACCTTTAATTAAATTCTCGGATAAGTTTAAATTTTCAAAATTAGTCTCGGACTCATTTTCGGAGTTATATTCAGATATACTCTCTTTGTTGTTTTCATAGTTAGTTTCCATTTATTATTATAGAATTATAGCCTTTAAATAATTATTGATTATTATATTAATATAAGAATAAATATATAAAAATTGATTATTATATATTTATTCTATAACTTTATAGTATAATAAATGAGAGTGGTTCAAAATAATATTAAATATTATTGGCAAGATAATATATTATCCATATTAAAATTAAATTCTAATAAATATTCAATATCTGAAATAGAAAATAGATTAACAACTGTATTTATATCAAAAAATTATTGTACAGATAAAAATTTTAAAAAATCCAAATGTATTTCATATGATAAAGACCTATGGAATGTTCTAAAACTATCAACATATCAATCTAAATTAAGAATTTCTGTAGTAATGAATTTTATTATAAAGTTTATAATAAATAATGATCGACCATCTACAAAATTTTTTAGCAGTGATTATGATTTTAAACAATTAAATAACGATGAAATTAATAAAATATTAAATAATCTTTAATTTATCAATAGCTATTTTATTTAATATAAATGTATTTGCATTAATGTCGTCCAATGACATTGATATATTATTTGTAACAAATGTAATTATATCATTATCAATATGTGATTTTTCTATTGCTTTATTATATAAATTATATAGATCTATTAAATTTGGTCTATCTCTACCATATACCTTTTTATAATTATTCTTATATTGGCATGCTAAATTATATATTAGTGTTATATCGTCTAAAGTTAGTATTGGTGCAACAGTAGTTTGTTGGTTTGAAATAGTATCACAAAAAGCATCAAACAATGGTACTCTAAATAAATAATAATGCAGTGAATATCCACGTCCTTGAATATAAAAGTCCGGGCCATTTCCAACACCATCTCCATAACTTCCAGAAAATCCATCTATACCGTCATTCCACAAATACTTTAATCTATTTGTATAAAAATAATAAATTAAAGTATCTGGATCAAAATATAAAGGACCTCTTGGATCAATAGATATTATTTCACCCGTTAACGGTTCCCAACAATACTTGTATTCAAATATAGGTTTATTTTTGATTAATGGTAAATTTATATGAATTAATGGGTCTTTCTTAATATTTCGAAATTTATGATAATTATCGTTAATAGACTTGTTAATTAGACAATCCTTTAATAACTTGTTAAATATTCTACCACCTTTTTTAATCTTCCTTTTAGTATATGGATTTATGCCCTTATTGTGCCACCATGTATTTAATTCAGTCATATTAATATATTTGTCAATTTTCCTTTAAATTATAATAATATTATATATAATGTTAAATTATACAGTATATAATGTTATAGTATTTGCATCATATACTCAACTAATAGTATATATAATAAAAATTGATTTAATATCATTTTGGAAACCAATTTTATAATATATTAATGTCATCTAATAATACTAAAAGCTATACAACATCTTATGATCAATTTGAAGCTAGTCGTCTTACATTTACTAAACTAGAAGAAAACGACCGCTCAAAGGGACAACTAATTGCATACCCAAGATTTAACCATCCAACTCTAGGAGAAGATAAAATTCTATTTCTTCAAAGTCCTTGGATTACTATGACCACCTACGGTGTTCCAACTCTTGGCGACTATTATAGTGAAGATAAGGATAGAGCGTTTGTTAAAGTACCTATTGATCTTGAAGATCCTGAGATTAAGAAAATGGCAGATGAATTTGCAAAAATTGATGCCACTTATGATACCGAAGAATTTAAGAAAGAGAATTTTGGTAAGAATGCCAAGAAGTATACTTATCAACCTACCGTCAGACTTCCTCCATGCGATGAAGGAGATATTCAAAAACTTTCTTACATGAAAATTAAACTTGACCTTAATTGGCCTGATAACACTGTAAAGACTGAAGTTTGGAGTTCTGAACTAGTAGATGGTAAGCGTTGCAGAGAACTACTACCTGTTGAAACTGTAACTGATTTTGCAAAACATGTTAACTATATGTCTAAATTCAGATGTCTATTTAGACCTGTTAAAATGTGGGCTCATCAATCTAAGATGAAGGATCCTGGATATGGTATTGTTTTCAAACTTATCAAAGTAGAAGTTGAGCCATCAAAAACTAACACTAATTCTGGTGTTCAAAGTTATCTACAAGGAGATGTTTTCCTTGACGATGATGAAGAAACTGTACCAAAAACTGTATTTTCTAAAGTAGAAACAAAAACTGCCACAAAGGCTAAGGCAGTTGTAGAAGCTGATTCTTCAGATGACTCAGATTCTTCAGATGATTCTGATTCTGATAGTGAAGAAGAACCAGTTAAGGCTACAAAGAAGCCTGTTACTAAAAAGACAAAGTCTAAGAGTAGTGCTTAAACATATATTGAATTATGTGGTTAAAAACATATTTATTTAAATAGAAATTGATTATATTAATTAATTTATGCAATCTTTTAACACGCCTTTAAAACTTTCAGATATTAACTTTGATAATATTGTTTACAAAGATATTAAATCTAATACGAAGAAGACTGTTGTTTTTTTAAAATATAAAGATAATAATAATCTTAGAAATCTAGCAATACAAACACCTAGTTTAATAAATATTAATAACCCTGTAAAAAATGGAAATCACTGGGATCTTGATATACCACTTAATGGAAAGAAAACTGATAAAGTGAATGAATTTACAAATTTTCTGAATAAACTTGATCAAAAAGTTATGTATGATGCCAGAATAAATTCGTCTAGATGGTTTAATAATTTTGATACAGAAGAGATGAATTATCAAGAAATAACAAGAACTTCAGAAGATAAACGATTTTCAAATGGTATGATAAGAATTAAATTAATTAAAAATGCAGATTTTCATACAATTGTACAATTAAATAATAAAACAAATATTAGTATTGATAAAATACCTAAAAATAGTTGGGTTAAAATGATTATTGAAATACAAGCTATTTGGATTAATAAAAATGGATTTGGTATATTTTTAAAACCTGTCTTAATTTCTTTTGATCCTATTGAAATTAGTAAATATAAATTTATTGAAGATAGTGACGACGAAGTTGATGATATTATTGATACAGAAAATTGTGTATTTATTGCATCTAATCACTCAAATTTTAAAAGTAATGAATTAGTGACAAGTAATCTACAGTTGGTTAATGATAGTCTAGAAGTAGATACCGCTAATAAATTTAGTTCTACGTCGTCGTCAGGTAAAAAATTAAGTTCATCAGCAAGTACTAGTTCTGATGAAGAATCTAATAAACTATCTAACAATATTAATATTGCTAATGTAAATATCTAAAGACAAATAGAGAATATTAGTTATATGAGTTCTGAAAAGAAAGAAGAACATAATTATGAATTATCTATTAATAAAAAGATTTTCAAAAATATAAGAATAACTTCTCAAGAACATATGTTATTAAATTGCATAGAACAATTTTATAGTGATAAAACAAATGCTGAAAAATTAGTTGAACTTTTAAACGGCGAATATTCAATAAGATTAATTGATTTTTTTGTAACTAATTATTCAAAAAAAAATCGTACCAGTTATACTATAACAGAGGATGAAACAACGCATGTATTTAATGTTCATTCATCTTATAAATCTCAATTAAAAGCATGGAATAAAAAATATTTTGACCCTTTTAGTAGAGGTGACAGAATTCCTTTCTTTTTAGAATTCGATTGTTTAATCACCACAATTGGTCAACTAAATTTTTTTAAATGGTTTATTAGTACTAATATAAGCAATTGTATAAAAACATCAATTGATAAAATCGAGCAAGATATGAATAAAAATAAAAAGAAAGTTAAAAAAATACAAACTGTAAATAAACCAAAGAAAAATATGAAAGAAAGAATAACCAAAAATTATAATATGAATACACTAACATGTATGGAACCTAAAAAAATAACAAAAATAGAAGTTACATTTGATTAAATAATAACACTCTGGTAAAACTTAGATATCAAACATTACTACGTAAAGTTTGATATATAAAAACTGGATAGTATAATTCATTATTTTCATATTTGATGAATGTTTAACCGTAAAAAAATTGATAATTCGATTATATGAAAGGTAATCTCCATATAATAATGGGTAAAAATAAAAATAAGTCAAAGAAATCCAATACATCTAATGTTGAGATTCAAGAGATTGTTGAAACACCAAAGAATTTGGTGTCAAGTAAATCAGAACCGATTATGTCCAAGGCAATTGTAGTCGAATCATCTATTCAAGAAATTATCGACGAGTCTGCAACCAACATTGATGTAACTGAAACTAATTCTAAAAAGAATAAGAAAAAGTGTAGTTTTTCAGATGAGTTTATTAAACTTGAACTTCTTAAAAAAGAAGAACTCGAATACCGTGCAGATAAGAGTCAACTAATTAAGATACATGATGATAAAATTAAAGAAATGAACTCTAGGATTAAGAAAAATAGAACTGAACAAAAAAACATCTTTGAAAAACTTCAATCACTTCATAATAATGAAATTAAGTCTGCTTCTAAAGAAAAAAGAAAAAGGAATGGTGAAAATACAGGAGGTTTCAATAAGAAACAAATTGTTCCAAAAGTTTTACATGATTACCTTGAACTAACTGAAGACGAGCCATTAACACGACCAGAAGTAATGCATTTACTTAGTGAAAAGTTTAAGAAAGAAAAACTTAAGAATGGACAACAAACTATCCTAGATAAGAGTAATGCAAAAAAATTAAATAAACCTGAAGGTTATGTAATTGAATTTAAACAAAATCAAAGTTTTCTAGCAGAATTTTATAACAAAGTTAATATTGATATCTAATTCAATTTTAATTAAAATATTGTTTTAAAACAGACCTTTTTGAATCTGTGTCATTATAATTCAAAATAAATTTAATTGCAAAACTAAAATCACATTTATTTATTTTATCTAATAATATAATATTTCCTTCACGCGAAGGAACCCAACTATTATATTCGATATTTTGATTCCCTATCTTGAAAGATATATTTGTGCCATATATATATTCGTATAATGTTATATTGTGTTGATATATTATTAAATTATCTTGCCAGTCATAATTTTCTGGTAAATTAATTTTAATTATCAAGTCGCCTACAGATTCAGCATCACAATCACCGCCGCCACTAAAAACGACCCATTGTGATTTGTAATTAAAAGTAAAGTCTGTATTAACATAAATATTATCTATCTTACGTTTAACTGTTAATGACTCTGTATTTTTATTTATTAATTTATCTAATGTTATATCAACACTTATTCTTAATGTTTGTTCATTATGTTTTTGTAATTCTAATGGTAATTTTGATAAATAATAAGCGTCGTCATCATCCCATTCAGTTATATCTGTATCTGAACAATTATTATTAAACTCATATTTTTTTATTGGAAATTCACCTGATTTAAAAAAATTAATTACTTCAGACAAATCTAAACTATTTAATACATCACATAAGTTAGTTTTTAAATATTCGTAATTTGACCCTGTTGTTTTAATTCCAAATCTTGATAAATGTTCAGTTTCTAACGTATTATTTAATATGTTATTTAGAAATTGTTGAAACATACTTTGACTATCTATATTTAACATTAAATATTCTTTTCTACTTTTATCATCTGATAAAATTTCATATGCAGTAGAAATTTCTTGGAATTTTGCAATAGATTCCACTTCTTTATTCTTATCAGGATGATATTTTTTAGCTAATCTTCTATAATTTTTTTTAATATCATTTATACTCGCAGAAGGAGTTAATTCTAATACATCATATAGATTCATTTTAATATATTTTACTAACTAATCTTTACATATAAACGCAAATAATTAAATTGTTTAAAAAATATATATTTTATTAAATAATGGACAAAAATATATTTATTAAAAATAAAAAATTTAACCCTGATATAGATACTAATTATTCTAAAAAACTTTCTGAGCGAAACAACGCTATTTTTAATTTGAAAGATGAATTTATTAATAATAATAATATAGATAATCCAAAAGTGTATGAACAGGATAAACCTATTTCAAATATGGATTTAATGATTCAACAACGGTTGGCTGAAAGAAATCAAGAAGAATCATCAATGGCAGACAAGTTAAAACCTACAAAAAATTTTATAGATAAAGATGAACCAGCAAAATTTCAAGAATATAATAATTTAAAAAATGAACAAATAAAATACGAATCAAAGAACGTAAAAGAAAATGAAACATTTAATAATATTATGGATGATTTAAAAGATTTAGGTATATTAAAATAAAATTATACTTTTCATTTTTGATGAATATTATTACTATTTGCATTATAAGCGCCAAATAAACTCATTAAAAACTATTTAAAAATAGTTTAATAAAAAAAAACCTTTATTTTGTTAAATGAGTGATAATCAAAAAAACATTATAAGAATTTCAGATTATTATAAAGATTTTAATTTACCCGAAGAGTGTTTTAATTCTGATAATTTAAAAAATTTATTAGAGTTATCTGCAGTTAATAATATTAATCTTTTCAGAAAACATAACAATAATATTAGATTAAATAGTACAAAAAAAATATTAGATGATTGTAACAAACAGAAAAAAATTAAATTAAAAGAATTTACAAAAGAACTAAAAGATTTTAATTCAACTGATTCTAATATACAAATTAATATAATAAAAACAAAAAATGATAAATATATTAATAATCTCGAAAATATTGACAATATTATTAAAATAATAAATACTAAACCCGATTTAGAATATCTTGATACTCTAATTAGTGAAGATAACTTTAATGATACCTACATTGAAAAATATTCAAATGATTGAATTAGATGTTTTCAATAAATGACAAAACTGATGTATATTCATTTGGACCTACATATTCCATTGCTTCATTACCTTTTTTAACCATGATAGTAGGAAAACCTTGAATATTCCAACTTTTAATTTCTTTCTCATGTTTATCACTGTCATATGTAATAAAATTATATTTTGAATTATGTTCTTTTTTTAATTTAGACCATGCAGGTAAAAAACCTTTACAATGACCACACCAGTCTGCTTTAAATAATAATACATCTTTTTTATTACCACCGCCTTGTTGGTTGGTGTTAGTATTTTCTTGTTCATTTTTAAGTTTTAAATATTTATTTTTATACTTTTGATAAAGGACCAAATAATCTCTTCCCATTAATTATACTAAGATTTAAAATATTATTTAAAATTAATTTCTAAATTAAAATATATAATGAAAATAACAAGTAAGAATATGATTATAATGATGATTTTAATATTTTTAATATTTAACCAATTTTTAGGAATTGCATGGGAACTTGTAAAATCTTTCTTTTATTGTATTTTATTTATGATTTTAATTGGACAAGTTAGCCCAGACTTGTATAATTACCTAATTAAAATATTTGATTTAAATAAATTTAATATTAAAGATATCCCTAATTCTATATTAACAATTGTTAATAAATTCAAAACATTTATACCTATTCTTCAATCAGATAATCAAGAAATTAAAATTAACGACAAAGTTAGTAATTAAAATAATTATAAGTATAATGAATCAATAATAACTATATCTCGTATAAGTTTTTCTTGATAACCATCTAGTTTATTTATTAATTCAGAATTATTTGTCAAGTGTGCAATACTTTCTACATTTCGAATTAAATTTACTAGTCTTAATACATTTCGACAAAAGTTACCTTCAAATGTATCATATAGATGTTGAACTTCTGCCCATCTCGCAGTTCCTTTTGACCATTCAATCATAACTTTAAACATGGACAAGTGAACATCCCAATTTGACCAAAACTTGTAAGGCAATTTGTTATTAATTCTAGTTTCATGAATTAACATGGTATCTACTAACGTTGATATATCCTTGAGCATAGCTTCGAAATCCTTATTTATTTCTAAATCCGATATATAGGAATCCTCGACAGAACCATCTGCTATAAATATGGATAAAAATGCAACTATTTCAGGAAACTCTAACTTGTTAAAGAATTCATTTGAAATAATATATCCTAATATAATAGGATTACATTCATTTACCTCAGATACAATTTTTCCAAGTGGTGTTAAACTATAATCTTCTTCATAACTAACAATATTAGACTCTTGTAAAAATTCTAATACTGTTTTAATTTGCTCTTCGAACTTAATATAACTAAAATTAACCTGAGTTTCAATATCATTAATTCGCTGTTTTTGTAAATACCATTCTTCTAACACTAATTTATTTTTACCAAATTCTGCTTCAAATAACTTTTGTTGGTTTAACATCTTTTTGTGCTGTTTTTGTGGAATTTTAATAAATATACCCTGAGGCGCATTTAACTTAATGGCAGTTGTCTTGTACTCGTTATAATTATCAAAATGATGTTCCAAATGTTTAAATCGCGACAAGTCTTCGATTAATAGATTTAAATCTGATCTTAGATTAATTGTGTGAAAATTAGATTCATTTGCTAACATTGTATTTTGAATACTACTTGCTAGATAACTTACTACTTCATCTGTATTATTTTCTTCCAACTTTTTTGACATTCGCTTCAAAACAAAGGAATAATCGATATCTAATCTTGATGATATTTTTTGGGGAGCAGATGTTACCATAATTTTGGCGTCGCGTTCTGTTGGCATATCTGATTCAGGAAGAATAATTACCGTACCAAATGTATCAATGCCTCTTCTTCCAGCTCTACCTGCCATTTGGCCATATTCTTCAGGTCTTAATGGTCGTTTACCGTTACCATCAAATTTAGTAGACTGTGTAAAAATTACAGTTCGTGTTGGCATATTAACTCCCATCGCAAATGTTTCTGTCGCAATTAATACTTTGATTAGTTTTAATTCATATAGAATTTCTATTATTTCTTTTAAGATAGGAATAATACCTGAATGATGAACGCCCACTCCTTTCTGTGCCAAATCTAGTAAAAAGTACCACTGTTTTGTATGTTGGTAAATATCTCGATATTTTAACAAATGTTTATTCCATATTCTTGTAATTTCGGCACACTCCATTGCATCTACCAAACTAAATGGTATCTTTTTAGCAACTTCTTCCGTTAGACTTTTATTTAATATAAATATATTTACTGGAAGAATATCAGTTCGCCTACAATAATCAATACATTCAAATAATTGATTCATATTAAATTTATGCGGCACATGCTTACCTTTGTTCATCTTCTTAATACCAGCAATTACTTTATTCCATTCACCTTCTTTCCAGGTAAGATTATCTTTTATACAGTGAAGTCCTTCTTTGAAATATAAATAATGATGTAAAGGTACAGGTCTAAATGGTGTTGGAATCAAATGACAATTAGTTTGTTTGAGTTCTGTTACCCATTTTGCTAAATCTTCAGCACCTGAAATAGTTGCAGATAACATTACTAATTGAATAGATGGATCTAAATTTGTAATTATTTCTTCCCATACTTTACCACGTTCTGGGTTGTTAATAAAGTGAACTTCATCTAATATTACGCATTTAACAGTTTCAAGATTAAAATTCCATTCATATACTTTATCATCTGTTTTTCGTAGAAGTGAATTTCTTAAAATTTCTGCAGTCATAATAAGTAATTTAGCAGTTGGATTAATTTTTACATCACCTGTTAAAATACCAACATCATCAAAATGTTCACCAAATTCTTTAAACTTTTGATTACTCAATGTTTTAATAGGTGATGTGTATATTACTTGATTATCTTCATTCTCTGATAACCACTTTGCAATTGCATATAATGCAAGAGCAGTTTTTCCTGCACCTGTATGTGCAGTTACTAAAATATTTTCATTTTGAGATATTGCTTTAAAACCCCACTTTTGAAAATGGTCTGGTTCATATTTGAACTTGAAATACTCTTGGGGTTCTTCACCTATATAATCCCCCTTGTGTACTATCATTTTACTATCTGTTTGTGTTAATTCTGACATAAATATATATATATAGTGTATCGATAGTAATTATTTCAATTTTTATAACCTATTAATAGTGTGTTATTATTTAAGTAAATAAATTGAAACTATCTATACTTAAATTTTAAAGATATACTAAATATGAATAATAGTATAGACATTTTAAATGGTACAATCGAAGAGACAATTAATAAATGTCATTGGACTAAAAATCAATCTCCTCTTGATATTACTAATTCAATTAATGAAGAATTAAATGAGGTTATAGAAGAAATAAAAAAAGGAGATAATAATAACTTGGAAGAAGAAGTTGGTGATCTATTATTTACAGTAATTTTATTAGGCAAACTATTAGAAAAAGAAGGAAAAATATCTTTAATCAAAACAATACAGAGAGTAAATGATAAAATTATTAAACGTAGCCCTCATGTATTTGGTGATAAAGTTGCAACTAGTCCTGAAGAAGCTCTTGCTATATGGAATGCAATTAAATATAGCGAGTATAAAAAGACAAAATAATCAATAAAAAATGAAATAATATTTTTTTTATTAATAATTAATATTATATGACTACATGTAATAATACAAAAATTTATAGAAAAGATAAACCGGCAGGAATAACTAGTAAAGATTATGCAGACATAATAAAAAAAGAACATAACTTAAAAAAAATTTGTTTTTGTGGTAGATTAGATCCAATGGCACGTGGTCAAATGTTATTTTTAGGCGATGAATTATGCAAAAAAATGGATAATTATCGAAGTTCAGAAAAAATATATCAATTTGAAATATGTTTTGGATTACAAACTGATACAGACGATCCTTTAGGTATTATTGAAAATTATAAAAATAAGTTTAATATTGATATTATTACTAATCAACTTTTAACTTTACTAAAATCTTATAATTGTGAATTTGAACAAAAATTTCATAAATATAGTTCAATACTGATAAATGGTACACCCTATTGGTTACATACAAAAGAAAATAATTCTGTACTTGAAAAACCAAAACATAGAGTCACCATAAAACAACTTGATGTATTAGAAAAAAAAGAAACTAATTTTGAAGAATTTATTAATCATATAATATACACTATTAAGAATATTAATATAAAACATGATTTTAGACAAGACAAAATTATTCAACAATGGAAAGAAATGATTCCATTATTTGATAAAAAAATGACGTCTCTTAAATTAGAAGTACATGTTACATCTGGTTTTTATGTAAGACAATTTATTAGAGATCTATCTAATCAAATTAACTTTCCATTTATGGTATTCGATATAAATCGAACAAATATTTTTTTATAAATATATCTTTTATACAACCACTAGTGTTTGATAGCAATATATTAAGACAAGGAGTGTTGATGCTATTAATATATAGAATGTTTCTAATGTTACAATTATGAAAGGTATATTTTATAATGAGGTTAAAAAAATATTTGGATTATTTATAAAATCTGTAAATTTTACTTTTATTTTATCAACACATCCTTCTTGTACATTTTCATGATTTCTGACTAAAAATAAATCATTTTGACCACTACCTGCGGCTCTAGACATATACTTTCTCCAAAATATAGTTAAACCTTCGTTGTTAGTATTAGTTTTTATTACAAAACTTGTAGATACTCTATCTTCATCGTTTCTAAATATAATTAACCATATATATTCCATTTGTAAACCTATATTATCTAGAGAACTTTTTAATGCATCTAAATTATTAGCTTGATATTTTAAATAAGATTCATAATTTATACCTTCGTAAAGAACAAAAGGATCTTTAAAAATATTTTCATTAAATAATCCTTCAAAAGAATTAATAAATGCTGGATCGGTATTTGGAACAAACTCAACAGGATTATTTATTTTTGATTTATTATTAATTTGAATTTTCATTAATAATATGTCAACTAATTAATAATAGGGTTATTCAATTTTTCAAAGAAAAATGAAGAAAGCAATTATCAGTAGGTTATAAAACATGCAGTGCGATTGGTTTTCGATTATGACAACAATTCGCTTATATAGTAAAAATTGAATTATTTTACCTGTTTACATAAATATATAGTATATGTCGTATAAATATGAATTATTTGATAATAAAGCATGGTTGTATAATACAACTACATGCGAGTACCAAGAAACACATTTACCAAAGCTTTTTAATTCAGATATATTAGATGAAAATTTTAATGTTATAGAATCAAAAATTCGCAATAGAGATCTTGTAGGAACTTTTTCTATATCTCAAATACAAAGATTTGGTAAAAATAAAAAAGGGAATGTGATATACCTAATACAACCATTAGAAATAAACCTTCCTAGTTTTCTTATAGCATATGGTGGTAAAACACAAGGTAAAATCGCAGTTAAGTTTAAATTTACTAAATGGACTGAAAAGTTACCTGCAGGTGAAATAATTGAAGTCATTGGAAACTACAATGATGATAATATGGAAAAAATACTAATGTATCATTTTAATGTATACCCTAAAAAGACCAAGTTATCTTGTACTGATATTAATCCATTAGAAAGTGAAATTACAAGAAAAGAATATTTTGAAAGTATTTTTAGTATTGATCCAGATAACTGCGAAGATATAGACGATAGTTTATCAATTGTTACAAAAGGTAATTTAACAGTTGTTGGTGTTCACATTGCCCAACCAAATTATTGGTTAAAATTAGACGAGTTAAAATCTAAGATTAATCATCAATTTTCTACACTATATCTCAATGGTTCTAGAAAAGATTTATGGGGTGAAAGTTTAACTCTAACTGCTAGCTTATCTGAAGGTGATAAGAAACCTGCATATACAACTCTATATTATTATGATTCTGATTATAATCTTGTTAAAACAGAAGATTTTCCTTCTTGGATTATTAATAAAAAGAAACTATCATACGATAATGCACATGAACATATTGATGCAGAAGAAATAAAAGCTTTCACTAATAATTTAGAGAAAATTACTGATTATCATGATTTAGTAAGTTATTGGATGATTAAAACGAATACAACAATAGGTAATAAATTTGCTGATACAATGAAAATACCTTATCGCGTCAATATTGTAGATGGGACTCGATCTAGTAGTTTAAATGATATGTATGAATTTCTTTCTGATGAGATAAGAACAAAGTTTTTGTTAAAGAAAACTGAAGCAGCAATATATAGTATTGATGAAAATTATCATGAATCATTAAATGTTAATAATTACTGTCATTTTACATCACCTATTAGAAGATATATAGATACCTGGATACACTTTTATATTACATACCCTTCTTTGCGCGAATGTTTATCAATTGATTGTTTAAAATTAAATAATTTAGATAGTTGTACAAAGAAATTTCACAGACAAATTAATTTGGATAATACGATTACAAGATTATTTTCAGAGAGTAAGACTCATCAAGTAGAAGCTTATATTTATCAGATTATTTCAAATAATGTTATAGAAGTATATATTCCACCAATTAATGACTGCGAACTTGGGTTTGTAAAATTAAGACTATATAATATGAAATTTGATTATTTAATTAGCAAAATGAAATATGATAGTTATTTAGAATTATCAACAACTGATAAAAGTTTACAATTTCGGATTGGTCATAAAATTTTAATTAATATAGATAAAATTGACGGTGTTTTGCCTAAAAATAAGCTTAAAATTTACCCGGTAGTAAATATAATTGATTTAAATAAAGTTTAATACATAAATATTGAAAAGTATTTTAAATAATATTAATGTAATATATATTAATGAAAGGATTTAATAATATAGGAAATACATGTTATCTTAATTCAGGATTACAAATGCTCGTTCATAATAAAGATTTTTGTAATTTGATAATATCGCTTAGTAATAAAAGTACTGTTTTAGATCAAATAGCTACATTTATAAAAGAATATCATGATGGTAATAGCGGTTCTATCACACCATCAATTATAAAATCGTTGGTATCGGAACGCAATGATATGTTTTCTGGTTTTCAACAACAAGATTCATCAGAATTTATTATTTTCTTTTTAGATTATCTAAATATTGAAATTAATAAGGTGTTACCCGATAATAAAAATGTACTTGATAAGATATTTGAAATTAATATGACAACTTCTACAAAATGTAAAGTTTTGTCGTGTTTAACTGTTAGTAATGTTATCGAGAAATCTACTTTATTAATGTTAGATGTAAATGAAGAATGTTCATCTTTAGATGAATGTTTTGCACTAAGTAAACAAAAGGTAAAATTAGACGGTGAAGAAAAATATTTTTGTGAAAAATGTGATAAAAAGAGAATTGCATCGCAAAGAAAAGAAATTACACATTGGCCAAGTAATTTAATTGTTTGGTTGCGTAGATTTAAACAAAATGGCAGAAGATTTTCTAAATATTCGCAAGAAATAATGATACCAATAATTTGGAGACATAATTATAAACTAACCGGCGTAGTATATCATACAGGAAATTTATTTGGAGGTCATTATGTATATGCAGGGTTAGTTAATGACAAATGGTATTTATTCAATGACGCATCTGTATCTGAGCTTGAAAAAAATGATTTAGCCCGGATAGTAAATAATGGTTATATTTATTATTATACCAACAAATAATTTATTTTATAAAGTAAACAAGAATGACTTGTAATTTAGTTAGATTAGTTAAATAAATATATATATACTATTAAGATGAAAGAATTTGTGATAAAAAATTTAAAAAAATTAAATTTAAATATTCTAGAAGGGGTTGATATTAAGTCACCTAAAGCACTTTTAATTCATGTACATGGGGTAGGTAGTCACTTTCAAGAAGTATATAAATGCGAAGATTCGCTTGAACATAAAGACTTGTTATTTAAATCAAGTGATATTAAATCATTTGCTGTAGAGCTTCATGGACACGGTAAAAGCGAAGGTTTAAGATGCAGTATCGATCGTTTTGATGATTTAGTAGATGACTTGTATTGTTTAATTACTTATTTAAAAGATAATAATTATGCAAATTTACCTATTTTTATAATAGCTGAATCAATGGGAGGAGCTGTAGCTATTAGATATAATATTAAATATCATTTTGAAACCCAAATAAAAGGATATATACTATTAAGTCCATTATGTGGGATAGATGATAGACTTAAACCTAATCCAATTAGTATATGTATTTTAATGTTTTTATCTCATTATATACCAACATATAAAGCATTAAGTACTACAAATAAAATGAAAACTGATATTCACAATAAAGAATATTTAGAATTAAAAGATGCATGTAAATTTTCATATCATGATAAAATGAGATTAAATACAGCACGCGAATGTTATTATATTAGTTTATGGATTAATGAGTATGGACATTTATTTAATGCACCGTTATTTCTACTTCATGGATTATCTGATACTATAACAAATCCAGAACAGTCTATTAATTTTTATAATAAAGTACCAAATAAAATAAAAGATATTTATCTTCCTGAAAATAAAGACCATTCATTGTTAATAAAAGAAAATAGCAATGATACTCATCCGTCTGTAGTTTTAAATAAAATTTCTGACTGGATAAATAAATTATTAATAGATTAGAATCCAATTATTTTAATGACAACTACACCACTTAATAATCCAGCTAAATGCCCAAGAGTGCTTGTACCTGGCATAACTATATATATATATAATAAATGTTGTAATACCTGTTTTAATGAATAATATATACTATTACTTTTTAAAAAGTGTGTAATAAAATTCAATCCAAATAAAACAGCCGAAAATCCACAATATTGTACTTGATTAAAATATTCATTTCCTGTTAGTAAATATGCAATATAATGATATGCTGTACTTTGAATACCAGAAAATATCATTAAATAAAAGATAACTTTCAAATATACTATTTCATTATAATTTTTAAAAAAATCTTCTAATGGAATTCCGATACTAATAAATGAAATCATATTAATCAATAAATGAGATAATCCAGTATGAAATAAATTTGATGTAAGTATTCTAGTTAATTCATAATAATTATTATTAATTAAACTAGAAACTATTATAGACGAAGACAATGTTTTATAATAATAAAGATATTGAGTAATCTCAATTAATTGAAAATGTAGTATAAACATAAATAAAATAAATAGTTCTGTTATCATATATATAATATTGTTTAATTAATCTATAAATATATTTTATATATAATAT
>Ga0055584_100002307_pt1 | contig 18901 bp, 16 predicted proteins | sample OSDHelmetaG_FD_58716 | JGI IMG/M metagenome (GOLD analysis project Ga0055584, IMG submission 58716) | Pelagic marine sediment microbial communities from the LTER site Helgoland, North Sea, for post-phytoplankton bloom and carbon turnover... | ecosystem: Environmental > Aquatic > Marine >... | reverse complement strand
TTTCCTTTTCCTTTTCCTTTTCCTTTTGCTGGCAAGTGCGCATCCCCAAACTATGTGAATTTTTAGATTGCGGAGGGTTTTCAACTGTTTGATGTTTCCGGGTGATATATTGCCCTAACATTCATCTGAATAGACCTTGGAGAACGTTTAGCCGAAATAGCATGCAAAGCTTGAAAAAAACATTCAATCGCTTTTCTCTGGATCAGAAGGTGCTGACCCTTATTGTGATCGAGATTCTCGGTTTTTGCCTTCTGGCTTTTGTGGCGATATCCCAGTTACGAAATGTCGGAGATCAGGTTGAGCAGATTGAACGGGTTACCTTTCCACTTCATATTTCCATTGAAAGTGTACAGGCCCGGATCTTCAAACAACGCATAAACGCTAGTGGAATCCTGACCGCTGTGAGTCAAAACTCGTTTAACACTGATTTTGACATAGTTCATCCTGGTGTTTTGAAAAAATACGCAGACGATGAAATTGCGATCCAAAAAAGTATTGAATCTACTGAAGAACTGGTTCGAAAAGTCGTTCTACAGCAAGACCAGAATGAAAACCCCTTGACATCAAACAGTGAGGAATTGCTGCAAATCCTTTTTGATCTAAGGCGAGCAACCCGGACTCAGAATGATCTGGTCATCAAGCTCGTCGGGCAGAAAGATTCCACCAATGTAGACTTCAAATCAGAATCCTTAAAACAAGTTGACGTGGCCGAATCCTCAGTTGATGACATTCTTGAGCGATTAACAACTAAGTTGGAAAAAATCAGAACAGAGTCAATCAGGCATGCTGTCTCTATTAAACGAATCGCAATCGGCTTTACCGTTCTAACCTTATTGGGGGCATTGCTGTTTTTCATCTTAATGCTTTTGTTAATTGTACGTAGAAATATTTCTAAACCATTGCAGTTGCTGACAGATACCATTAATGCGTTTACTGCAATGCTCAAAGTAGAGGAGTCTGAATTTGAAAAGGGGTTGATGCTGCGACGTGATGAGATTGGTAGAATGAGCCGTAGCTTTAATCGTTTAAAACATGATTTGTGGAATCAGGGGCAAGACTTGCAGGACGCTAAGGAAGAAGCGGAACAGGCTAACCATGCGAAATCTATGTTTCTGGCTGCCGCAAGTCATGATCTTCGGCAACCGCTCCATGCAATGCAAATGTATATTGCGGCCTTAAGACAGAAAGTAGGAGATCAGGAGACGCTTGCTATTGTAGATGATATTGATGCGGTATCTAACTCAACGGCACGACTATTGAGCGCATTACTCGATGTGTCCCAGCTTGAAGCAGGGGCTATTGAACCCACTTTTGAAAGTTTTCCGATCGTAGATGTGATGAACAGGATCTGGAGAGAGTTTGTGCCATTTGCGAAACAGAAAGGACTGGATTTCCGTATGGTACCCTCTAGCGTCCACGTTTGGAGCGACCCTGCTTTACTGGAAAGAATTCTTGGTAACTTCATGTCAAATGCAATTCGCTACACACAGAAGGGTAGTATTTTGATGGGGGTACGTCGACGCAGCGGTCAAATTTCAATCGAGGTTTGGGATACTGGTCTTGGTATTCCGGATGATCAGATGCACGCAATTTTTCAGGATTTCCATCAAATTGATAACGAAGAAAGAGACAGAAGCAAAGGGCTGGGTTTGGGCCTGGCAATCGCCGAGAGGCTGGCCATTTGCCTGTCCCATGAAATCGCCTGTGACTCAAAGGTTGGCGAAGGATCGCGGTTTGCTGTTTTAGTTATGCCAGCTCAGGCAACACCTGCTGTAGCCACTAAAATTGAAAATTTGGAGTTCCTGCTACACGGGCTGAGCGGCAGGCGAATTCTGTTAGTTGAAGATGATCTGGAAGTGTTAAGAGCGACTCGTCAGCTACTGGAGTCCTGGGGTTGTATTGTGGTTCAGGGGACGAATCTTGAAGATGTGTTGTCAGTGGTGAATGAACAACCACTGCTGCCCCCTGATTTAATTCTGGCTGACAATCGTTTACCGGGGGGCGCAGAAGGGATTGTCGTGGCAAGCCAGGTTCGCGACATATTCGGTTATGCCATTCCCTGTATCATCGTGACCGGCGACGTGCAGGAAGATCATCTGAAAGAAATTTCCAGTCATGGCTATCGAGTGATGTCCAAGCCAGTTCAACCGGCGAAATTGCGTTCGCTGATGTCAAATATGCTGGAAAACTCCGATTCGAAAACAGATACTGCTAAAACTGTGCCGTTTAAATTACATTCGGTTTAGGGTTATCCAATGTGACGTTATGCCCCGCTATTCCTGATTTTTGCATAGAGTGCAACTGCTTCCGTTCGACTGGAAGCGTTTAATTTCTTGAATATGCCGGATACATGCATCTTGACTGTGCCGGTTGAAAGACCGAGTTCTTCAGCAATAGTATTATTTGATTTACCGGATTCGATGAGCTCCATAACCTGTAACTGGCGGCGGGTTAACGTGCCATCCTGTGATGGTCTGTTTTGATCAGTACCGCTGGTAGTATCAGCATCACCAAGATTCAATACATGAGGCGGGATATAGATGCCGCCATCCAGTACCAGCTTGATGGCACTGACGGTGACATTTGGCGTTGACGTTTTCGGTATGTATCCAGCGGCACCAGCAGATATCGCTTGTCGAATCGATTGAATGTCTTCATTTACCGAAACAATTATGACAGGAATCTCTGGCCAGGATTCACGAATACTCTTGATCCCCAGTGCGCCTTCCATTCCGGGCATCAGTAAATCAAGTAACAGCAGATCGATCTGATCGTTCTCGGCAAGGATTTTTTTGACCTGGTGCAGACTATTCGCCTGAAGTACATCTGCGCCCGGAGACGCCATGTCTATCATCATTGCCAGGCCGCCACGAACCAGAGCATGATCATCCGCAACAACGAAGCGTAATCCCGGCTGGATCTGGTTGGTTTGTGTGTTTGTATTCACAAAATTTAAATTCAAGATTATTAGTTGAACTATATAACAATATAGGCATAAACACTTACCTTGATAGGTTTGTTATATACAATCTTAATAAAGTTGCTGCAAGAAAAACAATAACTTTTGACCTATAGGTGACAATATATATACAGACAGGCTAACATAAGAATGCATAATATTTATTTAGTGAAAACCAATGGAACGAATATGCGTCGGATGGCTGGTTAGAGTGAAATGAAACAGGCCGGCTTTTGGTTTCTTGGTTTGACTTTTGTATCGTCACTGGTAATGGCACAAGATCAAAAATGGTGGCCAGCAAGGATAAATGTTTACAACCCCGCCTGTACCGATGGTGACGTTACTTGTTGGACTGATAAGCGTAATCAAAGTGACAATCTTGAACTGGTGGACTATGTGCCGCTGATGCCAGCAGAGGTGGCAGAGAAACACCATATCTGTGTTTCATTTCCGCACATGAAGGATTCATATTTCGCCGGAGTTGCCTATGGCATAATTTCAGAAGGAAAACGTCTCGGGCAGAAAATCACCCTGGTTGAGGCAGGTGGATATACGAACCTCGAAAGGCAACTCAATCAGGTGGAAGATTGTATATCAAATGGTGCCGAAGCTTTAGTCATCGCACCAATTTCCCGGGACGGTAACGCCAAACAAATCGACGTGATTCGGCAAAAGGGCATTCCTGTAGTTGTCATCATTACCGGCCTCAATACAGCGGTTGATGCCAACTCTTTGCAAAGCTTCTATAACATGGGTTTCTTTTCCTGTAAGTGGGTAGTCGATCAGTCTAGTTCACGTGAGGGGAAAGTAAAAATCGTATGGTTTCCGGGGCCTCCTGGCGCGGGTTGGTCTGTAGATGGGGATAAGGGATGTCGGGCGGCGGTCGCGAATACAAACGTTGAAATACTGGAAACGCGTTGGGGTGATACGGGCAAGGCAATTCAGTTGGAGCTGGTGGAAAATATTTTACAGACACTGACCTCTGGTGAAGACGTGGAGCTTGACTATATTGTCGGAACGGCAACTACTATTGAAGGTGCAGTAGGTTCACTCAGAGAGCGCAACTTACAAAATCAAATTAAGCTTGTCGCTTATTACTATACCCCTGGCATGCATATCTTCCTGAAACGCGGTTCAGTCGCTATGGCACCCTCTGATCAAATGATTACTCAGGCTCGAGTGGCGATTGACCAGGCTATCAGGTTACTTGAGCAAAAGGGTATGAGCACGGGGGGGCGCCCTGAATACAACCAAACAGGACGTTTGATTGAACATGCACAACCACCGTTCATTGTTGTTACGCCGCAAACTGTTTCAGAGTTTGATACCTCAACGACACTGGCACCGGCAGGGTGGATTCCAGAGTTTTCTGTTGACTGAAGCGCATGCAGATCTAACCTTAATATTAAACGTCCCGCCATAGTATGCCCCTGACAAATGATACGTTGTTAAATCCGCTGTTGAGACTGGAAAATGTATCCAAGAATTTTCCAGGTACATCCGCGCTGAAAAATATTAACCTTGAAGTACGCGCAGGCGAAGTGCATGCATTGTTTGGTGAAAATGGCGCTGGTAAATCAACACTGATTCAAATCATCGCTGGTGTAGTACGACCCACATACGGCAAGATTTATTTAAACAATGAAGAAGTTGATATTGGTTCGGTACAACACGCACGTGAATTGGGTATCAGCGCAGTATTTCAGGAGTTTTCACTGATTCCACAGCTAACTGTGGAGGAGAATCTGTTTCTCGGATCAGAAGATCTATTCGGACCATTCCTGAAAAAATCAAATTTGCATCAACGTGCTTGCGACACACTGAAAAGTTTGGGGTTTGACCTGAAACCTGAGAAAAAAGTCATGCACCTTTCGCGAGCGGAACAACAAATGGTTGAAATCGCCAAGGCGTTTCGCACTAAACCTTCGATCATGATTCTGGACGAGCCAACTGCTTCGCTGACGGAACATGAAGCTGACCAGCTTTACAACATGATTGTAATCTTAAAAGAAGAGGGCATTGGTGTTATTTATATTACTCATCGAACCAATGAGATCTATCGAATTGGTGATCGGATTACCGTGTTGAGAGATGGGGAGTGTGTTGACACTGTGACTGCTGAAGATACAGATGAAGACAAGCTGGTTGAGATGACAATAGGCCGGCGAATCAAGCAGGTTTATCCTGACATCAACACCAGTTCTGGAAGAGTCTTGCTGGATGTGAACAACCTTAAATTATCAAAGAAATCTCACCAGACCGTTTCTATTAACGTAAGGGCAGGAGAGGTAGTAGGTCTGGCAGGTCTGGTGGGCTCCGGTAAATCCCAGGTTGGTCGCGCCTGTTTTGGTTTGGATAAAATATACAAGGGGAAAATCTCCTATTTGCATGATGTCATTTTTGACAGCGAGAAAAAAATAAACGATCTGAGTCCACGCGCAATGCTGGATCGGGGCATGTTGTATCTGCCTTCTGACCGAAGGGTGGAAGGATTGGTTATGATGCAGAATGTGCGCGAGAACGTATCTCTTCCTTCTCTTAGATTATCCAAGTTTTCCAGCGGATTTTTATTAAACCGGCAAAGTGAAAAAGACATCGTCGGAAAGGCGGCACAAAAGATGGGATTGAATCCGCGCAGCATTGAAAGACCATTAGAACATTTATCAGGTGGCAATCAGCAAAAAGTTCTGGTAGCCAAGAGCCTGGTAAGAGATGTGAAATTGTTCATATTGGATGAGCCAACAGTTGGTGTGGACGTTGGCGCCCGGACTGCGATATATGGATTGATCAAAGACATTTGTGAAGCCGGCTCAGGGGTGCTGCTTATTTCATCTGATTTATCAGAAATTGTTAATTTAACTCACCGTGCCTATGTCATGCATCGTGGTGAGTTATGTGCTGAACTGAATCAGCAACAACTTTCTGAACAGGCATTACTTAATTACTTTTTTACGGAGCAAGAAGTCAATGGTGACTGAAAAAACCAGCGTATTTGCTGCAAAGATACAGAGCTTCCTCACAATATCTTTTGTCAGGGCCGGGGTTTTGCCCTGGTTTTTAGGCATTGCCATTATTGGTTTTGGTCTGGCCAACGAAAACTTTTTGACTGAGCGTAACTTGTTTGGTATCTCGCGACAGTCTACTTATCTTGTTTTGGTGGCAATGGCACAAATGATTGTGATGTTAACTGCCGGACTGGATTTGTCCGTGGGCGTTATGTTGGCGATGACGTCAGTAGTATCTTCCATGACCATGGTGTCGCTTTGGTCAGGCTATGGCTCCGGTTGGGAGTCAGTGCTGATTGGTTGTCTGGCAGGACTGGGGGCTAGTGTCGGGATCGGCTTTATCAATGGCATTGGTGTCGCTTTTTTTCGAGTACCGCCGTTTGTCATGACATTAGCGATGTCATCTATTGTCTTTGGTCTGGCGCTGACTATTACCGGTGGCACACCCATTTATGGCGTACCTGAATCCTTCGCCAATATTTTTGGCTACGGCGTGATGGCAGGTATTCCCGTGCCTGTCTGGATTACCGCAATCTGTGTGAGTGTCATGTATGTGTTTATAAACTGGACACCTCTGGGGCGCTACTTCTATGCAATTGGCGGCAATATACGGGCTGCCCGATTGTCCGGCATTAATACTCGATTTTATTTATTAAGCGCCTATGTGCTTTCTTCTGCTATCACTGGTATCGCAGCGCTGTTATTGACTGCTCGACTGGAAAGTGGCGAGTCCAATATCGGTTCAAACTATCCACTCCTGTCCATCGCTGCCTGCGCCATTGGCGGTGTGAGCCTGTTCGGAGGGGTAGGTCGCCTCTCTAATGTGGTTTTGGGCGCTATATTCATCATTTTGATTCAAAACGGCATGAATCTCCTGCGCATCAATTCCTATTTGCAGATGGTCGTGATTGGGGTTTTGCTGGTTGTGGCCGTCATTGCGGATAACTTCCGCCAACAGCTCATCCTGACGATGAATGAATAGATATAACTATCAGGTATGCTATCTTGATATATATAGACATTTGACCAGCATATATATCTAATGATATATATACCTTTAATATAGAGAAGCGGCATATCAGGTGAGAACCTGCTGAGCTGGCAACACCTGGGTATATGACGACATCGCTAGTGCTGGATGGTCGGTTTCCGGGTGTATTGAAGTGGCATAGACAGCTCCGGCATATACAACTCAACCGGCTTTGCTAATTAAAGGTGAAAATTCCAATCCATGAACGAAACGCTTTTACCCACTGACGTCGTAGGCGGCACGTTCTGGCTGCTCTCCATCGCCATGATCGGCGCAACCATCTTTTTCCTGCTGGAAAGAACCAAAGCATCACCGAGATGGCATACCACCATGACGCTTCTCGGTGGCGGGCGGTTGATTTCTGCGATTCATTACCATTACACAAAGCAGATGTGGATGGATACCGGTACGGCACCGATTATTTTGCGCTATGTGGATTGGGTGCTGACCCATCCCATGCAAATTGTCCTGTTCTATGTCGTTCTAGCTGCTATCACTAAAACCTCTACTGCGCTGTTCTGGCGGTTATTGATTGGCTCTTTGGTCATGGTGATCGGCGAGTTTCTTGGTGCTGCCGGTTATATGAGCGCCACCTTAGGGTTTCTTATCGGGCTGGTTGGTTGGTTGTATATCCTCGGTGAGTTGTACATGGGTGAGGCGGGCAGGGTTAACGCACAAAGTGGCAACGACGCAACCCATCTCGCATTCAACGGTTTGCGCCTGATAGTCACTATTGGCTGGGCAATTTATCCCCTGGGCTATTTCATCGAACATCTGGGTGGCGGCGTAGACGTCAACAGTTTGAATATTATTTACAACCTTGCTGATTTTTTGAACAAGATTATTTTCGGTTTTGTTATCTATCGGGCAGTGATGAATGATACGAAGGTGCATTCATGATTGGCTCAAATACCATAGTAGCAATCCGGTTTTACTCAACTATCAATGATTGCATAGAGACTTCGTTAGGAGCATTTTAATATGACCGGTGCAGATATTATTGCTGTAATCATCCTGATTGGACTGGCGATTGCGATCGCAGTCTATCTACTTCACTGGCTATACCGCCGGTCGTCCAAAGAAGTTTCCTTTGTACGCAGTGGACTGGGCGGAGAAAAGGTAATTATTAGTGGTGGTGCATTTGTGCTGCCTATCATTCATAACGTCACAACGGTCGGCATGCGTACGTTACGCATCGAGGTTCGACGGGGCGGTGATAAATCACTGATCACCAAGAACCGGATGCGCGTCGAGTTGGTCGCAGAGTTTTATGTGCGCGTATCACCAACGGAAGCCGCTGTTTCTACCGCCGCACGTTCCCTTGGTAAACGTACTCTGGAGCCGGAAGGACTGCGTGAACTGGTGGAAGGCCGATTCGTCGATGCATTAGGTGTGGTCGCTGCGCAAATGAGCATGGATGAAATGCAGGAACATCGTGGCGAGTACGTTAAGAAAGTAAAATCCCTGGTAGAAGAGGCATTGAGCGAAACGGGTCTTGAGCTGGAAGCCGTTTCCCTGACCGGATTGGATCAGGCACCACTGGAAGCGTTTGATCCGTCTAATGCTTTTGATGCTGAGGGCTTGACCCAACTAACAGAACAAATTGAATTACGTAAGAAAAAGCGTAATGACATTGAGCAGGATACCAAGGTACAGATACGAAATAAAAATTTGGAGACTGAAAAGAAAGCGCTGGATATTGAAAAGGAAAGCGAATTCTCAAGACTTGCTCAGCAACGGGATATTGATAAACAACGCGCCAGGGAACGCGCTGAAATTGCTATTGAGCGTGCGAACCAGGATCGCGAAGCAGAAGAAGCACAAATCAAATCTGAGGAAGAGATTGAAAAGTCCAGAATTTCGCAGCAGCAGGCGATCGAGGTGGAACGATCGCTGCGCGAACATAAGTTAACACTGGAAGTTGAAGAGCGTCGCAAGACCCGCAATGAGATTGAGAAGGAAACAGAAGTGCAGATTCAGCAAAAGAATCTGGAAGCGGAGATCAGACGTCTGGAAATAGAGAAGGAAAATGAATATGTCCGATTACAGCAACAAGAAGACATTGCGATTCGTAGAGCAAAACAAAAATCAGATGTAATAAAAGAAGAATCGGAACGGTTCAGAGAATCAGAGCAGGCACAAATAACAGCTCAGGAAGAGGTTAACAAGGCAAAAATTGAGCAACAGAAAAATCTGGATCAAGTGCGAATTGCCAGCGAAGAGACGACCAAGACACGTGAAATAGAAAAACAGAAGAAGCTAAAACTCGAAGAGCAGGACAGAAGCCTTGCAGTAATCAAGAAGTCTTTGGAGGTATTGGCTGCCAATGCTGAAGAGGAGAATGCACGAGCCAAAGTTGCCGATGCTGAGGAGAAAGTGACTTCGGTACGCGAGCTGGAAGTCGCAGAAAGAAACAAGGCGGTTGAGTTGATTAACGCAGCACGAACGGTTGAGCGGGAAGCTATACAACTGACTACATTGGCGAAGGCAGAGAAAGAAGCATCAGCTGATCGGGAAATGGCTGAAAAGCACTCATCACTGGCGGCGAAGCTGCGTTACGAAGTTGATGCAGCCGGAAAACAAATGCTCAACGAAGCAGAGAACATGCGAAGTGGTGCTAGTCGTCGTAGTGCCTTACGTATGCAACTGGCGGGCAATCTTGAATCTATTATTCGTGAAGCTGTTAAACCGATGCAGAACATTGATGCCATCAAGATTATGGAAGTCAATGGTTTGCCTGGCTTCAGTGATGGCCATCCTCAGAGCATAGCTGGCGGTGGCGGTGGAAATGGCAAGCGGGATGGCGATGGACCAGCTGGCGGCAGCCTTGCCGATAACGTGGTGAATTCTGCTTTACGTTATCGAGCGCAGATGCCGTTTGTCGATAACTTGCTACAAGAAATTGGTATGTCTCCCGGGGAGATCAGCAATATCAGCAATATTCTGGGAGGTTATGACAAAGAGATCGCAGATGTCAGTCCCGCAGGTGGGGCAAGCTCAAAAGGCGTTGCCGCAAAACCCAAGAAAAGCTAGTGACCATACGAATGACGACCAAGGCAAATAGAACATGAAGCAAGATATGAAGTCCTGGGCTGACAAATACACCAGTCTGACCAATGGTGATGAAACCATTGGTGCTATGGCCAAATATTATACCTGTTCGTTTATGTATGACATGGCAGACTGCAAGGTCATCATTGAAATGCATGATGGTAAGGTAAAGCATATCAATACCAACCCCGGCCCATTGGATGCCTATGACTTTGCGCTACGCGCATCGGCCCATACATGGCGTGAGTTTTCACAACCGATACCGAAGCCGATGTATCACGGTATTTGGTCCGCCAGTTTCCGTAAAGATTTAACTATAGAAGGGAACCACCTGATATTGATGCAGAATTTGCGCAACTTTACCGTGCAGTTTGAGCTATTACGAAAAAGCGGGGTGCCGGTGTAATGACCGGGATTATGTCCATGCGAAAAAATAAAGCGTTCGATTACAAGACTCAAAACGCATTCTCAGGAACAATAAAATGGTAAAACATTCGCCCGTTACCGGCCGTTATGTCACCATCGATGTCGATGGCTATGAGTACAAGGTCTTTTATCTGCATAACGGTCAGGGTCAACCGCTTATTTGTCAGCATACAGCTGGTTGCCATAACCACCAGTGGCGCGGTCTGCTTGAAGATGAAGAAATCACCAAGCATTACAACGTCATTGCATATGACTTACCAAGACATGGTAAGTCAGATCCGCCACACAATACTGAATGGTGGAAAGAAGAATACAAGCTCACCGCAGATCACTTCTGTAATTTCATTGTTAAATTATGTGATGCGCTTGAGCTGAAAAATCCGATTTTCATGGGCTCCTCCTTCGGTGGTAATGTTGCATTGCAGCTTGCATTGCGCCGCCCGGATCGTTTTAAGGCAGTCATACCAGTGGAAGCGGCTGATTATGCACCGGGGTTTTATCTTGACTGGTGGCACCATCCTCACGCTAATGCCGCGCAGGTTTGTGGCAGTGGCGTTTGGGACTTAATGGCACCACAGTCACCCGAGATGGATCGTTGGTTAACCTGGCACTATTACACACAAGGATCAGAAGCCTTTAAAGGTGATCTGCATTTTTATTCTGTTGATCATGACTTACGTGACGAGTTGCAGAATATCCAGGGTAGAAAATGTCCCGTAATCATGATGACCGGAACCTACGATTACCTGACGCCGCCGGAAGCAACCGAAAACACGGCGCGTCAGATTAAAGGAGGCGTTTATATAGAGATGGATGACATTGGCCATTTTCCTATGAGTGAAAATTACGATGTTTTTCGCGTATATCTGAAAGAGGCGCTGCGTATTATTCGTGAACGCACCGACGGATAGCGGCCGGAGACTGACCGTGCGGTTTTTGCGTTATCTCATTAAGACACACTGCCTTGATCGAGGTGTGTTGTGTCGATAAAGCTCTACGCCATGACCTGTGGCTGGCTGACTTCGGACCTCAGTATGATGCTGGCCGGCAAGCCCGGCAAGATACGTTTTCCAGTACCGGCATATGTGATTAAGCATCCTCGTGGCTGGGTGTTGTTCGACACCGGACTGCATCCCCAGTGTCAACACGATGTGCGTGGCCGACTCGGTTTTATGGCCGATTTGTTTCAGGTTGAGTTTAGACCAGGGGAAGACATTCAATCCCGTTTGGAGCAATTGGATATTGATGTAAACCGGATCGAGTATCTTGTGAACTCCCATTTGCATTTTGACCACACGGGTGGCAATTCCCTGATACCTAATGCGAAGATTATTATTCAGAAAAAGGAATGGCAGGCTGGACAGACGCCGGAGTTCATTCAGGCTAACGGCTATACAAAAGCAGATTACGATCACGGTCATTTAATACAGCAAGTCAGTGGTGAACACGATGTATTTGGTGATGGCCGCATTGTCACCATTCCCACATTTGGACACACGCCAGGTCATCAGTCTCTAAAAGTACGACTTGATTCTGGTGATATTATTTTGACTGCAGATGCTTGTTATCTAAAAGAAACATTAGCCAATCTGCATTTACCCCATCTTGTGCACAATCGCAGTGAAATGCTCGATTCACTATTACTGCTGCGAAAGTTGCAACGAGCAGGTGCGCGAATATTTTACGGACACGATCCCGATTTCTGGGCTCAGCTACCTCAGGCACCAAAGGAGATAGTGTAGTTCGATGGCTGATACCCTGATCTGGTTACTCATATTTTTTATGATGTACTGGGCGTACTGTTTTTTCTGGGGAATTCGCGCACTTCGACGATCCCATACCGCCAGCGATTATTTTTTAGCGAATCGTAAGCTTACTCCATGGGTGTTTTCGCTTGCGGTAACTGCCGTAACACTGGCCGGGTGGTCATTTATGGGGCATCCGGCATTGGTTTTTCGCGATGGCTTTCAGTTCGTTAACACTTCGTTCTATGGAATTGCGGTTGCCTTATCGGGTGTAATTCTGTTGAAGCGTCAGTGGATGTTGGGTCAGCGTTTCGGTTACATGACTTCCGGCGAAATGTTTACCGACTATTTTAAAAGCCATACCTTGAACAACATCTCCATTGGCATAGCCATATTGTTTGGCATTCCATTCGTTGCTTTGTTGTTTAGCGCCTCTGGTTTCCTGATCAGCGAGCTTACTGATAACGCTATTCAGCGGGAACCGGCGATGTGGGTATTGTCCGGCTTTGTTTTGTTGTATGCCATTACCGGCGGCATGCAAGCTATTGCGAAAATTGCGGTGGTGCAATGCGTGTTATTTGCCTTTGGTGTGGTGGCGTTAGGATTTTATTCACTGGAACTGGTGGGTGGTTTCGATACCCTGAATAAAGGACTTGCCAATATGGCGCAGAATTTATTTGGCCAATGGGGAACCTCCAATGGCAATGGAGGTGGAAACTTCCCCGGTTATTTCGCTATTCCAGGGGTAATCCAGTGGAATGCCGGACTAGGCGTGGAAGCGCCGGAAGGCGGACCGTGGACGGCGATAATGTGCCTGACGTTCATGATGTCGGTAATGGGTATTGCAGCATCGCCAGCCCTGTCCATGTGGGGATTCGCCAGCCAATCACCACGGGGGTTTGCCATCCACCAGGTATGGGGCGCCGCATTTAGTGTTGGATTCATCCTGGTGTTGTTTGCGACGCTGATGGGTGTGAGTGCCCATTTGCTCGGCGCTACGGCAGAGATGAATGACAGCGGTTTGGTTGTTAATCAGTATTTACCGGTATTGGCTAGCGATGAAGGTAACAAACTGGTTCCCCATTTCATAAAATTGATCAGTGACGGGCAACCGTGGCTAATTGGTGTGTTTGCGGTATGTGCCGTTGCGGCATTACAAGCCACCGCTGGTGCGTTTATGTCTACCACGGGGAATATTCTGGCCCGTGATATCTACCGCCGATACATTAAACCCGAAGCAGATCATCGGCAGCAAATGACAGCAGCGCGTGTGTGCACCAGCCTGGTGTTTCTTGCCGCGGTGTTATTGGCAACTTATTCTATGGAGGCTGCAATTCTGCTCGGCGGTCTGGCTATCGCATTCGGTTTTCAATTGTGGCCTTCCTTATTGGCGGTTACCTGGTTCCCCTGGATTACGCGACAAGCTGCAAGTCTGGGTTTAATCGTTGGATTGATTGCCGTAGTCATGACTGAACCTATGGGGCAAAAACTAGCTGGTGGTGCCTTACCCTGGGGTAGATGGCCATGGACTATTCATTCTGCCGCCTGGGGTATGTTTTTCAACATCATCGTTTGTCTTGTGGTCTCTGCCATGAGCCGGGATGAGGCAGATCTAAGTCGTCGCAACCGTTTCCATGGATTTTTTGCCGAGTACGGTGCGCCCGTTGCACGTAAACGCTGGTCGAAACCGGTCGCCGGCGTCATCGTATTGGTGTGGATGTTTTTCGCCATTGGACCCGGCGCCGTTATCGGAAATATTTTCTTTGGTGAACCCAATGCGGGTTATGAAGCATGGAAATTTGGCATGCCTTCAATTTGGGCATGGCAGATTATCTGGTGGGTGCTGGGTGTTGGCATGATCTGGTATCTCGCCTACAAAATGGAAATGTCCACTGACCTTGAGCGAGATATTGAAAGAATTGCAGGACAGTCATAATGAAGAAAATAAATATAACTAAAACAACGTGGCAGCAAGCCATGCTTATTAATCAAACAATCCCATTGCAACCGACGGTTAGCGAGAGGTAATAACGATGTTACGAATCACAGGCTATAGCGACAAGTATTCAGTTTCTCCCGGTGACACATTAAAATTTTATGTGAACTCGGAGAATAATGAATCCTATGATGCCCATCTTGTGCGATTGATTCACGGCGATACCAACCCTGATGGGCCTGGATACAAAGAAGAAGAAATTATCGCGCCATGTAATGCAACCTATGATGGTCGTAATCAACGGATCCATGGTGGCTCTTATGTCATTATTCCTCAGGATGATCGCTTAAACGTTGATAGTTTTACGTTACAGGCTTACATATTTCCGACCACACCGGAAAAAGGCCGTCAGGGTATTGTGACCAAATGGCATGAGCCGACAAAAAGCGGTTACGGTTTATTTGTCGATGACGAAAGCTGTCTGTCACTGGAAATAGGCGACGGTAAAGGCCAGGTAATGAGTTTGTCTAGTGGTAAAAAGCTTATGCGTAAGGTCTGGTATCTGGTTGCTGCCAGTTATGACGCTAATAGTGGCCGCGTGACGTTGTATCAGGAGCCGGTGGTCAGTCGAACTAACGGCGGTCTGGGTTTGTCCATGCTGCATCCGGCCGATGAAACAACTGCCTTGATTGAAGCGACTAACAGTTTGCGACCTGGCATAAATGATGCGCCGTTGTTGATGGCAGCCTCAACCCTGGTTGAACGAACCGGTAGGACGATATTCGGTGGACACTTCCGTGAAGCACGGGAACCCATTGAATTGCCCGAACAAGATAATGTCTATAACGGAAAAATTGACCGACCCCGCTTGAGTAGCCGCGCCTTGTCAAAAGCAGAAATCGAATCCCTGGCTCGAGGCTTTTCAGGCTGTCCGGCAGAGATTCGTAACAGTGTTGTTGGAGCCTGGGATTTTCATGCCAACATCACCACCAATGTTGCAACTACGCAAATCATTGATACGTCTCCCACAACGTTAAACGGATTCATCGTTAACATGCCTGTGCGCGGTATGACCGGTTATAACTGGACCGGGGACGAAATTGTCTATCATCATAAACCTGAAGAATACGGTGCCATCCATTTTCATGACGACGATATTGATGATGCGCGCTGGGATGTGGATTTTGAGCTGACCGTTGCCAACGCCACAAAGAGTGGTGTCTATGCGATACGATTGCGCATAGGTGGAGACGATTCACAGGATACTGAAGATTACATTCCGTTTGTCGTGCGGCCGCCCAAAGGCACCGCGACATCGAAGATGGCATTTATCATGCCAACGAATTCCTATATGGCTTACTCTAATGACAACCTCGGTACCAATTCGGTGGTTGCGCAATTGTTAGCGGGTAAAGTACCCGTGATGACGCCATCTGATTTATATCTGAATGAGCACAGGGAGTATGGCTTATCCACTTATTCCCTGCACTCGGATGGCAGTGGTGTGTGTTATTCCTCACGCTTGCGTCCAATACTGAATATGCGACCGAAGTATCGACATTGGTTATCACCATCGTTGTGGCAATTAAACGGTGACTTGCATCTGACCGATTGGCTGGAAGAAAAGGGCTTCGATTTTGATGTGCATACTGATGAAGATCTGCATCGAGAAGGCGTGGGCTTATTGAATCGCTATCAAACTGTGCTTACCGGCAGCCACCCGGAATACACCTCGGAAAAAATGCATGCAGCTTATGATTCCTATCAACTGGAAGGCGGTCGCTGGGTATACCTTGGAGCAAATGGTTTTTACTGGATCAGTGAATATCATCCGGATAATGAAAACATCATCGAGGTTCGTAAAGGCGAAGCGGGTACCCGTGCCTGGACGGCCAATCCCGGTGAATACAATAATGCCTTCGACGGAAAATATGGCGGTATGTGGCGTGCTCGCGGACGTATCCCCAGTAAGTTGTGTGGTTTAACCTTTACCGCTTATGGATTCGATGTGTCGTCTTATTATCGAAGAGAAGAAGACAGTAAACGACCTGAATGCGCCTGGATCTTCGAAGGGGTAGGGGAGGATGAAGTTATTGGTGACTTCGGTTTGGTCGGTGGCGGTGCTGCAGGTCTGGAGCTGGATCGTTATGATCTTGAATTTGGTACGCCCCACAATGCATTTCTGTTAGCCCGTTCAGAAGGGCACACCAACTTGATGTTGCAAGTTAACGAAGAAATTCATTTCTCGGTACGCGGTTACTACGGTGGCGGTACAGAAAACCCGCAAGTTCGCGCCGATATGATTTACTACAAAACGCCCAACGATGGTGCCTTGTTTGCGCCGGGGTCGTTGTCATGGTGTGGCAGCTTGTCCCATAACAACTACAATAACAACTGTTCGAAGATTCTGGAGAACACGCTGCGCCAGTTTCTCAAAGATGGACCGTTACCTTAGTGTTAAGTTATCCATGATAAAGAAGAATCCCGTATTAACCGGAGAAATCTATGCAAAATAACGCAATGCCACCCATGATGGAGCGACCCGAAGGCAAAGAAATGATCGGTGCGTCAACCATCCCTCCCAACGATCTGGAACTCGCCGCTATGGCCGGATTGGACGTCGATAAGATTAACGACCTGGCTGAGTGTTTATTCGTGCTTAACAATCGCCGCTATGGTCCAATTCCTGGTGCTTATATGGTGGTGTGTACCAAAGAAGACGAACAATGGTGTGTCGCACAACTAAATGCTGACCGAATCAAACCGCTCATTCTGTTCGAAGATAAGGTTTTTTCGTCAATCGAGTTGGCCCAGGCTGAAGCATTTCGAATCAAAGCAGAGCGAGGCGAATCAGCGCCATGTCGCTGTACGTAATTTATCCATAGTGATACGAGAGGTAGAAACCATGTTAGGCAAACCCACAGGCGTACAAACTGACCAGGGCAGAGCAAGCACAGATGATTATATTACCCGAACTTATGTGTTACCGCTATTAAGAGACGAAGAAACCCGTAACCGACTCATCGCCGAACACAAAGCCAATCCCGTCGCCGGTCCACCAGTAAACGGGCAGCCACCCATCGAGCACAGCAAAGACTTGATTACCGTACTGGACAAGTTCAGACGTCAGCCGATGGAAGGAAAATACATCACTATTTGTCGGCGACTGCATGAAGACTACCGTATCGGTATTTGTTCAGGCGTGCGAGGCATACCGGTTAAAATATTGGAGGATTCTTTTTCTTCAGAGGAGGCCAGTGAACATGCGATTTTCCTGAAAAGGATTGCGGACTTGTTGGAAAAATATCGTTAATATCCACTTTTTTTAACTTTTCAGTAATACTGGTCTGTCGCTAATTGAACTCGCCGCCTGGTTCGGCCATTGGTGAAAACTGCATTGATGGCAGTTTTCGGTTCAGAGCCGCCACTCATTGCCCTTTAGGGTTCGTGAGATCAAGGATTAGGCGACGCCTAATGGGCACGCAAGCAAAACCGGGGGTACCCCCCGTGTGCGGGTTTGAGAAACTACATTCTTTTTTATTGTGGTCGATGAAGTTCGCAGATTATAAATAACTTGAGAAATCTTTTTTCCTTGCGTTTTGAGGTAAGACTCCACATCAACATTATGAGTATTGCTCCCCCAATCTTCTCCAATCACGAAGATATCGACATCCAGTTCTTTGCAGGCTGATACGTATTCAAGCTCATAGTAGGGGCGAACAATATCGACGCAGCGTAAAGATCTCAGCATTTCCATGCGTTGATCTAAAGGAATGACGGGGACGTTGGGTTTATAAGAGTTGACCACGCTATCAGACGCTACGCCAACCGCTACAACATCGCCTAATCTACGACATTGTTGCAGTAATGCAAGGTGTCCTACATGTAATAGATCGAATGTACCTACTGTATAAACAAGCATTGGTTATTTGACTCCTGTATCAGAATATTCCTTAATCGTCTTGACTCACTAATCTAAACACGTTTTATAATAGCTTCCAGGTATAGATTCCGGTTAATCCAAGGGTATACGCGGCAAGAAGATAGACATTGAAAGGGTTTCCGGAAAGTTTTGGTGTTTTAATTTGAGAGACGTTTAGAGCTGCAAGCCCAAGGCAACTACCATAGAGAACCACAGAGAAAGTACTCTGGCTGAATGCACTTTCAAATAGAAATATGAAGACAATTATAAGATTATTGTTATCCAGTGCCAGGCCAGTATATTTCGCATCATCTGAAAGGCCAAATGTCGAAAAATAACTCAGTCTTAGCGCGCTGGCAGCGAGCATTGTAAAGGCCCCAAACAGAAATACGAGTTCAAATTTTCCATAACTAAGCAGAAGAATCGCGGGGGCGACACCGTAGCTCACGATGTCTATCAATACATCCAGTTGGCCGCCAAAAGTTCGGTCAGTACCAGTTCGACCCTTTATTCTTCGCGCAATAAGTCCATCTGCCCAGTCAAAGGCAACCGCCCAAACCATGCCGATCATTGCCGCGTAATAGATGCCCAAAATACTGAAGTAGATAGCTGATATTGTGCAAGCTAATCCTATTAGTGAACACAAATTTGGCAGGTCTTTGACATAGGAAAGAATCCCGGGCTGCGAATCTTTAGACCCTGAATTATCTGTAGTCGAAGTGCCCTCTATTGGGGTGCGGCTGATAGACGCACCGGAATGCAGAACTGTCATAGCTGGGGGCTTTTAGCCCGACACTCTTCTGGTTCGCTCGCTAATGAGCTTGTAT
>Ga0055584_100002306_pt1 | contig 18903 bp, 14 predicted proteins | sample OSDHelmetaG_FD_58716 | JGI IMG/M metagenome (GOLD analysis project Ga0055584, IMG submission 58716) | Pelagic marine sediment microbial communities from the LTER site Helgoland, North Sea, for post-phytoplankton bloom and carbon turnover... | ecosystem: Environmental > Aquatic > Marine >... | reverse complement strand
GATAGGCCTTGCCGATGGGGGTGCGGGCGGTGGAAACGATAACGGCTTCGCGCATGGCGGTTCTCCCTGATTGCTTTGCCGAGAAATGTAGCGTTCCCGCAGCGTGACGCCAGGGGGAAAGCGCCAACATCAGGCGAGCATGGGAAATAGCCAAGGGATAATGCCAAAGCTCTGGATTCCCGCCGTCGCGGGAATGACAATGATCGGTAGAAAACACGACGACACGAAAGGGAGAGGCTCGATGCCATCCAGAGACGGCCTTCCAGCGAGAGGAAATAGAGGGGATTATGCGCTACGCGACTGGCTGGACCGCCTGGATTTAACCGAGCGGCTGACAGTCTTGAAACCCAACGTCGATCTCCATTTTGAGTTGGCCGGTATCGCCAATCGCCTCGACGGCAGACAAGCGAGCTATTTCCCCAGGCCGGGCGGCCATGATGTCGGTGTCGTATCGGGCTTAATCTCCAACCGCGCCTGGATGGCGGAAGCGCTCGGTGTGGCGGAGGGTATGTTGGTTCCCGCCTTCCAAGACGCCATCGCCAATCCCCTGCCGACCGTCACGGTCGAGAACGCGCCTTGCCAGGAAGTCGTCCATGACGATCCGGACTTGGAGAAATTACTGCCGATTCCAACCCATAACGAGCATGACAGCGGTGCCTATATCACGGCCGGGCTCGCGATCACCAAGAACCCGAAGACCGGAATTCAGAACGTGGCGATCCATCGGTTGCAGCTTTCCGGCCCGAAGGAACTGGGCGCGCTTTTGTTGCCGCGCCACACGTTGGCCTTTTTCGAAAGTGTTGAGAAGGATGGCGGCGACCTCGATATCGCCATTGTCGTCGGCGCCAGGCCGGCCGCGTTGCTGGCGTCACAAGCGGTGATGCCGATCGATTTCGACGAGTTGGAGATCGCAGGCGCTCTCGGCGGCGCGCCGTTGGAAGTCGCCCGATGCCTAGAGAGCGATATCGTCGTTCCCGCCGACGCGGAAATCGTCATCGAAGGTAAAATCGTCGCCCATAAGCGCGCTATGGAAGGGCCGTTTGGTGAATTCCCGCAATATTACGGCGAGCAGGCGGAGCGCCACGTCATCCAGGTCACGAAAGTCACCCATCGCAAGGACCCAATTTTCCACACCATCGTCGGCGGTGGATTGGAACACCTGTTGCTCGGCGCTATTCCGCGTGAGACGACCATCCTGACGACCTTGCAGCGGAATTTCCTCTGCGTGCGCAATGCCTACCTAACCATGGGCGGTATCTGCCGTTACCATTTGGTCATTCAGGTCGAAGGCCCGAAACCGGGAGAGGCCAAGAATATCCTGATGGCCGCGTTCGGAGCCCATTACGACATCAAACAGGCCATCGTCGTCGACGCCGACGTGGATATTCACGACGGCGACAAAGTGGAATGGGCCGTCGCGACCCGGTTCCAGGCGGAAACCGATCTGGTGACGGTCCACAACGCCCAAGGCTCAAAGCTCGACCCCTCGACCCGGGACGGTATCAGCTCGAAATTGGGATATGACGCCACGGTCCCAGCCGCCGCGCCCGAGTTCAAGTTCACGACGATTAGAGTGCCGGGCGAGGAAGATATCGATCTGGACGCGAAGATCGACCGGGACGTTGATTTGAAGGACGTGCGGGACGGTTAGGGTGGAGGTTGCTTCGCGCTAAATATACATATCCCGCAGGTTATAATTCTTCACCACGGACCGACGGGTCTCTTCGTTCCAGCGGTTTTCATCCTGCTCGCCCGCCAATGGCGCGTAGTGATACTGGTTCTCCGCTGGGAAACGCTGTCGCCGCGCATCGATCCCAATCTGGATCATGCGGCTGCGTTCGTGGATGTGGTCGTCGTCGAAGGTGACGACCCGCTCGTCCAAATGCTGCACCGTCATATCCTGGACTCGATGTCTCGGGAAAAAACCGGCATTCAAAGTCACGCGACGCTCGTCCGAGGTATTGGCGAAGGAGCCATGCACCACTTGCCGGTTCAGGATGAATGTGTCACCGGCATTGCAGAGCAAAGGCATCGCGCCCTCGATCCGATCCGAGCCCGCTTCCTTCACCATTTGCCGAATATCGACCTTCCCCATCTTGTGACTGCCCGGCAGGATCCAGACGCAATTCGCCGCCGTGCTCGGGTAAAGTTGAGTCATAAAATTGAAGCCATGCGCACCGTGATCCCAATCATCGGATTCCCAATGGGTTGTCCCGTCTTGATGCCAGGCGACCGAGGGTCCAAGCCCCGGTTCCTTGATGAAGGTCACTTCATTATAGGGCACGAAATCTGGGCCCAACACCGCTTCCGCCACCGCGAGCAATCCCGGATGACCGTAGAGCGCCAGCGTCGTGTCCATCAGTTGCAAGTTGCCGTGAAGATTCTGCACCGTCCACGTGGGCGCGTCCTTCGCCGGAATGGCCTCGTGCATGGCGGCCGGATGACGGCCTTTATTCTTATCGGTGCCGCCAAGCGGATCGCTCAACGGACGAGCGTAGCGATAGGGTGGCCGGGTGAATTCACCGCCGAATGCTGGACGTCCCTTGGCGTCGACATCGCTTTTTGGGTCGACCGGGGCATGCGCTAGCATGCGCTCCACATCGCCCCGCAATTCGGCCAATTCCTCTGCACCTACAACCCCCTCGAAGACATAAAAGCCATGTTCCCAATAGGCGTCTAAAATGCGCTGATCGAGCTTACCGTCGGCGCCGCGCACAATCGGTCCGCGATTGCCGATCTCATGGGCCCGGCGGGTACCCTCGGTGATATAATCGGCCATCTCGCGTGCGTGCTCTTCGGCGGAGAGCGTCTTGGGGGGTGTAATATCGTTCATCGAACGGCTATCCTGTTGCGAAGTCGTCTGAATGATTCTGGCGATACTCAAGCGTTTGGCAAGATACGATCACAAAACCCCTTGTTCTCGGATCAGCTGTGCGCAAGGTAATAACGATATTAAACGGCAAGGATCGAGGGCCGTGCGACGCCTTCCATCCGAATGCAACGAGTTATCGTCGATGACAATCGATCCGATCGAGACCAATGGCGCCAACGTCCTCCTGGACGCCATCGGCAGTATGGAAGAAGCCTTCGTCGCCTATGACGCGAACGGATGTCTGATCGTCTGCAACCAAGCCTTTCGCGATATGTATAACTATACACCGGAGCAGACCCGTACCGGCGTGCATTTCCGCGAATTGGGCGAGATCGATGTCCGCCAGGGCAATGTCGTGATCGGCGACGATATCGGCGCGAACTACTTGGAACGTAAAAAATCCTACAGAGAAGCGCTTACCGGATCTTTCACCGTACAACTCAAGGACGGACGTTGGATCCGAACCAATGACCGTCGAATGGCGAATGGCGGTTTCGTATCGGTGCAAGTCGACATCACCGAAGTTAAGAAATTCGAGGAGGAATTGCAGCAAGCCAAACGCCAGGCCGAAACCGCCAGCCAGGCCAAGACCGAATTTCTCGCCACCATGAGCCACGAACTGCGCACTCCGCTCACCTCTATCCACGGTGCGCTGGGGCTGCTCGCCGGTGGCGCCGTCGGCGAGTTAACGCCACACGCGCAAGAACTGACCGAGAATGCGCTCCGCAACAGCGAACGTTTGGGTCTATTGGTTAACGACATCCTGGATATGGAGCGTGTCGAGGCCGGTACACTCGACTATTCCTTCATGCATCACGATTTATCGAGAGTTCTGCGTCAGGCGGTTTCATCGACGTCGGCATATGCGGAACGTTTTCAAGTCAGCTTCGAGTGGACGGAAATTTTGGACGAAGCCCCCGCGGTGCTGGACGAGCGCCGAATTTCACAGGTCATGGTAAATCTGTTGACCAACGCCGCAAAATTTTCCCACCAAGGGGGTAAGGTCGAAGTAGCACTCGCCCTCGCCGACAAACGCTACCGGATTTCAGTACGCGATTACGGCAAGGGCATTCCGGCGGCTTTTCGCGAAAAGGTATTCGATACTTTCACCCAAGGCGACAATTCCGACACCCGGCAGCCAGGCGGTACCGGCCTCGGCCTCAGCATCTCGAAATCGATCATTGAGCGCCACGGCGACAAACTGAATTTCGAATCTACATTCGGAGAAGGAGCACTGTTCTTCTTCGACTTGCCGACAGATGGGTGAGAAGAACGAAAATGCCGTCGGATTAACTTTATCCGATTGACGCGGTTGCTTCCGAAAAGTGTCAAGACGGTTGCGGTATTTACTCCTAAAGGTATGAGTACGCGCATTCCCCCCACCCTGACCCTCCTCCGCGCGCGGGAGAAAGGTCAGGGCGGGGGCCGGGCTTGCCGCGCTTGGGCCTGCATGGGAAAAATGAACGCATGTTCATCGGGAGGATTTGAGCACTATGAGCGAACAAGAATACGACGTCGTCATCGTGGGCGCAGGGTTTGCCGGAATGTATTTGCTGCACCGGATGCGCGGCCTCGGCATGAGCGCGCGGGTGCTGGAAGCGGGTACCGATGTCGGCGGGACCTGGTATTGGAACCGATATCCGGGTGCGCGCTGCGACGTCGAAAGCATGCAGTATTCCTATCAGTTCGACGACGATCTGCAGCAAGAATGGTCGTGGTCCGAACGCTACTCCCCACAGCCGGAAATCCTCGACTATGCGCGCCACGTAGCTGAGCGCTACGACTTGCGCAGCGATATTCAATTTAATACCCGCGTGAAGACGGCGCGCTACGACGAGGCAACATCGCGGTGGACGCTCGAAGCGGAAGACGGATCAGAGACGACGGCACGCTTCTATGTGATGGCGACCGGCTGCCTATCGGCCCCCAACTGGCCGAAGATCGACGGGTTGGATAGCTTCGCCGGGCCGACCTATCACACCGCGCTGTGGCCGCACGAAAAGGTGGATTTTAGCGGCCAGCGAGTCGCGGTAATCGGTACCGGATCGTCCGCCATTCAATCGATCCCGCATATCGCGCGGGAAGCCAAACAACTCACCGTTTTCCAACGCACAGCGAACTACGCTGTGCCTGCCCATAACGGGCCGCTCGCCCCGGAGACGGAGAAAGAGATTAAGGCGCATTACGCAGAAATGCGGGCCCGGGCAAAGACGACCGGCGGCGGTCTCGACGTGGTCTACAATCAAGGCTCGATCCATGATGCGACACCAGAGGAACGCAACGCCGCATTCGAAAGTAACTGGCAGCGCGGCGGCCTTGGCTTCATGAGCGCCTTTGGCGATTTGATGATGGATAAAAGCGCCAACGATATCGCGGCTGAATTTGTACGCGACAAAATCCGCGCCCTCGTTGACGATCCGGACACTGCCGAAAAACTCTGCCCGAAAAACATCATTGGCGCGAAGCGGTTCTGCGTCGATATCGATTACTTCGAGACCTATAATCGAGACAACGTCGCCTTGGTCGATGTTGGCAACAATCCCATCGAAGCGATAACGCCGACCGGCGTGCGGGCACATGGACAGGATTACGAGATCGACGCCTTGGTGATTGCCACCGGCTTCGACGCCATGACCGGCGCTTTGACGCGTGTCGACATTCAGGGGCGGGGTGGTGCCAGTCTTGCCGAACGCTGGGCCGATGGCCCCTCGTCATATCTCGGCCTCGCGATGGTCGATTTCCCGAACCTGTTCACCGTCACCGGGCCTGGCAGCCCGTCCGTCTTCTCCAACATGTTGCCGACCATTGAACAGCATGTAGACTGGATCGCCGATTGTCTCGGCCATGCGAAGTCGAAAGGCTACAAGACCATCGAAGCGGAGGCCAAGGCCGAGAAATCCTGGTGGGCTCATCATCAGGAACTGGGCAATGTCGGGCTGAAATCCGTTGCGGACAGCTGGTATGTCGGCGCGAACGTGGCGGGCAAGGCGCGGGTCTTTCTGCCCTATTACGGTGGAATTCCGGCCTATTTTAAGAAATGCGAGGAAGTCGTCGCAAACGGTTACGAGGGCTTTGCATTCGGATAAGAAGACGTGAGCACGCCTCTCTCCGACGACGTGCTACCATTCAGCCGATCCGAGATTGCCGCATTTTGGATGCTGCGGCGCCGGGAGTGCGGGCAACCTCTGCGAGGAAATCGCCAATACATTTTTCGCCGTTCTGAAAATATACGGCATCATGAAAGATAATCTCGGGTTGACCCATGCGGTCGCGCCCTAGGTGAGTTCCGGTATTAAATATCGCAAAGGAAACGCCATGTCCGTCGAAGAGATTCTCACGAACTACAATAAACTCGGCACTGAGATCATTGAGACGATCTATACGGACAACTATTTGTCGATCGGCGGCACGGATTCTACCGAAACCTTGGCCGAACTGGCGGGTATCACATCGGATAGCCGTGTTCTGGATGTCGGGAGCGGCGTCGGTGGCCCCTCTCTTCATCTGGCGGCGACCTATGGCTGCCGCGTGACGGGACTGGACCTGGTCGCGCCGAATGTCCGAGAGGCGAATGACCGCGCAAAAGTTAGAGGCCTCGACCATTTGGCAGCGTTTAAAGCCGGGAATGCCTTAGACATGCCATTTGAAGACAACAGCTTCGATATCGTTTGGGGACAGGACGCCTGGTGTCACATGCCGGACAAGGAGAAGCTGATTGACGAGGTAACGCGCGTTCTGGTACCCGGTGGCGCCGTCGCCTTTACCGACTGGATCGAAACCGGTGCGATCGAAGGCGACGAGCGCAGCAGCTTACTGTCCGCCATGGCCGCGCCGAACATCGCCAAGATAGACGACTACCGGGGCTATCTCGAGGCGCGTGGCTGCTCCGTTGTTGTCGCGGACGACATCAGCGCATTATTCACTTCACAATACCGTGACATCATGTCCGCGCTCGCCGAAATGGAGAGCACATTATCCGCAAAATTCAGCCCAAAGATTTATCGAATCATAGCGGAGCGGAACGGCTGTATTCTAGGGGGATTCGAAAGCGGCGCACTTGGCGGAGGGCGGGTCGTGGCCCGAAAATCTTGACGGAAATACACCTCGTCGAGCTCAATTCATTAGATTAAAGACTCCACAATATCGTTTTGTTACAATCACTAATCGACACATCGGCGGAAAGGTTGCCGTCAGACTCTTTTCGTACAGTCTGTGCGGGAAATCTGGCGGGAGACTTTGATGCAGATTGACACCTTCGTTCTGCAAAGCAACATATTCCGCGCCATACGGGAAGCGTCGGGCGGACGTATTTCGAAGCTCTTCTTGGCGCGGATATTAGAAATTTTTTTGCCGTTAGCGGTGCTGAACCGTAATGGCCGTCCACTCTGCGGAGGCTATGCTATTGGCTAAAATTAAACGCATGGAAGTCATTCGAGGCGTCTACTGGGTCGAAATCCCGGAAGCCGATCTCTATATGCTGTGCGGCTGTCCGGAAGATTCAGTCAAGCATCTGATGCAGCGCCGTCTGATTATCCCCACGGAACAGGACGGCGTGAAATTCGAAACCGGACCGAATGCCATTTTGCTTTCCGATATAGCCCTCCAAAACGGCAAGTTCTGTAACCTTGCGGAATTCCCGGTCCTGCAAATGCTTTACAAGCAGGGCATGATCATTCCGGGCCACCCCAATAACAAAGGTGAGAAGCCCCTCTTGATCGGCTCTCAAGAGCAGGTTGCCTCGCAGATGGAATATATCTATCGCGGCAATTACGGCTTGGTCTCAACGGAAGAAATGCTTGCAGCCGGTGAGACACCGGAGAGCGCCGACGAACAAATGCGGATGAAACTCAAATTCGCGTTCGGGCGAATTCTGAAGACCGAAGAACTTTTGGATCACTTGATCCTCAACGATGAACCGATCGAGATCAAAAATGGCGTGACGCTCAAACGAACACGCACGAACGTTTTTCAAATTGCCTATGACAACGAGATTGTGACCATCGATCTGACCGTCATCCGCGGACGCAATGATCGCTCCGCCTACCCCCTCGGTTTCAAGAGTATCGATCGGGATTATTTCTCGATCATCCATTCCGGCCAGGGCGACGGCTGGGACGTAAACCGTCCTTGCATGGCCAGCATCGTGGTCTTCCAAGGCAAGATTTATTTGATCGACGCGGGCCCGAATATTTCCTACACACTCACGGCGCTCGGCATCGGCGTGAACGAAATCGAAGGTATCTTCCACACTCATTGCCATGACGATCATTTCGCGGGATTGACGAGCCTGATGCGGACGGACCGGCGTATAAAATACTACGCCACGCCATTGGTACGCGCCTCGGTCTTCAAGAAACTTTCCGCCCTTCTGTCCACGGATGAAGACGTTATCCCGAGTTATTTCGACGTCGTCGATCTTAAAGCCGGCGAGTGGAACGATATCGAGGGCCTCGAAGTCCGGCCCATCATGTCGCCGCATCCGGTGGAAACCAGCGTCTATGTCTTCCGGACTTTTTGGGAAGGCAAATATCTGAGTTACGCGCATTTGGCCGACATCGCCTCCGTCGACGTGCTTCAAGGCATGATAACCGACGATGAGGCGGCCCCTGGTATTTCCCAGGAAATGTACGATTACACCTGGGCCGAATATCTGGACGAGGCACAGCTCAAGAAGATCGATATCGGTGGCGGCATGATCCACGGCGACGCCCTAGATTTTGAACAAGACAGGTCGGGGAAAATCGTGCTGGCACATCGCGCCGACCCCCTGACGAATAAGCAGAAAGAAATCGGCTCCAGCGCCATGTTCGGCGTTGTCGACGCCATGGTCCCGGATCAAACGGACAATTTGCGCCGCTTCTCGTTCGAATTCCTACGGGACTATTTCCCGGACATGGAACCGCGGTATTTACGGACGCTGCTCAATCACCCCATGGTCGAGTTCACACCAGGGTCGATTATTTTGCGCAAAGGCCGTAAAGCGGAAGACGTCTTTCTGGTCGTCACAGGGACGGTCGAGAAAATTCGCTCCGAAGACGATGTCTATAACGTCATCTCCGCCGGTGGTTTGATCGGCGAGTATTCGGGCCTTCACGATGTTGCTTCGACTTCAACCTATAGGACCGTGAGCTACGTCCGGGCCCTACAGCTAACGCATGATTCTTATTTCGGCTTCATCCGGAAAAACGGATTGGAAACGGATATAATCAGATTGTTCGAAAACCGGGAAGCGTTGGAGCAAACATGGTTATTCGGTGAGACCATCTCGCCACCGGTCCAAAACAAGATCGCCAAATCCATGAGGTTGAGGAAAATAGAGAAACCTGGGGTCGTCCTGAAGGGTCTGCCTTCCGACTCGATCTTCCTCCTTAATTCTGGCGAAATTGAACGCATAATCGATGGTGAGGTCGTAGAAACACTCAGCCCACGAACAATATTCGGAGAAGAACAAATTCTCCATGGAGGGCCGCAAGAATGTGAGTTGCGGACAACAGGCCCATGTGAGATTTATGAAGTGCCCGGAAGCGAGATCGTCGATATTCCGATTGTCATGTGGAAGCTTCTAGAGACCCATGAATTGCGCTTGGCGGCTCAAGCCGGAGCATTTGTCCGCACGACGCTTCCAGCCCATGGCAAGACCGGGACCAGCCCCGTCAAACCCAACCGCACGGCACAACCTTCAATGTCAGCCGGCGCTTCCGCTTAAATTTTCCTTCCCCTATTGCGGGTAGGGATAACGCGCGAACAGTTCGGGTTTGAAATCCATGCCGTGCCCCGGCCGGTCGGTCGGCGTCATCATGCCGTCGACTGGATTATTCGGCTCAACCCAGAGATGGTCATACCAGCCCATATATTCGAGCCATGAAGGATTCGGGATCGACGCCGTCAGATGGACGCTCAATTCCGGAAACATATGCCAGGCCATGGTCAGGCCGGCCGCATGGGCCTGTTCCGCGATGGCCCGAAGCTCCGTATAACCGCCCCGCATGATATCCGGCTGTAGGATCGGCACTTTGCCGCTGGCAAAGAACGGTTTGAAATCATGATGGGTGAAGTTGTTCTCGCCGCCGACAACCGGCGTCTCGATGGCATCGGCAATTGCATGGTACCCGTCGAAATCGTCAGCCATGACCGGCTCTTCCAACCAGGTAAGACGATAGCGGTCGATCCGCTTGCCGACCGATATGGCTTCCTTGACGGTCCAACCCTGGTTTACATCGACCATGATCTCGATATCGCCGCCGAGGGATTCGCGCATGTCGCGGACGTTGGCGACATCTTCATCGTGGGTAAACAGATGGGCAACCTGCATCTTGATGGCCTTGAAGCCATCGCCGACGAAACGCTCGGCTTTCTCGATCATGCCGTCGTGACCGAGCCCCCGGAAACAACCGGAACCATAGACCGGCAGCGGGTCCGCTTTCCCGCCCCAAAGTTGCCAAAGCGGTTTTCTTTCGTGTCGTCCCAGAGCGTCCCACAACGCGATATCCAATGCCGACATTGCCATCACCGTGATACCCATCCGACCTTGGATGAATGTCGCTTGCCACATTTTACGCCACAATGCCTCGACCTCGCGCGCATCTTCTCCCACTAGAAGCGGTTTCAGCATTTCGTCGACACACATCGCCAAAGTCCGCATGCCGCCCGCCAAAGGGTGCAAATGCCCGGTCCCGATCACGCCGGACTCCGTTTCCACCTCAACCACCAAAAGGTCGATATTCGGCAGCGTCAGAAATCCCGTCTTCGGTGGCTCGGTGAACGGAACGGAAAGCAAATGCGTGCGAATGTCTGTAATAATCATCGATATGCTCCGGATGGGGTCCGTCGTTATCTTGCACTTGGTCGATTGCGAGTCCAACCCAGGAAAATTCGCCGGGCTTCACAATCTCGCGGTTTTATATAATTTAACTATCAATACACCGAAAATTATTCGGCCAACTGAATTTCAAGAGGAATCGCATGTCGGATCAACAGAATGCGTCATCCGTTGACGTCGTTATCGTAGGCGCTGGGTTTTCCGGCCTCTATCTCCTCCACCGACTGCGCGGACGCGGCTTCACGACACGGGTCTTCGAGCGCGGAGACGGTGTCGGCGGCACATGGTATTGGAATCGATATCCGGGCGCACGCTGTGACGTGGAAAGCATGCAGTATTCCTATTCCTTCGACGAAGACTTGCAGCGGGAATGGCATTGGCCGGAAAAATTCTCAGCCCAACCGGATATTCTAGCCTATGCGAACCATGTCGCCGACCGGTTCGACCTGCGCAAGGATATCGATTTTAATACAGAGGTGAAGGCAGCACATTTCGATGAAGGCGCCCGGCGCTGGCGCATAGAGACAGGTTCCGGCGAACGCGTGACCGCGCAACACTTCATTATGGCGACAGGATGCATCTCGACCGCGCAAACACCGGATATCGAAGGTCTCTCGGATTACCAAGGAAACACCTATCACACCGGTAATTGGCCGCACGAGAAGGTCGATTTTACCGGCCAGAATATCGCGGTGATCGGCACGGGCTCGTCAGGCATCCAGGCTATTCCAGTGCTGGCGGAAGAAGCCGCCCATGTCACCGTGTTCCAGCGCACACCGAACTACTCAATCCCCTCGCAAAACGAGCCTATGACTCCGGAGTACGAACAATCTTGGAAAGGGGATTACGGCGCCAAGCGGGAGGAAATGCGCTACACGTCGCACGGCAGCCTCAAGGATCTGAATGACAAACCAGCGCTGTCTGTGAGCGAAGAGGAACGCCGCGAAACATATGAGAAACGTTGGGAAATTGGCGGCGCCGGGTATCTCGGATCCTTCAACAATCTTCTGACCGATCAAGAAGCCAACGACACCGCTTCCGAATTCGTGCGCGAACAAATCCGTCATACGGTAAAAGATCCGGAAACCGCCGAACTCCTCGCTCCGAAAACCTATCCGATCGGCACAAAACGTATTTGTATCGATACCGGTTATTTCGAGACCTACAACCGCGACAATGTGGACCTCGTCGACATCAGCGGCGGACCGATTGAACAATTCACACCGAACGGTCTCGTGGCCAACGGCAAGAGCTACGCGTTCGATAGTATCGTCTTCGCAACCGGCTTCGACGCCATGACCGGAACTCTCTTCAACGTCGACATTCGCGGGCGTCGCGGACAGGCGCTGAAAGAAAAGTGGTATGCGGGCCCCCGCACCTATCTGGGCTTGATGACGGAAGCTTTCCCAAACCTGTTCATGATAACCGGACCCGGCAGCCCTTCGGTCAAAAGCAATATGATCATCTCCATCGAGCAGCATGTGGACATGGTAACGGAGAGCATTTTGCACATGCGTGATCATGGTTTGGAACTTATGGAACCGGAATTGACGGCGGAAGACGAATGGGTCGATCATGTCCAAGAAACCGCGAATAAAACCTTATTTCCGCGCGCCAACTCCTGGTATATGGGTGCTAATATTCCGGGCAAACCGCGTCTGTTCATGCCCTATATCGGTGGCGTCGGCCGGTATCGCCGAACCTGCGAGGAGATCGTCGCCGACGGTTACAGGGGATTTCATTTCGAAGCGAAGGCCGCGGCAGCAGCGGCGGAATGAGCGATACCCACAAATACCTGCTCTATGACGTCTCCGAGGGCATTGCATCGATCACGTTGAACCGGCCGCCGGTGAACGCAATCCACGAAGCGATGACGGACGAGTATTTCGAGGCTCTCGATCGCGCGGATAATGACGAAGACGTGAAAGTTATTATCCTCTCGGGAAAGGGTAAGGGCTTATCGGCTGGCGCTGACCTAAAATACCTCCAGGCGTTCGGCACCGACGAGATGGCCAACTTTCTGGAGAAGTTCTACGTCGAACAGGTGCGACGGGTTCGTGGTCTTTCAAAACCGATTATCGCGTCCGTGCATGGCTACGCCCGTGAGGGAGCTTGCACCATGGCTTTCACCTGCGACATGGTCGTCGCCTCCGACGATGCGAGCTTCGGGTATCCAGGGGTGCCCAGTCTGGCGGCCCCGCCGGGAATGCATGTCTGGCACCTTCAAAAACTGATCGGCCGAATGCGAGCGGCGGAGTTGATCCTGACCGGCGATCCCATTGACGCCTCGGAAGCCGGGCGATTGGGATTGGTGACGAAAGTCGTGCCGCGTGCGGAATTGGAATCGGCGGCCCGAACCTTGGCACTCAGACTGGCGTCAATGTCGCCCCTCGCCCTAAAAATTACTCGAGACTTGATTTACGAGATGGAAAACATGGACTTCAAGGATGTGCCACGCCGGGCCTTAGAAGCCACATCCGGCGCATTTGCTTCCGAAGACAGTAAGGAGGCACGGCGCGCATTTGTTGAAAAACGTCCGCCGGTTTGGAAGGGACGTTAACGATAATTATTGTTACTTGGGAAATACCCTGCTACCGCTATATTGAACTCTCGATTAAGTCACTCACCGCGCAATAGACTCCAAAAATGTCCGAAATTGACATCCAAGATGCTTTAGAGCGTCTGAAACAGGAATTCATCGATACGAGCGCCGAAAAGCTCGACAAAATCGTTGGCATTATCGATCAGCTATACCGTGGCTCAGACAATGACCGCGGCGCCGATTTCGTCGAGTTTCAGCGTGATATACACAGCTTGAAAGGTTCCGCTGGCACCTACGGCTTCGGTTCGGTGAGCCTCATCGCACATCGATTGGAAGACTACATCGAGACCACCCGGCAGCTTACGAGTGAAAACCTGCTCGATGTTCAAAAATATATTGATCGCATACGGGAAATACTTGAGGGCAGAGACGAGATTGCCCCGGAGCGGCTGAGCGGCATTTTGGACTCCCTGCCGACGAGCGGGCCAGCGCAGACAGCCTCGACGGCAGAAGAGAACGTTGTTGCCTTGCTGGTCATGGCAAAAGGCGTGCAGCGCAAGCTCGTCACCACTGACCTCTCCAACAATGGTTTTGAATTGGCTTATGCGGATCACCCGCTCGAAGCGTTCAGACTGGCGGTATCTTTGAAGCCGAACCTGATCATCACGTCGTTGGAATTCGACAATCTTAGTGGATTGGAACTCGCAAAGGCGCTACGCGGAGTCGACGCGATGTCCGAAATACCGGTCATCTTATTGACCAGTCATGCGGTCGAGGGAATGTCCGAAGCGCTTCCTCCGTATAGCCGAGCCATTCACAAAGACTCTCATTTCGCCGCCAAACTGACTGATACCCTACAGGATCTCGGGTTTTCGACCACCTCTAAAAATTAGAACCAAAACGAATAGCCACACACTAAAACGTTGAGGACAGGGCCGGTCGCACCTAACGTAGACGCCGTTTACAAATTCCCGGCGCACTCATGAAAATTTTACTCGTTAATCCGAATATTACCGAAGCCGTTACCGAGGTGATGGCGACCGAGGCTCGTCGAAGCGCATCGCCGGGCGTTGAAATAGTCGCCGCGACCGCCGCTTTCGGCGCCCAGTATATCGAGACAAGAGTCGAAGCCGCCATTGCTTCGCATGCGCTTCTCGACGTGTTGGCGGAACGGGCGGACGGCTACGATGCGGCGATTGTCTCCGCCTTCGGCGACCCGGGCCTCGCCGCCGCGAAGGAAATGCTCGACATTCCAGTCGTGGGTTTGTCGGAAGCCGCGCTGCACACGGCCTATACGTTAGGACGCCGAATTGTCGTCGTTTGCCTGACACCGCGCCTTCGCGATTGGTATGGAGAGTCCGCCGAGGCCGCTGGACTGGCAAACAGGCTTGTTGGACTACGCGTTGTCCAAAGCCCAGTTCGCGACATTTCAACCGTCGTACAAGATCTAAAAGAACCGCTGCGTGAGGAATGCCTGAAGGCCGTTGCCGAAGACCGGGCGGAAGTCGTCATACTCGGTGGCGGCCCGACCGCGGGCCTTGCCCGTGAAATCCGGGACGAGATACCCGTGCCCCTTCTCGACGGTGTCACCTGCGCAGTGCAACTCGCGGAAGCCTTGGCACGCGTTCAACCGACCGCGCCGACGCAAGGCGGTTTCTCGCGACCCAGCCCGAAACCAACGACCGGTTTATCACCCGCTCTGACGGCATACTTCAAGGGACTCTAGCCGAGATTGCAAGGAGCGGCGAAAACTAATAGGTGCGCGAATGGACTACAAACATATTCAAGTGAAACCGATTGCCGGCGCGCTCGGCGCGGAAATTCACAGTGTCGATCTGGCTCGGCTGGATGACGAAACCTTTGCCGAAATCCATCACGCGTTTTTGGAGAATCTCGTGATCTTTTTTCGAGATCAGACGATCACGCCGGACCAACAAGTCGCATTTTCCGCCCGCTTCGCACCGATCGGATACTACCCGTTCCTCAAAGGGCTGCCCGAACACCCCGCAGTCATCGAGGTCCGGAAAGAACCTGAGGATAAGCTGAATTTTGGCGGCGTCTGGCACACGGACACCGCGTATCTCGCAAAACCGCCGATGGGGTCCGTCCTCTACGCCAAGGAAATCCCCGAAAGCGGCGGCGATACGATGTTCGCCAATTTGTATCTTGCCTACGAATCCCTATCCGACCCCATGAAGGCCATGCTGGATGGCCGCAAAGCGGTGAATTCATCGCGAAAGGGCGACGCGGCGGCGGGACGTCAAAAAAGTGTCGATGAAAACCCCAAGGACGCCTCCGACGTTCAGACGGAATCCATACACCCTGTCCTTCGCACCCATCCGGAGACGAGCCGCCAAGCGCTCTACGTCAATCGTGGCCATACGGTTTGCTTCGAAGGAGCGACACCGGAGGAAAGCGCACCGATTTTAGAATACCTCTTCGAGCACCAAATCCGACCGGAGTTCACCTGCCGATTCCAATGGGCGCCCGGGTCCATTGCCGTCTGGGATAATCGGTGCGCCCTGCACTATCCACTGAACGACTATCACGGCCAGCGCCGCGTGATGCATCGCGTCACAATGGAGGGCGATACACCGCGCTAATCACGGTATGCGGGCGGCCGCGTGAAGCCACCGTAGTCACGCTCCATCAATTCGGCGAAGCGGATCGTGCGCAAATCCTGAAGATAGGGCCCGATGGCTTGCACGCCAACCGGCAGACCATCGTCGGCCGGACCGGCCGGAAGCACCGTTGAGGGCAAGTACGGCAGGGTCGCCATTCCAGCCCAAAACAATTGATCGTTATAACTTTCCTGCCGTCCGTTGACGGCGATTGTCCGCTCATGGCGTGGACGATCTTGGTCGTGTTGGATGGCGGTACTGGCCGCGATAGGACATAGAAAAATATCCCAATCTCGAAAGAACGCAGCCCAGGCATTCCGAATTCGGCGGCGGTCCTGTTCGGCGGCAAAAAAATGACGATGACCCTGTACGGCGGCACGGTTTAGATAGGCCCAATAACTCCGGTCGTCCGGAGCGAGCCCCGCGGCGATTTCTCGAGCTGACGCAAATTCCTCATCATTCATGAGCGCACCGGTGGCGCCGCGCAAAATTGTCAAATACCGATCTTGCGCTTGTACAAAGTCGAATTCGGGTCTGGCGGAGTGTGAAACCGCGGCACCTTGCGACTCACAATAATCGGCCACGCGATGCACCGCCGCTTTTACCTGTTCGTCGACGCGGCAAACACTTTCGTCGAGGCATACGGCGATCCGAAAGTCGCTCAATTTATCGCGCTCATCCACCGGTAAATCTAAATGCCAGGCGGGCGACTCTTCGCGGTTGGGACCGGACAATAGCGCCAATCCCAAACGCAAATCAGCGGCCGTCCGCGCCATCGGCCCAGCCACGAGCAAATCAAGTTCTACATCCAAGCCGGGAACAGTGTGGCCATCGGTCGGCACCACGCCAAACGACGGTTTGTGACCATAGACACCACAAAAATGCGACGGGCTGCGGATCGACGCCCCAATATCGCTGCCCACCTCGAGCGGTGTCATACCCGCTGCCAGGGCCGCCGCCGCACCACCTGAGGAGCCGCCCGGACTGCGGGTCACATCCCACGGATTGTTAGTCGTGCCGTAAATATCGTTGAAGGTCTGCCAATCACTCAACATCGGCGGTACATTCGTCTTACCGAGGATAATAGCGCCCGCCGCCTTCAATTTCTCCGCTACGAGCGAATCGCGGGTCGCCACATTGTTGCGGAAGTTCGGAACGCCCCAGGTCGTGGGCAGACCGGTGAGATCGAACGCCTCCTTGATCGTCATGGGCACGCCATGAAGAGGTCCCATGATCTCGCCGTTTTCACGCGCCTGGTCCGCTTCGTCCGCGGCCGTACGAGCCGCTTCGAAATCCCGCACGACCACTGCATTGATCGACGGATCTAATGCTTCAATTCGGGCAATCGCGGCGTCGACCGTTTGTCGCGCGGAAACGTCGCCAGATCGTAATTTCTTCGCCAGAGACGTCGCGCTCTCAAATGGATCAAACATCGGCCTCATACCTTTCCGGTAATCTTTCTCGTTATTAATTCGGACGTTCCCGCGATCGAGCCAATATCCAGACCGGGCCGAGACCGGCAAACGCGATAAGTCCGAGCGTGAAAAAGGCGTCCTGATAGCCATAGGTGCTTGCTTGAGCGAATAGAATTTCACCAAAATAGTGCAGCGCACCGGCACCTCGATCCGATGCGGCGACACCCGCTTCCGACAACAGCCGCTGCATGGTCTCCAGCATTTCCGAACTCGTCGAGTTCGCTTTCGATTGCATCGCGGAAAACGCATCTCCATGAAACGGTATGCGGGTTTCCATAAAAGCGATAACGCAATTCATGCCAAAAGCCGCCCCCAATTGTCTTATTAGATTGATCGTGCCGGACGCTTGATTGACCAATTCGCCAGGCACCGCCTTCAACGCCGTTGCGTTGACGACCGGCGTCGTGCAGGCGAGGCCGATTCGAATGAAAAGCGTCCAGAAGACGAAGGTCCAAAACGGCGTGTTCACATCGGCGGTGCTCAAAAGAGAGAAAGCCACGCAGTAGGACAACAGGCCAGCGCCGATAATGATATGGGGTGGCAAATGATCGGAAATGCGCCCCGCGATCGGGAAGAACAGCAACAGAGATAGTCCGCCCGGCATCAACAGATAACCGGCCCGCAGCGGCGTATAGCCCTGAACCTCTTGCACGAAAACAGGAATCAAGAAAGTCGATGTCAAAAAGATACAGCCACTGAAAAAGGCCACGACGGCTGCTGAGGAAAACCGCGAATATCGGAACACATGCATGTTCATCAAAGGATTACGCGCGAAATGCTCCCAAATGATGAAGGCAATCGCGGATGCTCCGCCAGCGCAGAATAAGATTGCAATATAATCCGAACCCCACCCTTCCCGCTGTCCGCCCGACAGTGCCAGCATCAGATTGAACAATGCGGAACACAGCAAAATAAAGCCGATGAAATCGAATTCAGGAATTTTCCGATCGAATTTCTTCGACGGCATGAACAAGAATCCAAGTAGTACCGCGAGAGCGGATGTCGGCAAGGTCAGAAAAAATACATAACGCCAGTTGAACAGTTCAATGGCGATCCCACCCAAGGTCGGCCCAATTGCCGGCGCCAATACAATTCCCATGGAATAGAGACCCATCGCCGTGCCGCGCCGCGCCGGCGGGAATACCTTGAACGTAACGGCCATGGTCAACGGCTGGATCACACCCGCGGCCATGCCCTGCATCAAGCGCCCGAAATTCAGCGAGAGCTCGCTCTCCGCAACACCGCTCATCATCGATCCGACAATGAAAATCAGCATCATCACCGCATAGGTGAGACGTTCGCCGATAAAGGAAATGAACCAAGAGGCGGTCACCATCCCCGCAGTCATCGCCGCGAAGTACCCGGAGGACAAAAGCTGCGCCTTGTCTCGACCGATGCTGAAAGCGCCCATGATGTCTGGGAAGGCGACGTTGACCGTGGTCATCGACAGCACCACGGTCATGGCGCCGACCATGCAGGTGACGGTCGCCAACCAACGGTAGGCGGGCCCGTATCGCGCGAAGAGATCGTCTATGCTTTCCGTAACCAAGATCAGTGCGGACTTTCGTTCTACG
>Ga0055584_100002303_pt1 | contig 18908 bp, 12 predicted proteins | sample OSDHelmetaG_FD_58716 | JGI IMG/M metagenome (GOLD analysis project Ga0055584, IMG submission 58716) | Pelagic marine sediment microbial communities from the LTER site Helgoland, North Sea, for post-phytoplankton bloom and carbon turnover... | ecosystem: Environmental > Aquatic > Marine >... | reverse complement strand
GTATGTGTTTGTTACATGGGAGATGGTGCTGTAAGACAAGGTGCGTTTCATGAGGCTCTGAACATGGCCATGCTCTGGAAACTTCCTGTAGTATATGTAATAGAGAATAATAATTATGCAATGGGTACCTCGGTTGAACGTACAAGTAATGTCACCGACCTGTATAAATTAGGATCTGCATTTGATATGCCCTCCGAGCCTGTAGATGGAATGGATCCAGAAGCGGTTCATGTCGCTATGGAAAAGGCTTGTGACCATGCTCGTAGTGGTAAAGGACCATACTTACTAGAGATTATAACGTATAGGTATAAGGGGCATTCAATGAGTGATCCAGCGAAATATCGATCTAAAGACGAGGTTAAAGGTTATAAAGACAAAGATCCTGTAGAAGTAGCTATGCAAAAGCTTCTCGATAATAAGTGGGCTACAGAAGATGAAATAACGGCCATAAAAAAACGAGTGAATGAAGTAGTGGAAGACAGTGTAAAGTTTGCTGACGAGTCACCTTACCCAACTGTTGACGAACTCTACAAAGATGTTTATATGCAAGAGGATTATCCGTACATTATAGACTAATAGTTTTTAATTTTAAGTTTTTGATTTTTATTAGTGTTTTTCATCACTATTTTTCTTATCAATGATAAAATCAAATTTGATCCAGGATAAAACTTTTCAATTTTCATTGGATATGATCGCTTTTTGTAAGCAATTGAAAACACTTAAAGAATTTGAGATAGCTTCTCAACTTCTTCGGAGTTCAACTAGTATAGGTGCTAATGTGGCTGAGGCTGGTGCCGGTTCCAGTAGAAAAGACTTCATAAGTAAAATGAAAATTGCCTCAAAGGAGGCAAGGGAGACCTATTATTGGTTGAGACTAATTTCAAGTGCTCAAATAGTGAAAATTAATATGGACCATCACCTTAGATCCATTGAAGACATCGTAAAAATCTTAACCTCAATTGTAAAAACATCAGAAAAAAAGAAGACATGGGAATGAAGAGCACATTGGTTTTGAGGTTATCTCAAATTGATTTATTCCCTATATTCACATATTCAAAATTTAAGATCAAAAATTAAAAATTAAATACCCATGGCCGAAATTGTCCGCATGCCCAAAATGTCTGATACAATGACCGAAGGAGTTGTAGCTAAATGGCATAAGAAAGTTGGTGACTCAGTTAAAAGTGGAGACCTGGTAGCTGAAATTGAAACTGATAAAGCGACCATGGAGTTTGAGTCGTTTCAGGAGGGTGTTATACTTTATCTGGGAATTGAGGAAGGTAAATCCGCTCCGGTTGACGGAATATTGGCTATCATGGGCGAAAAGGGTGAGGACTACAAAGAATTACTTGCAGCTGAAGAAGCTAAGGATGCTGCAAAAGCTAAGGAAGTGGTGGAAGCTGGTTCTGCTCCTGAATCACAACCTGAAAAGCAAGTAAGTAAACCATCAAAGAAACCAACAGATAACACACCTAAAAAGATACCTGCTCCAGTGCCCGCACAAAACAGTGATAGCAGAGTAAAAGCGTCCCCTTTAGCCAAAAAATTAGCCTTAGACAAAGGTATTGATATTGCAAACATTATAGGCAGTGGTGATGGTGGTAGAGTGGTAAAACGTGATGTCGATTGGTTTAAGCAGAGCTCGATTGGAGCTGCGCAACAGGTCATGCCGGGTGCTGTTACAACTGAGAGTTTTGAGGAAGAAGAGACTTCCCAGATGCGTAAAACAATTGCCCGCCGACTAGCTGAGAGTAAGTTTACCGCTCCTCATTTTTATCTTACGATGGAGATAAATATGGATAGGTGTATCGATGCCCGCGAAAGTATTAATGCTGTATCCGGGTCAAAAATATCATTCAATGATTTTGTGGTTAAGGCCACCGCAGCGGCATTGCGCCAGCACCCCAAAGTGAACAGTTCTTGGCTGGAAGATCGTATCAGGTATAATCATCATGTGCATATAGGCATAGCCGTTGCAGTAGATGAAGGATTATTGGTCCCTGTGGTACGATTTACCGATTCAAAAACATTAAGCCAGATCTCAGGAGAGGTAAGAGATTATGCTCAAAGGGCAAAAGATAAAAAATTACAACCATCCGATTGGGAAGGCAATACTTTTACCATTTCAAACCTCGGAATGTTTGGAATTGATGAGTTTACCGCAATCATTAATCCACCTGACGCATGCATATTGGCTGTTGGCGCGATTAAGCAATCGCCCGTTTTGAAGAACGGTCAATTGCAAAATACGAACAACATGAAAGTGACACTCAGTTGTGATCACCGGGTTGTTGATGGTGTTACAGGTTCCCAGTTTTTACAAACTCTGAGAGGATTTTTGGAGAATCCGGTAGTGTTACTTGGGCAGGCTTCAATCTGAATACTTACTTACGATACTTTTAACATCCGCAGGTAAGGGATGCTTTCATACAAACTCAAATTTTCTTCCATCAAATAGTCCTTTGTCGCTAAGCTTCAATTCAGGTATTACAAGTAATGCCATAAAGGAAAGAGTCATAAAGGGAGCCCTTAAATGGCTACCATGTTCTTTTACCATTTGATCCAACTCACTATAGTTGCCTCCTGTCAATTCACAGCTCTTATCACTCATTAATCCAGCTATGGGTAGCGGAAGTGTTAGTTCTTTGCCATCACCAACAATGCTGAGGCCACCTTTGCATTCAACCAATAAGTTAACAGCGTCACAAATCGATTCATCATCTACGCCTGCAACAATAATATTATGGGAATCATGAGCCACTGTCGAAGCAAAAGCGCCTTTTGTGAGTCCCGTTCCATGAATAAAGCTAACAGCAGGTGGTGTATCTGAATACCGGTTAACGACAGCTAGTTTAATAACATCCTGTTTGATATCCGTTGTGATCATATTGTCACGCACAGGTAATGTAAAAGTTAAATTTTTAGTCATTAGCTGGCCATCAATAATTCCAATAACAGGTATTTTCTTTGATGAGGATGAATAAGAGAATTCGGTACTCGATTTTTTACCGCACGAAAAGTTATTGATTGCTTTTTGATCCTTTTCTGGTAATAAATCAGATCCATTTTCAGCGATAAGTTTACCATCTAGCCATGTTTGTTTAACATCAAAGTTTTTAAGATCTTTTACTACAATAAAATCTGCAGGATCATTTTTTCGTAAGATTCCAACATTTAGGTTGTAGTGATTAATTGGATTCAAAGAGGCACAACGAAGGACGTCATACAAATCGTGTCCTTTAGAAACTGCTCGAGCTACCAATTCATTGATATGCCCTTTAAGTAATTCATCAGGATGTTTGTCATCACTACAAAGCATAATCATGTCTGGGTATTCAGAAATTAGAGGATGTAAGGCCTCAAAGTTACGTGCCGCAGATCCTTCCCTTATCAATATTTTCATTCCCAAGCTAAGTTTTTCCAATGCCTCTTCGATCGTAAAACATTCGTGATCGGTACTTATTCCAGCATCGATATATTTTTTTAAGTCCTTGCCTCGCAGTCCAGGAGCGTGGCCATCAACAGGTTTGCCTGCTTTTTTTGCAAGTGTGATCTTTAGCATCACTTCACTGTCATCATATATTACGCCCGGGTAATTCATCATTTCAGACAGATAATGAATATCATTTCTCGAAAGCAGTTTTACAATTTGATCTGAATTTATACTAGCACCTGAGGTTTCAAAAGATGTAGCAGGAACACATGATGGAGCACCAAAGAAAAATTTTAATTTGGCATCTTTTGCGCTGTCAAGCATGAATTCTACCCCCTTTACTCCACACACATTGGCAATTTCATGAGGATCACTGACTGTTGCTACTGTTCCGTGTGTAAGTGCAGTTTTAGCAAAATAGTATGGAGTTAGCATCGAACTCTCAATATGTATATGGGCATCCACAAAGCCAGGAATAATATATACATCTGGTACATCATCATCTGGAATGATTTCATGGATACGGTTGTCGTCGATTACAACAACCCCTTTTGTCATTTTTCGATTTTGTATATCAACAATAATTCCTTTTACTTGATTCATAGATACTAGGAGTTTACCAGATTTTGTTTAATCAATATTTATTAGCACCTTTGGAGTACTGCAAACATATAATACAATTACAATGAAAACAGGGAAAGTAAAATTTTTCAATGAAAACAAAGGATTTGGTTTCATATTGGAAGATGAATCCAAGGAAGAAATTTTCGTGCATTCAAGTGGTCTCGTTGATAAGGTTAGAGAAAATGATGAAGTAGAATACGATACTACCCAAGGGAGAAATGGTTTGAATGCCATCAATGTTAAGAAAGTACAGGAATAGCCTATTATATCATTATTTCTATTCGTATAGAATAATTTATAAAGCCTGCTGACAAGCAGGCTTTTTTTATTTTTACATTTCACTGCTTTTCAATAATCAATTCCTGATGGAAGCTAACGGATTTTTCGATACACAAATTGAGTACCTTAAAGGGATAGGGCCTTATAAAGGAGATATCCTGAAGAAGGAACTGAATATTTACACATTCGCCGACCTTGTATACCACTTTCCTTTTCGATACGTAGACCGTTCAAGGTTTTACAAAATTAACGAGATCACTGACGATAGCACATACGTTCAGGTTAAAGGGAAGGTCACTGACATGAGATCGATCGGTGCAAAACGCGCTTCTCGATTGGTGGCTACTCTTGTAGATGACTCAGGAAGCATTGAACTGGTTTGGTTCAAAGGGGTAAAGTGGATCCGCGAATGGATCGTTCCGGGTGCTGAATATGTTGTGTTCTGTAAGCCTTCTGCCTATAAAGGGAAATTTAATTTTGTTCATCCGGAGGTAGAGCCAATTACGAATGCTCTGGATAAGTCAGGTGCAAAATTTCAACCTGTTTATAGTACTACAGAAAAATGCAGAATTAAAAATCTTGATAGCAAAGGGATTTTAAAATTACAATCCACATTGCAGCAGTTGATGCCTAAAATGATAGGCGAAACATTACCTGCTACTCTTATCGAAACATTCAAGTTAATGCCATTGGAGGTTGCGATTAAAACAATCCATTTCCCTTCCAATACCACTGAATTGAAAAATGCTCAATTCCGATTGAAATTTGAAGAATTATTCTACATACAGTTAGATCTTCTCAATCGGAAATTAATAAGGTCGGAGAAATATAAAGGTAAAGTAATCTCAAAAGTTGGTAGTTCATTTAATGACTTTTTTAAAAATAAACTTCCATTTGAGTTAACAGGTGCTCAGAAAAAAGTGATTAAGGAAATTAGAAAAGACCTTGGGTCAGGAGATCAAATGAACAGGCTTTTGCAAGGTGATGTCGGTTCCGGAAAAACATTGGTGGCCCTCATGAGTATGATTCTGGTTCATGATAATAATTTTCAATCGGCTCTCATGGCACCTACTGAGATATTAGCACAGCAGCATCATGCTACGCTCACGGAAATGCTAGCGGGAACAGGTATGACTGTTGGTCTCTTAACGGGGTCAATTAAAGGAGCCAAACGAAAAGAGATCCTTGAAAAACTCGAAAGTGGAGAAACTAACTTTATTGTTGGTACCCATGCTCTGATAGAAGATAAAGTAAAATTTAAAGACCTTGGGTTGGTGGTCATTGATGAACAACACAGGTTTGGTGTTGCTCAACGTGCGAAACTATGGGGTAAGGACCAGTTGAGTCCACATGTTCTGATCATGACTGCAACACCTATTCCAAGGACATTGGCAATGACCTTATATGGTGATCTTAACACTAGTGTTATTGATGAATTACCTCCTGGAAGAAAGCCCATCAAGACCATACACAAATTTGAAAGTGCAAGATTGATGGTAATTAAGACACTCAAAGAAGAAATTAAAAAGGGACGTCAGGTATATGTTGTTTACCCACTGATAGAAGAATCGCAAAAACTCGATTACATGAATTTACATCAAGGGTATGAAGGTATCTGTCGCGACTTTCCTAGACCAGGCTATCAGGTAAGTATGGTGCATGGAAGGATGAAATCATCCGAAAAAGAATCCGAAATGAATCGATTTGCCAATGGAGAGACACATATAATGGTTGCTACTACTGTTATTGAAGTAGGAGTTAATGTACCGAATGCTTCGGTAATGGTCATCGAAAGTGCTGAGCGATTTGGGCTATCACAACTTCATCAATTACGAGGTAGAGTGGGTAGAGGAGCTGAACAATCATATTGCATCCTCATGACTGGAAGTAAGTTATCTGACGATTCCAGATTAAGAATGAACACGATGGTTAAAACAAATGATGGTTTCGAAATTGCTGAAGTGGATCTTCGCTTGCGTGGGCCCGGTGATATGGCAGGAACACAACAATCAGGTCAGATAAATCTTCGAATTGCAGATCTTACAAAGGATGGAGCGATTTTGGAAACAGCCAGGAAAGCAGCTATTCAACTTTTAGATAGAGATCCGAAATTAACACTCATTGAAAATGCTGTTGTCTCACAACAATTAAAACTGCTGATGGAAAATCGTAAAGATTGGAGCAGAGTTTCATAGTATTGTAATTCAAGCTATTGTTTATCACTACATTATCGTGTAGCCGTACGTGTTATGTGGCTATTTTCATTAAATTTGTTAGAGGGCTATCCTCCTAGTTATAAATCAATGAGACAGCTGATCATTTTACTGGCAATTTCTGCTTCTGGAATTTTCATTTCCGAAGCACAGCCTCAAACCTACAAGGCCACACACTTGTCTCTTGCTGAAGGATTGTCTCAAAGTTCCGTGATGGATATTGTTCAGGATACTAAGGGATTTGTTTGGATGTCAACTCAGGATGGACTAAACAGATATGATGGTACTGAATTCAAAGTCTTCAGAGAAGAACCATTTGATAGTACTTCAATTTCATCCAATAATTTAAATCCCCTTCATGTCGATTCAAAAGGAAGATTATGGGTTGGTACTGTCAATCACGGGTTGAATCTGTATGTTGAAAATTCTAACAAATTCCTCCATTTTAAATCTAGCGATAACAGTTCTTCAATTTCCGGCAATCTGATTACTGATATAAGTGAGGATCGGTCAGGTCGATTGTGGATTGGAACAGCGACAGGATTGAACAGACTGGTAGAGAGTACTAATGATAATGGACTAGTTGACTTTTCATTTGAACATATAAATCTTTTAGATGCCAATCATGATTCATCAGGATGGAATCATATCATTGACATCTATTATGCTAACGATAACAAACTATGGGTTGCAACACGTGGAGGATTGTTGTTTATCGACTTAAACGAGCCATTGAACTCTATGCGCACCATTAAGTATTTTGCTGCAGCTGATGAATACTCTGGAAATTTTGTCTGGAATATTTCAGGAACCAATGATAATTTAATTTGGATATCAACCAGATATAGTGTAAAAATATTGGATGGATCATCAGGTGAACTGGTGCGGACAATTAAATATTCAAAATCTGAAGAACTAGGAGCATTACCTGGAGTGGTGCATAATTTTTTATACGATTCAAATGGAAATCTCTGGTTAGGGATCTATGATAAGGGGATAAGGATCATTAAAAAAGAATACGTTGATGACATAAGAACCCGTGAGCCATTGGTTGAAATTCCGGATCTATCCGAACCAATGGGAGTTTTAAACGCGGGAATGAATGTTTCCCTGATGGAAGATAAAATCACGCCCGGAATGATCTGGGCAGGTTTTACAGCAGGTGGTGCACTTAAACTGACACCCGTAACTAAAAGATTTTTCACAAGCAGGCTGTATGGTTCCAATGTAAAGAATGCATTTGTAAGCTCCATTGTTAAAGATGAAAAAGGGTTGGTCTGGATAGGAACAACAGCAGGCCTGGTAAGACATGATAGATCGAATAACGATTATAAATTAATAAATCCTTTATTGAAGAACGGTAATGAATCAAAAGGCACCTATGTGAATGGAGTAGCTACAGATGGAAATGGTAATATTTATTTTAGTTCGGGATCCAGTATTTATGAAGTCCTTGATCAGCATTCAGGAAAACCTAAGCCTATTAAAGTGCCGTTACCTGACAATCAGGAAAGTGGGTTTGTAAGAATGCTTTACACAGGACCTGATGGAAATGTTTATGTGCTCACAAGATTTGCATTGTTTCGTATAGATTCTGATAACAACACTGTTGCCAAATTAATGGAAGAAGAAAATTCGGAGCGAAGGGAAGATCAGGCTTTTTTCTTTAGTACGATGTTCATCGACCACATGGGTTCATATTGGATTGGTGGTTCTACTGGTTTAAATTATTATAAATCAAATGGACAAGGTAACTTACCTGAGTTCAGTGATCCTGTAGTTTATATACATGACCCCACTGATACTACAAGCCTGAGAAATCATAATATATTAGGTATCAATGCTGACAGAGACAATCATCTATGGATAGGAACATTCAATGGCTTCAGTAAATTAGCAGGTAATGGAACCAATGCCACATTTATCAACTATTCAACTAAACAGGGCTTGAAGAACAATATGGTTTATTGTGTGCTTCGTGATAAGGATAAAGGATACCTGTGGCTCAGTACAAATAATGGGCTTACAGAGTTTGATCCTGCAGGTTATGCAAACGCTACCTATGATGTCCATGATGGTTTGCAGAGTAATGAATTCAATAGCTACGCTGCTTTCGAAGCCACCGATGGAGAATTGTTTTTTGGAGGGATCAATGGTTATTCAGCATTCTATCCTGATCAAATAGTAATTGATAAAACAGTACCTAGAGTTAGTATCACAGATATTATTATCAATGGATCCGAGCACGTAAATCTGGCAGAATTAGGTGATGATAAAATTTTGAAACTCCCATACAAGAATAATTCATTTACTATAGAATTCATCGGGCTGCATTATGCTGACCCTTCTCAAAATCAGTATGCTTATAAACTTGAAGGGCTAGAAGATGACTGGATCTCAACAGGAAACTCTCCTTCGGTGAATTTTTCTCAACTAGCGCCTGGAGAATATAAATTCCTGATTAAGGCTTCAAACAGCGATGGAGTTTTTGGTAATGAAAGTGATTCCATAACTTTTGTTGTTAAGCCACCATTCTACATGACTGTATGGTTCTACCTTACAGTTATTGTTTTTGTCTCTGGTGTGCTTTACGGACTGCATAAATATAAGCTTAGTTTGAAGGTTGCACAGATGAAGGAGATAGACAACATCAGGAAAGCCACAGCAGCTGATTTTCATGATGAATTAGGGCATAAGCTTACTATTATTAACTGGTTTGCAAGGATTTTGAAAAAGAAAATCGGTCCTGAACAAACTGACTTGAAACCGCACCTTGATAAGATCATAGAAACTTCTGGTACTTTATATCATACTATGAAGGATATGTTGTGGGCTATGGATCCGGATAAGGATTCAGTTTACGATATATATAACCAATTGTGTGAATTTGGCCAAGAATTGTTTGACAGTACCGGTGTCACCTTTGAATCAGATGAGATTCCAGGTGGCCTTAAAGAAAAACTGCTCTCTCCTGCACATAAAAGACATGTACTTTTAATATTTAAAGAGGTCATGAATAATAGCCTTAAGCATGCACATGGGAAAAGTACTCATTTGTCTTTAGAGCGTAATGAACACAATATCAGATTCATGTTTAAAGACGATGGTAAAGGATTTGTGATGAATGGAAAGAATGTAGGAAATGGCCTTAACAATGTAAAGCGACGTGCGAAATTGATCAATGCAGAGATCAATATTAAAAATGATGTTGTAGGAACTGTGGCCGAACTAGAAATAGTGGTCTGATAAACTTAAAAATAAATATTATGACAACTGTAGTAATTGTAGATGATAACCAAGACCTGCGTCAAGGGCTGGAGATCATCATTGGGGAACATCCTGATGAATTTAATTTGATTGGAGCATTCGGTGATGCTGAATCAGCTTGCAAAAAAGTGCCCGAGTTAAAGCCGGATGTAGTGCTGATGGATATCAACCTGCCTGGCATGTCAGGGATCGATTGCCTTAAGCAGTTACGTACAAAAGTACCAGGAAGTGATGTTTTGATGCTTACCGTTTTTGCAGATGATAACACTGTATTTGATTCATTGTGTGCCGGTGCTGCAGGATATCTAACAAAAAATGCTTCACCTGAGCAGATAATAGATGCTCTCAGAGAAGTGAGGGATGGTGGAGCACCAATGAGTGCGCGTATTGCAAGAATGGTAGTCAGTTCTTTTAAAATTCCTGCTTCGCCTTCTCATCAACTAACTGACAGAGAAAAAGAGGTTCTTGAAGAGTTGTGTAAAGGTAAAAGTTATAAAATGGTTGCTGACGCTTTGTTCATTACACATGATACGGTCCGCCATCACATCAAAAATATTTACAAAAAACTTGAAGTACACTCAGTTTCCGAAGCCATTATCAAGACTATGAAACAAAAAATCATATAGCTCTTTTTCGATTTTCACATTTAGCTGTTAATAAGTTGAACAACTTTTTAGTCATTACTTGAACTTTACCGGTTACGTTTGTACCCGAACCCTTAGTTCACATTTTAAACTGTTTTTTTTTCATCATATCAATTCAGTGTTTTTTTTAGAAAGGAGGGATATAAAAAAATATAATATATAATAGTTCGTGTTTTTCGATAGAATAGCAGGAGCAAGCTTTACACAAGCTTAGTATGTGCGTTTTATTTTTTCAATTTTAAAAATTGCTTTTTATGAAATATTTTTTCAATTTACTTTTTTCAGTTTCCCTGCTAACAGGTTTTTTTATTACACTTTCAACAGGTTCTCATGCTAAGGCAAAGTTCCATATCATAGTTTCAACAAAGTATCACGATGAACACTGCACCGAAGATGGAGGATGGTGTTTTAATGCTGGTGTTTGGGGTGATAAAGTTATGCAACCGTCTGGTAGCGATAGCCATATTCAGGATGGTAAGCAGGCATTGCTACAAGTAGATGACTATGGTCGGACAATGACTCTCAGTTTTATAGATGATGCAAATCCATACAGATTGAACACATTTGATGTTCAGACTGATTTTGAGATCCCAAAGGAGATCTCAAGAGCGATGGGTTATCAAACGATCGTGATCCAGAAAGGCCAGTATGAGGTGGATTTTGGTAAAAACCCAAATGGTCTTATAAGTTTCATCATCACTACTCGATAGGATCATGCAATATCTTATTCGGGGAATTGCTTTTCTGTTACTGATCAGCAACCTAAGTTCATGTAAGTCAACTCTGATGCGTATAAAATTCGATGGTAGATCATACCAGGTGAAAAGGAGCGATGTGCAGTTAAAGAAGTTTCTTGATCACAGAAATGTTGAATATGACTACTTTTTTCGCTTTAAGGAAGATTCTCTTTATGCATTGATTGAAAGACCTCATAAACCAGGATGGAGGGCTGATTTCAGGATCATGACTATTCATTGCTTTGATAAAGCTGATACCATGGTTATGAACTGGACTGTTTGTGAGGGCTTTTTAGTTGACCTCAAGCTTCTTGAAGATTTTCCACCATTCTATAATGGACCATTCTTTCCAACAGATTTTTCAACAGAATTAGGCCTCTACTTAAATGAAGGTAATAAGATTCGAAGATCTGATATTGAACCTGCAGATCTGAACATGGTAGTTTATTGGGCAAGATTTTTAGGTAATATGAATATGAAGGTTTTCAATGATATTGCTGATTATAGAAAGCGATTCCCTGATAAGAAAATAAATGTGATTCTTGTGGCAGTAGATAGAAATACAGACTGGCAAGAGAAATTTTAACTTACTATTAAATAATTCTAATATGAAAAAATCAATATTAACTACAATGATTTTTGTGTTCTTGATTTACCCTGCTATATCAGGGCCCATAACTTCAGTACATGTAAAATCGGAACATTATTTTGAACTAATGATAAAGCCAAAACCTCGGCTTAAAATATACTTTGGCAGGGGAATGCCAACTTGCATAGGTAGATTGGATATTTGTGATGTCATCATTGGAATAAGAGAAGGATTTCCTGGAAATTATGAAGCTAATGGATCCTTTGAGGTTGGTGATAGAAATAATGCTTTGATTTTTGAAGCCGAGATAAACTCTGGTGTCAATCAATTTACAATTTCAGAATGTTTTTCTGATGGATTTTTTGAGATGACACGGGATTTTTTACTAAGTGATGAAATTGTTGGTCAGATCGACTTTCAGGGTGATCCCCGAATTCCGAAAGGAAAATACAAGGTAGAGGAGCGCTCGGGTATGATAAGAATACTATTTCGGGAATAGCTAATTCAATCATTTTTAAAGTGAAGATCCTCGATCATGTTTCCATTGTTATTCTTTTCTTTATATCATACAGCTGTGAAGCTGATACTATTACTTATTCAAATTTAAGAATGGTTGGAAATGCATCAACTTCTTTAACTCATCATAAGAATTGGGGGCCAATTGATCGTAGTAGTATCACATTCAGTGGTGCAATAAATGTATGGCGCGTAAGAGAGAAGTTGTCATCGAACACATTTCATGCTTTCATGATGGAATTGGGGGTAACCCACTTTGTTGATTCTATGTGGCTGAAATCTGCAGATAGAATGCGGGTTAACCTTCAATTCCGAAAGTCAAGTAAAAAGAAAATCACTAACTATTCCGTTTTTTTTAGTTCACAAATGCTCAATGGATATGCTTTTAATAACAGTGGATCTCAGCTTGAGAAATTGCAAACCGAATCTTTCTTATTGCCTTTTCAACTTGAAGTAGGATATGGTATAGCATGGAATTTTTGGAAGAACAGTACCGTAAATGTTTCTTTAGCTACGATACGCTCCAGAGGATACAGGAAATCATTTAAAGCTTCAAATTTCGAAGATGAGGAAAAGATACTTCGGACTAAAAACGGGTATATAATTATGGATTACGGCATGTCAGGTCAATGGTATATATTTCACGATATTCATGAGCAGCTGGAATGGAATTCTCAAGGAAATATTTTTATTAACGGTATAAACAGAAATAAAGTAGGGGGTGAACTTTCTAATAAATTCAGTTTTACTATCTGGAAGTATTTCAAATTGGTTTTAGAATCCAGAATGTTGTACGACTCTTACAGATCGTATCGTATGCAAATAAAAAATGAGATCTTATTTGGCTTTTTTTATGATTCAAAGATCAAAAAATGATCAATTGATATTTATCACCTAACCAGTGTTACCGTGCCTGTTTTTGTCCCTCCATCAGGGTCATTAAGTACTTGTAGATGGTAAATATATACTCCTTGTGGGGCAGGAGACCCATTTGGTGTTTGCCCATCCCATTTTCCTAGTCCACTTTGAGACTGATATACTTGTTGTCCCCATCTGTTATAAATGATGAGGTTATAGGCATCGACGGAGTAACCGACCGGTCCAAACTGATCATTCGTGCCATCATTGTTTGGAGTAAATGAATTTGGCATATAATAGATAACAACATTTTCAACATTCACTAAAGTGCGTGTGGAATCTATACAGCCTTTGTCGCTTGTTACTACCAGTCCAACATTATAAAGCCCGGGTTCCAGATATGTATGCGAAGGATTTTCCTCAAAACTGAGCTGACCATCTCCAAAATCCCAAGTCCAGAAAAATGCATGTGTTGATTGATCTGTGAATTCGAAAAAAGGATTCAGTATGGTAGCATTTGGAGGTGTAACTGCGAACACAGGAATTGGCAAGGGGTTAACTATAACAGTAGCAGCTATTGTTCTTGGAGTTGAGCAAGAATCAGAAACAGTTAGTATATACGTATCTGTAGAATCAGGTGTGATGACATGTGATGGAATAGGAGGTAGTCCGTTATTCCATGAATAGTAATATGGTCCACCATTCCCACCACTAGCAATTCCATTAAGTGTGAAGGATTCGCCTTCACAGATCTCAGGTATACTATTGATCTCTGGTTGAAGTTTCGGATACCGGTCAATGATCAGAATATTAGATGTGGCCGGATTGAATAATAAACATTCTTCAGAGGATGTTAGTGTCATTGATAACGTATCGCCATCCAAAAACATTGAACTTATCAAAGTATCATTATTTGTTCCAATGAGTGAGCCATTCAGCAGCCACTCATGGTTTGGAGTAAGTCCGCCATTGCTTATAGAGGCAGAATAAGTTATTTCAGTTCCATCACAAAATACTCCAGGGGGATTTGCAGAAATGGATACTGAAGGTGAAAGAAGTGGATCAATGATTGCAGTGATCTGATTTGATGTATCTGTTAACGGAACAGCACAAAATGCAGATGATGTAAGTATAGCAGAGATCACATCCCCATTACTGAATGTATTTGCTGAAAATGCTGTAGAAAGAACTCCGGTAGCAGCACCATTTACAAACCACTCAACAATTGGGGCAGTACCACCTGCCTGAATTTGAGTAGAAAAATTCAGCGAATCACCATCACATACACTGGTATTTGGTATCACACTTATTGTTACTTGTGGCGTTACATTAGAAGATATCTGAACATTAACAATATTTGAAAGTGCATTTGGATTTGTTACACATTGTTCGCTGCTGGTCAATCTAACTCTTACAAGATCACCATTACTGAGTGCAGAAGAAGAAAAGTTAGGAGAATTTCCTCCAACGATTGTCCCATTAACTGTCCATTGGTAAACAGGTGCATTGCCTCCGTTTGTGCTACTCGAATTAAAAGTAATTAAATCGCCAGGGCAATAAGGACCTTGAGGATTAGATGTGATGCTAACGCCAGGAGTAAGGTTTGGATTGATGGTAAGGTTAATCTTGTTCGATGTGTCTGTAGGAGTTGTTAGGCATATTTCTGATGACGTTAATACTACATAAACCAGATCCCCGTCAGAAAACAGGTTTTTATATGTGTTATTGTTTGTACCTGCTGCTGTGCCATTGACAAACCATTCAAACGTTGGGCTGATGCCGGCAAAAGTGGTATTTGTTGTGAAATTGATACTGTCTCCATCACAATAAGGAGGAGGGTCAGCTGTCATCCATACCTGAGGAGTCACAAACGGATTTACAACCATTACTACATCATTGGATAATACATTCACCGGATTGGCACAGTTGGCATTACTTGTAAGTCTTACAATCACCATATCTCCATCACTTAGTGTTGAGGAGCTGAAAGTAGTTCCGACTCCTGATGGAGTGCCATTCACAAACCATTGGTATATTGGTAAAGGTCCGCCATTAACTGGCGTCGCAGTAAATGTAACATTGGTTCCCGTACAGATCGGTCCGGATGGAACAGCTGCAATATTCACAGATGGAATTGCAGTAGGAGTGATAATAGCAATGATTGCTGTGGATGATACCGTTGCAGGGAGCGGACAGTTGGCAGATGAAGTCATTCTTACACGCACAACATCACCATTCATAAGTGAATTTGTCACAAAGTTAGGTGAGTTGATTCCAACAGTTGCACCATTGATTCTCCATTCATAATCCGGAGTGGGTCCTCCAAGAACAGGTGTTGCAGTAAATGTGACCTGTGTTCCATCACAAATGGGAAACCCTGGTACTGATGTAATACTTACAGATGGAACTGCATTGCTGAGTACTGAGATGTTAAGCACATTTGATATAGACGTTAACGGTGATACACATACGCCATTTGATGTTGCAATAACTCTTACGTTATCCAGGTTATTCAAATTACTGGTTGTAAAGCTTGAATTGTTAGCGCCAACATTAGTTCCATTTACCTGCCACTGATAAGATGGTGATGTTCCACCATTCAACGGAGTGGCTGTGAATGTAACGGATTGTCCGGGGCATATAGCTCCAGCAGGATTTGCACTAATACTTACTGACCCAGTAAGTATTGGGTTAACGGTCATTGTAATTACATTGCTAAGTGCATTGACTGGTGCAGCACACGAAAGAGATGATGTTAACCTTACACGCACCATGTCGCCATTATTTAATAGAGCTGTTGCAAATGTTGGACTGTTAGGTCCCGTGTTGATTCCATTAACTTGCCATTGATAGGTTGGATTAGAGCCGCCCAGGGTTGGGGTGGCTGTAAAGATCACATTGTCATCTTTACATATTGGTCCGGCCGGACTTACTGTTATAGATACACTAGGTGCAGAAGGGGGAGTAACATTTATTGTAATGATATTGGAGTTGGCAGTTGGAGATGTTACACAGATTTCACTAGATGTCAATATTACACTAACTGCATCTCCATCATTTAAAGTTGTTGAAGAGAAAGTATTGCTGCTCACCCCAACATTTACTCCATTGATCTGCCATTGATATGTTGGCATGATGCCACCAGCGGTGGGCCATGCATTGAAAGTGACCTGTTCACCTGCGCAGATAGCACCTGAATATGTGGAAGTGATCGTAACTGATGGGCTTACAACCGGACTAACATCAACATTTATAACATTTGAATTTGCAGCAGGGCAAGCGGCACTGGCTGTAAGAGATACTGCTACTTGATCACCCGTGGCCAAACCGGTGGTTGTATAGGTGTTGCTATTGCCACCTACATTATTTCCATTGACTGTCCATTGATAAACAGGAGAAGCTCCCGGATTAATAGGAAGTGCAGTGAAAGTTACGTTGGCACCTGCGCATAATGGCCCGGCAGGGGATGCTGAAATGGAGACCTCTGGAGCAGGTGTTGGATTTACATTGACAACTATGGGAGGAGATGTGGCATCAGTAGTTGTGACGCAGGTAGAGTTTGAAGTAAGAGTAACCGTTACAACATCTCCATTGTTCAACGTGTTGGAAACATAAGTGTTGCTATTACCACCAACATTAACTCCATTCAACTGCCATTGGTAACTGGGTGATGTACCACCAAAAGTTGGTATTGCTGTAAATGTCACAGATGTTCCGGTACAAATGGGGTTGGGTGGATCTTGATCTATCGTAACATCTGGTGCAGGTGTTCCAACAAATGGATTCACGGTTATGCTATATATGATGTTGGTAGTTTTTGGAGGACACCCATTATCTGTTCCAGAAACTGTGAACTGATACGGTGCAGGGCTCGCCTGGCCACAGTCGGTGCTCCAACAAAATTGAGCTACTGAAATATTATCATCAGGAACAGATGAAATAGATGCCGGTGGATTTACAATTGCCGAATTAAAAATGGTTCCAGAGGAAGCTATGTACAAGCTGTCGCCATTGGGATCAGTAAAGATCACGGGAAAGCAAAGTGTTTGACCCTCTGTAATAGTATAGTTCAACGTCCCGCTTCCATTATTTGAAGATAACAAAGGAGGGTCATTGGGAGGGCAAACTATCGCTATCAGCTGAAGGTCACGGCGTACAGATGAGATTAGAGTTCCGTTACGATACTCTTTGATCTCAATAGCAACCACATAAAACCCCTGATTGGGTATGAAATATTCGGTAAGTCCCGTAGTGGTATTGATACCGGCATATCCTCCAGCACCAAATGGTGATGGCATGCTGTATCCGGGATTGTATAACACTGGGGCTATAGGCCAAATGTAGGGGTTGTTGTCGATGAATGGATCGGGTATCGGATTTACACTGCTCGAGTAACCGCCGTATGGGATCTCAAATGAATAGACCAATGAGTCGCCATCAGGGTCAAATGCATTATTTACAATCGATATCGTGTCATTAGTGCACATGTACGGTACCGGTATATCACTGAACTGAGGTGATGAATTGATGATTCCGGCAGGTGGAATAAAACAGTAATAAGTTTGGCCAACACTTCCGGGTGTGCTGAGGTTTGCAATATTTCCGTTTCTGCAACATCTCTCAACCATCAGATGGTATCCACCAGGATCAGGCGGCAGAGAGATATCTGCTTCAAAAATTCCCTCCTGAACACAAACAGTTGTAGTGAAATTACATGTCGGACCAACACTTGGGGGCTCTATGAAATTGCTGCTAGTCAATATGAGCGTCTCTGTTGTGAACCAGTTTTTATCGTCATTAGGGCTCAGAAGATCCTGATTATATATCCCCAATGACATACTGTTATCAAGGGGTGCGGTTCCACCTCCCGATGTATCACAATATCTGTAGATCTTCAGTGTGACGTGATAGTTGTCGTTGCCTCCAGACGATCCTGTATATTCATAGGTCATGCTCCCTCCCATAAGATGAGTTGAAAACGATCTTTCAGGAAACAGAATAGCTAGAAACAAAAGCAGAAAAAAAATACTGCGCATTGATATAAAATTTATCTTATCTATCGGATTATTAACCGGTTAGTGTAATAAAGTTACAAATATAAATGGTAGCTATCTGTTCAATAACTGCCTGAGTCAAATATTACATTTGATATACATATGCCAAACTGACGTTCATTCAATATAATATGGTTGCATGACTTTGATTTTCAGGGGCTATAGGTATGAATACACCACTGATTTTCCTACTTTTGAGAAACCTAAAATGAGGATATGAATATTTCATTCACTTGGCTGAAAGACTATATAAAACATGATATGCAGCCACAGGAATTGGCAGATGCGCTAACTTCCTGTGGGCTGGAAGTAGAAGCAATCGAAGAGAAAGAATCGATACCAGGTGGCCTTAAAGGTTTAGTTGTTGGTGAAGTTCTTGAAAGCTGGAAGCACCCGAATGCCGATAAGTTAACTCTGACAAAAGTTGATCTTGGTGGAGGACAAGTAAACCAGATCGTTTGTGGAGCGCCAAATGTAGCCGCCGGACAAAAAGTAATCGTTGCTGTACCTGGTACTATGGTTTACCCATTGAAAGGAGAGCCTTTTGAAATAAAAAAAGCCAAGATACGTGGCGAGAGCTCTCATGGAATGATCTGTGCAGAAGATGAGATCGGATTGGGTGAAGGGCATGATGGTATTATGGTTCTTGAAGCTGGTGTGCCAAATGGGACAACAGCTGCCGACCACTTTAATA
>Ga0055584_100002302_pt1 | contig 18909 bp, 18 predicted proteins | sample OSDHelmetaG_FD_58716 | JGI IMG/M metagenome (GOLD analysis project Ga0055584, IMG submission 58716) | Pelagic marine sediment microbial communities from the LTER site Helgoland, North Sea, for post-phytoplankton bloom and carbon turnover... | ecosystem: Environmental > Aquatic > Marine >... | reverse complement strand
TGGGTACGCTCTTATATAACGTGCTTACCGGAGAGCAGGAAAAATATCAGCATTGGATCACCCCGGTTTATTCTTAATCGACATTAAGATATTAAAAGGCCCCGACATTGTGCAATGACGGGGCCTTTCGAAACTGCGTATCAGCTACGCTGAAACACTGATCTAGCGAAAACCCACCGTAGCGATTTTGCCACCGTCTACCGCAATCTCGCGATAGTTCCCGGCACTCTCGCCGGCACCGACCAGTTCCACTGCTGAAGCACCGACGTAATCTACTTCACCACCATCAGCAAGAATCTTCAGACCTTTTGCAAGTTCGCCTGGAAAGATTTTTTCACCCGGCGCATTCGCTACGTCAAAAACCTTATCCTTTAATTTAGCACTGTCCGATGAACCGGCGGCCTGCATTGCCAGCATGATCAGTGCCGCAGCATCATAAGTCTCGCCAGAAAACGGACCTGCCTTGAATCCCGCCGCAGTCGCCATCTCACTGTACTTCGCTGCACCGGGACTATCTGTACCAGGTGCCGCACCGTAAGAGCCATTAAGATCAGCACCAATTGCCTCTGGTAACGCATCACCCACCATACCATCCGGCAGATAAAAAGTATCAAAAGCGCCAGTATCAAGAGACGCTTGAATAACAGCCTTACCACCCTGATCCAGATATCCTGCAACCACAAGCACTTCACCACCGGCAGCGGCTAACGCCCCTACTTCAGCAGCGTAATCGCCTTTACCATCTTCATGTGAAGTATTGATCGTTACGGTTCCACCAGCCGCGGTGAAATTTCGCTCTATACTTTCCGCAAGCCCTTTACCATAATCGTTATTGGTGTAGGTGATTGCAATGGTTTTAACGCCTTTACCACCAAGAATGTCGGTGACGATTTCACCTTGTCGGGCATCGGAGGGCGCGGTACGGAAAAATAAACCATTATCCTCAATGGTTGAGAGCGCCGGTGAAGTTGCGGATGGCGAAATCATCACAATACCATTAGGCATCGCAACGTTCTGCAAAGCTGCAGTGGTAACACCAGAGCAGTCACCACCAACAATAGCGCTGACTTTGTCAGAAGTAATCAGTCTTTCAGCTGCTGAGGTAGCCACAGCGGCGTCGGTGCAGGTAGTATCTCCCCTAACTGCAGTTACGGTTGATCCGCCCAGCAGCCCACCGCCATCATTTACTTCTTTAATCGCGAGATCTGCGCCTGGACCCATGTCAGCAACGATCGATTCGATAGCCCCCGTAAACCCCAGGAACACACCGAGTTTAATTTCTTCGGCTGCAGCAATCTGCGCGCTGGTTGCAGCAAGCAGTGTTGAGGCGATAAGTAGTTTTTTCATTGGAATGTTTCTCCTCTAGTTAGAATTGAAGAACCTTGAACTACTGAACCATATCAGTATGAGGTTCTACCGTGAAAGTGAAAATTACGAACAGAAAATCTTTTGAATATTTCCCGACATCTGGATATAAGGTTAGCAGATTTTGCTGATATTGTGACTTCCATTATATTCGACCGCAACAGGTCCCATACTTAATTCTTTTTAATTTGTTCCGGCAGAATCCCTCTTGGGGCGAATCGCATCACAAGCAGCATGACCAGGCCCATTACAAACAAACGCATATGCTGGGCACTTTCCAGCAAATGGATTTTAACCGCACTACCTTCCGGCAACCAGGCCGTCAATACGCCCATCAACCAGACTCCGCCAGGTTCTGACTCAATCCAGACAAACCAGACGATAAAACCTCCGAGTATAGCGCCAAGATTATTACCGGAACCGCCAACAATCACCATGACCCAGATTAAAAAAGTATAGCGCAGGGGAATGTAGGTGGTCGGCGTGAGCTGCCCGTCCAGGGTGGTTAACATCGCTCCGGCAATACCGCATACCGCTGAACCCAGTATAAAAACCTGAAGGTGTCGTCCGGTGACATCCTTACCCATGGCTTCCGCAGCGGTTTCATTATCTCGAATTGCCCGCATCATCCGACCCCATGGCGAATTCAGTGCCAGCACACAAAGGGTTAACACCATCAATAGTACCGCAGCGAAAAGACCTGCGTAGCAAAGCTTTACAAATACACTTGCGGATTCAGTTAAGGCTTCGCGCAGCGCTGCGTCGCGGGCAAGACCTTCGAGGCCGGCCAGATCACTGGACCTCAATCGCTCTACCAGGGCGACAAACCAGTCACTTTGTTGCAGCTCTAGTTCATAAGGTACCGGTCGAGGCAGGCCGGTAACATTTTTCACACCCCTGGTTAACCAGTCTTCATTTTTCAGAATGGCGACAATAATTTCAGAAATTCCAAGTGTCGCAATAGCAAGGTAATCGGCCCGTAAACCCAGTGCCACCTTACCAATGATCCAGGCCGCACCTGCAGCAAACAATCCACCCACAGGCCATGACAATATAATCGGTAAACCAAGGCCGCCAAGAAATCCGGTTTTGGCAGACTCCGTCGCCTCAATCGCAGACACCGCGGGATCGAAGAATTTTCTGGTAGCAAAGAATCCAGCGACAATCACCGCAATCATTACTAAAGAACGTAAACGGCCAGCAGGCATTTTCTTATATACAAGCACTGCAGCAATGACCGTTGCCAGAAACAGTATCGCCGAGTACATGATATTCATGCCGCCCGCAGCCCAGGCATTTGACACTGGCGGCATGGACACCAGCATGGCTGCTGCGCCGCCAAGGGCGGCAAACCCCATAATACCGATGTTAAACAGACCTGCGTAACCCCATTGGATATTCACACCAAGGGACATTACCGCGGATATAAGGCACAAATTAAAAATACTGAGAGCCACCGACCAGGACTGTCCGAAGCCGACGGCAACCAGCAGCAGACCGACAACTCCGAAAGCAAGGGTTGCCCGCATCGAATTGCTCATAACACTCTTCCTCGAAAGATGCCGGTGGGCCTGATCAGCAGAACTACCACCAGAATCATAAATGACACTGCAAACTTATAATCCGTTGATAGAAGTTGAACCAGACTATCTGGATGCCACTGCTCTGGCACCAGATAAGTAATAAATTTCTTATAGGCGTAAGTAATTGTCATTTCAGAGAACGCAATCACGTATCCCCCCACAATTGCGCCAATGGGTTGACCGATACCGCCAACGATAGCTGCAGCAAAAATAGGCAGTAAAAGCTGAAAATAGGTAAATGGTTTAAAACTCTTGTCCAGCCCATATAACACGCCGGCAATCGTCGTTAACGCTGCAGCTATTATCCAGGTGGTACGAACTACTTTGTCAGGATCTATACCCGATAGCAGAGAAAGATCTTCGTTGTCTGAATACGCCCGCATCGCTTTACCGGAACGGGTCTTTTGCAGAAACCAGAACAGCGCCGCCACCAGGATTATTGCCAGTCCCAGGGTCAGCCCCTGAGAGGTTTTAATAGCAAGACCTTCGCTCAATCCGGTCATTTCCTTAAACGCCCGGGCTTTGATAATAAACCGCTCGCCATCGAAAAAACGCTGGTCATCGGTACCAATAATAAAGCGGACAATACCGTTCACCATAAACATGACGCCAAGAGAGGCCATCACAAAAGTAACCGGTGCACTTTTCTGGCTGCGGTAATAACGATATACCGTGCGATCAATAAACAGGCATAACAGGATGGTTGCAGCGATCCCTGCGGGTAACGCCAGCAATGCAGTTGGCAGGGGGCCGAAGCTGACACCCATGGACTGCAGCCACCAGGTCAACAGGATGGTTACCATGGTACCGAATGCCATGAGATCACCGTGTGCAAAATTGGAGAAACGTAAGATCCCGAAAATCAATGTCACACCGAGCGCTCCGAGGGCCAGTTGTGAACCGTAGGTAATACCGGGCACCAGCACAAAATTTGCAAACAGCACAAAAGCGTTGAGAATATCGGTAAGCTCTGGCATCACTATCCTCCGAGGAACGATCGGCGGACTTCCGGATTGGCAAGTAAGGCCTCACCGCTATCGGTATAGCGGTTTTCACCCTGCACCAGCACATAGCCGCGATCCGCAATACTCAATGCCTGCCGCGCATTCTGCTCAACCATCAAAACCGCCACCCCTGTTTCACGCACTTCAAGAATACGATCAAATAGTTCGTCCATCACAATTGGAGACACCCCCGCCGTTGGTTCGTCCAGCATCAACACCGTTGGTTGTGTCATCAGTGCGCGACCTACCGCCACCTGCTGGCGTTGACCACCTGAAAGCTCTCCCGCAGGTTGCTTGCGTTTTTCTTTAAGAATTGGAAACAGCTCAAACACCTTATGCATTGTGTCGGAAAAGTCATCTTCACGCAGAAATGCACCCATCTCCAGATTTTCTTCCACGGTCATGGTAACGAAGACATTATTATTCTGTGGCACAAAAGCGATACCCTTGGCGACTCTGGCCTGGGGTGTAAGCGCGGTGATATCCTGGCCATCCAGCAACACCACCCCTTCCCTGAGATCAAGCATTCCCAGTATGGCTTTCATTGCGGTGGACTTACCAGCCCCATTAGGACCGACAATCACCACGATCTCTCCTTTATCCACACCAACGGTACAACCTCGCAGAATATCGGCACCGCCATAACCACCTGTGAGATTCTGACCCGTCAGGTACATCAGTTTGTCGCCGCCTTAACTGCTTTATTCTTCAAGCCGGTGCCAAGATAGGCCTCAATCACGTCTTCATTATTTTTCACTTCATCCGGCGTGCCGATAGCAAGAATGCCACCTTCTGCCATGACGATAACGGGGTTACACAGACGCGCGATAAAGTCCATGTCATGCTCAATCATACAAAAAGTATATCCACGTTGCTGATTAAGTCGCAAAATCGCGTCACCGATCTCTGACAACAGCGTCCTGTTGACACCAGCGCCCACCTCGTCCAGCAGCACCATTTTGGCGTCCACCATCATGGTCCGACCAAGCTCCAGTAATTTCTTCTGGCCACCAGAAAGATTGCCTGCCAGCTCCCTGGCAACGTGCTGCAGATTCAGAAACTCAATCACCTCATCTGCTTTTTCCCGCACCTGCTGCTCCATGGCAAGCATTTCCTTGCGCCTGATCCAGGTATTCAGGATACGCTCACCCACTTGCTGACCAGGCACCATCATCAGGTTTTCTGTAACAGTGAGCCGGGAAAACTCATGGGCAATCTGAAATGTGCGCAGCAGGCCACGATGAAATAAATCATGGGGCTTCAGGCCGGTTACGTCTTTGCCATCAAGCAGGACGCGCCCGGAACTTGGCTGGTAAAGGCCGGCAATGATGTTAAATAGCGTGGTTTTCCCTGCGCCATTGGGACCAATCAGGCCCGTAATGGAACCCTTCTCAATAGTGAGACTGGCATTGTTGACCGCAATCAAGCCACCAAATCGCTTGGTTATTGATTCTACTTTAATCATAAAACACACGCATTTTATAAAGAGCGCGTTCGCTCCACCGGAATTCGGACGGATTATATCTTAGTCTTCGTGAAAACTTACAAAGGTAACTGGCCGATGCCGCCGCGCAACGCTCCGGCGCTGACATCCCCCCAAAGCACCCGATGATTCTCCGGCAGTGCACGACTGTTGTTCATAGACAGCCAAAGCCTCAACAGCAGTCGCTGCTGATGACCGGCAGCGTCATCCTCAAAGCTGTCTCTCGCATGGTAGATCACGTGGTTATTAAGAAGCTGAATGTCGCCGGGCTGCAGTGTCATCGAATAACACAACTTTTCGCACTGATCCGCCAACAGATCCAGTGCCTCCCACTGTGCTTCACTCATGGCAGGTGTATCAGGCAGTAATTGTGCCGCCTCGACATAAGTGCGTGAATAATGACTGGTAAATTGGTCATTCTCCAGGGCAAAAACCGGCAAAGGATATATCGCACTGTCGCCCCCCTGTTCTTCACCCAGACGGGAGCGATAAATCGGCTGGTACAACAATGCAACCAGATCCGGGCGTTGCGCCAACATCGCATTGTGGACCGCCTGGGTACTTACTACTTTACTTTCGCCGCCGCGCCGGGCCTGCTGCACAGTGAACAAGCCAACGACGTCTATCCGGTCGGTATGAAAACGCAGTACACCATTACTGTAAGTACGGGCTTTTGACGAAAGAAACTGGTTGCCCTCATCCTTGAGCTGGCCATGACGTTCGCCTACATTACCGCCCTCATCGCAAATACTGCGCATCATCTGACCATTGTTATCCTGCAGACGAGGCGTTCCGATATAAGCACCTAAACCCATCCAGATAAGTTTAAGCGCATCCAGGTCATAGGATGCTACAGGAAAACCCGACAGCTTGACCAATCCGAGGTCGTTCTCCAGAAAGTCGGCCACCCTTTGCAATTTTTCAGCCACAACAACCAGCGGGAAATTATCCTGGCGAATATGCTCCCAGCCGATGCGACGGCTGCGGGCGAAGCAAAGCGCCCTGTCGATCTCATCAATCTCTGTTTCCGTCCATGGCACCACCCAGCGTTGATCTTTTACCAGATCATCTCCGTGCCAGACCGCGGGGCCTTTTCGCTCTGCTATCGCCGGGACGTTGGACATTCGATATTCTAGCTCGGTTGGTATCGCATTTGATCCAGCCCATCCCTGGAAGTCGCTGATATGCATATACTGGATAAGATCCTGACTTCATTATAGTCCCAGGGGACACCTCGGTGCAGCATGGCGCGTTCATCCCATATTAAAACATCCCCGACCTTCCAGGGATGTGAATATATATAATGATCCTGAGTACACCAGTCAGTCAAGGCGTCAATCAGCTCAAGTCCCTGTTGTGGCGACAACCCGACCACAGCGCAAGCGTGTGAAGCAATGTAGAGCGCCTCTCGACCATTTTCCGGATTGGTCCACAACGACCGCCATATCTGTTTCTTCCAGTGATTGAACCGTTTTTCCCTGGCCAGTTGGGGGTCGATTTTACGCCGCGAATGACCGTATTCGTGCACCAGAAATATATCCCGGGCCTGGTTTTTCAAGCTATCGGGCATGTCCGCCCAGGCTATTCTGGTTGAAACAAATTCGGTAAAACTACCCGGGGGAGGAATAACACGCCCCACCAGAATATTGATCAGTGCGGGCACAGGCAGGAAAGTACTGTCGGTATGCCAAAGCATATTCGCTTGCAGGTCAAGCAGCTTTTTTTCGCCGGGTTTATAAACGCTGTGATCATCCTTGACGTTGGAAACCAAGGACACCGCAGGCTCCGGGTTTTCCGTATCTATGGTGCGATCTTCGCGTGGCCCAAATAACGCAGCCAATGCCAGATGAGCTGCATCGTCCAATTGTTGCTCGGCAAAGTACAGTAATGAGTGCTCTTCCAGGGCCCGGCGAATTTCCGGATAACCATGGTCAGCTGAGACTTTTGCGAGCTCAACACCATGAATCTGCACACCGTATCGCGCATGCAGGGACGATGTTTCGAGCATCACTGCAGGCTTGAACTCAGTAACCCAGTTCCGGACGCACCGGGTTCAATAGTGGTTTTCCAGCAAGATACAACTCCAGATTGCGGAAAAACAGACCGAGGGTCATCGACACATAATTGTCACCATCATCGGCAGAAATATGTGGCGTAATTATCAGATTAGGTGTTGTCCAGAGTCTTGATTCTTCCGCGATGGGTTCAGGGTCGAAAACATCCAGTATGGCACAGGCCAGGCTGCCATCTTCTAACTTGTCGCACAGGGCGTCATAGTCCATCACAGCCTGACGACCGATATTGACAATACCTGCCGAGCTTTTAAGCAGATTCAGTCGCCTGCGGTCCATAAGCCCCCTGGTCTCGGGAGTGTCCGGCGTCGCAATAAACAGATAATCCGCTTGGGGTAATATCTGATCAAGCTTGTCCGTGGTCACTACCTGGTCACAACCTTTAACCGCTCTGCCACTGCGATTCACACCAATGACATGTACATCAAGTGCATGTAGCTTTTCAGCGGTTGCACCGCCAAGGCTTCCAGTCCCTATTACCACAAGTGTTTTACCGCAAATCGGCGAAGCATAAAGCGAATCGTAGTGACGATTTTTCTGATTGGTAATCACCTGTGGCATGTGTGAATGCAGCATAAGAACGCTCATTAAGCCAAATTCTCCTGCTTTGGTTGCATGAACTCCCTTATTGTTGGTCAGCGTGACCCCTGCAGGCAACCAGTCCATCGGCTGCATATGTTCAACCCCGGCACCAATACAGTGTATCCACTTAAGTCCGGGTGCTATTCGTCCAAGATTATCTGTTGGCAGATTCCAGGTCAGTAAAACCTCTGACGCCCCTATGGAGCTTTGAAAATTATCGGTGTCCCAGTCAATAAACCATTCTATTTTATCCTTGATGGCAGGAAATTCAGCCATCGCAGCGTTGAAACGCTGTTCGGTAATAGTAAAGACCTCCTCTCCCTCCGGCGTATTGGGAAAAGATCCTTCCGCCCAGCGATTATTTTTGATATGTATTTTTATGGTCATTGTCTCACCACGACTGTGCGTTGGCTATTTCCCCAAGTCGGGCAATGATTGCCTGATCCCGGGCATCGCCTTCCAGACTGTCTCCAGCAAACAGGATTTCCATTACCGTCTCATTGATTTCCTGCAGCACGCTACGGTCCTCGATAAAGTCATCCAATGGAATATTCAACACCGTATCACTGCCGTATGTTGGAATAATATTCTGTGCCAGATCCGCTGGTTGCGGCGGCCGTTTGCCGTTTTCCAGATCACGACAGAATTTTCTCAACTGATTGCGATACATCGCCACTCCACGATCACCTGACACCAGATACTCACGTTGATGATCTGAAATCCTGCCCATGCCCTCCACCGCTTCCACATCACCTGGGCTGCGCTGTTTTTCTTCATAGGTCCGGTCAATCAGCTCGCCCTGCTCAATGAGCTGCATCCCTTCGGCAGTATTCCATTCCATTGGATCACCCCGGTCACCAAAATTACCCCAGGCAAAGGCAATACATTCTTCATCGTCTACTGGAACCACCCAACGGGTAAATGCACTTCTGCCAAACAGACGTTCTTTAGTACCATCGGTGGCAAATGCCGCTCCTGCCTGGGTAAAATTTGGCAGGATAAGCTCATTGACCCTTACCCAGATATTGTCATCGACCCGTCGCGTAGCGGTGCCAAGAAACCTTAATTTATCGCGATGATAAAATTCAATTTCACCCATCCTTCCAAAGCCGTCTGAAAATTGCGATTGATGGAGAAATGCGGTATGTACAGGATCAACGATGGCATCCAGAACCTGAATCCAGTTGCACTTGAACGACGCTGCGTAGGGCGTCATCGTCATATCAGGAATATGGAAGGCGTCGTAGATGGGGAATTCCGGACGTTCTTCGGGCGGCCCCAGATAAGCAAATAACAGTCCATTAAATTCTTTCACCGGGTAGGCCCCCAGGCGTACACGGGATTTTACATTGACGGCCGAAATTGAAGCTTCGGGCTCACCCGGGATCTCAAGGACGGTGCCATCCACATCAAACAACCAGCCATGGTAACAGCAGCGTATACCGCGATTTTCGCATCGGCCATATTCCAGTGAAGCACGACGATGGGGACATTTCTTGTGTACCAGACCATATTGCCCGGACTGATCTCGAAATAGCACAAGCTCTTCACCCATCACTTTTATAAGCCTGGGGCGATCACCCAGATCACTGGTAATAAATATCGGGTGCCAGTACCGCCTTAGATATTCACCACAGGTTGTGCCCGGGCCTGTGGCCGTGAGGGTACCCATTGATTGGCCCTCCCAGTTCTGATGGTAGCCACAGAAGGCACTGAAGTTTTCTTTATCCTGCTTAGTAACTTCACTCATGGTTTGATTCCTGGAGTCTGATTTCCACGCTCAATAAAGTCGAAGATATTCCTCTACTTCCCAATCCGTAACGGTCTGGTGATAACGTTCCCATTCGTCAATTTTGTATTGCAGAAACGAGTTCAGAAGCACTGGTCCGAGCACCTCTTTGGCCAGATCGCTTTGTGCCAGAATCTCGGTGGCTTCCAGCAGGTTTCGCGGAAGCGGCGTCAGGTTTCTCTTCTGCTTTTCATCATCATCCATCACATAGAGGTCTTCATCCAGCGACTTGCCTGGGTCAATTTTGTTGACGATTCCATCTACTGTCGCTGCCAGCATCATGCCAAGACCAAGGTATACGTTCATACACATGTCCGCCGCGCGATTTTCAATGGCGAATCGGCTCTGGGGCAAACGCAGCATTGCTGAACGATTGTTTCTACCATAGGCCATATGAGTCGGTGCCCATGTATAGGTACCTCCTTCAAATCCCCCGACTTTCGGCACAAGTCCGTTATAGGAATTGACGGTGCAACAGGCGATGGCTGTAATAGCACCACCATGTTTAAGAATGCCCCCTACTGCGTTGAGCGCCTCTTTGGTCCACTGACCATCACCACCGTCATAAATATTTACACCGGGATTGTCAATTCGCTGAACAGATGTATTCATGTGCGCCCCGGAGCGCCAGTCTCCAGTTGTCGGTTTCGGCATAAATGTTACAAAATGGCCATGTTTCTTCGCTACTTCTTTTAACAATACTCGCAGGAATACCAAGCGATCTGCCATCTCAAGCACATCGGTATAATGAAAATCCAGTTCAAACTGGGAATATGCGCCCTCCGCTACAACGTCGTGTACATTCCATCCAAGGTCTTCAAGAATGTCGATCATCTCGCCAAGAAAACTCATGGAATCAAGAGAATACTCGACGTCATACCCAAAAGCCTGCCGGCGCGTGCGCAGTCCTGTTCCGGGTTGGGGGTCATCATCATAGGCTTTTACCGGCAGTCCGTTCTGATCCCACTTCATCACAATAAATTCAGGCTCAATACCGGCATACATTACGTACCCCTGGGCTGCAGCATCTCTAATCACACGTTTCAGTGCCTGCCGGGGACAGAGGTTATAAGGTTTGTCCTCCCACCATAAGTCTGAAAATACCCATGCGATTGTTTTGTCCCAGGGACAAATCTGAATAGTGTCAATGTCCGGCAATGGCACCTGATCAGCATCTGCAGGACCGAGTTCAGGAACAAAAGAAATTGAATGAACCGCGAACTGCGGCCCCTTCCCCATGCACAGCAGTTCAAAGTCACTGATTGGCACAGGCTTGGTCTTGGGAATACCAAACATATCAATCCAGCACGACAGGATATATTTAACGCCGGCTTCTTCAAGCTCTTTCTTTTTCTTCAGCAGAACCTCGGGATCAGGCAAAGCATCTGCAAAATGTTCAAAATATTGATTACTCATTGTCTTCTCCGTGTCTGATTCAGGTCATAGCTCAAAGGCCGCTCTAGAAAAAATAACATTCAGCTAATCTGCCTTTTGAGCAGAAACTGGTTTTTAAAGTTTTCTATTGCGGTCATAATTTCAAATTGTTCAATGTCAGTATTACCGAAACAGTGCTGTTCGATAAAACTTCGGAATTCCTCCTCGGATTCACACACCACTTCGACCAGCAGGTCAAAACGTCCTGACACCCACACTACGTAAACCACTTCTGATTGCCGGGATAAACGCTCTGCAACCCGGGAAGGTGTGGAAATATTGGATACCTTTATACCAACCATGGCATCTGCTTTATAGTGGATTGCCATGGGGTCCGTCAGTGCAACGATCTGCAGCATCTCTGCTTCTTTCATCCACTGGACCCGGTTACGTATAGTGCCCTCGGACACTTTCAGGGTCCTCGCAATATCCTTGAACGGTGCACGCCCGTCTTTCTGCAATATCGCAATAATTTGCTTGTTTAACTCTTCCGCCGGAGATGACCGGTCTGACAGATCACGACTTAACATTTATTCATTCTGCAAGTGATTTAAATGACCGGAGTGCTACTACCAGGATTTAGAGTATCCTGACCTGCAGGTCCAGATCAATCATAAACAGGAATTTTCGATTAAAAAATTACTTTAAGACGATTTATAGTGGTCATAAAATACGGAATTCGCAATATAATTCCCGCTGGATACAGTATTTGACAGGCCTTGGACAGCCCATAGTATTATTTGTTTGAGGCAACCCTTGCCTGATTGCGTGCCCGGCGCCCCGGGCCGGGGTTGGTCGAGAGCGACAAAGAAATTGTATAGACATTAAAAAGGCGGCTTAAAAAGCCGCCGATAAATCTGTTGTTGCGTTATCAACCAGCGTCAGGCAGCTGGTGACAGAAAAACAGCAGTTTACTGATAAGTCAAAATCAGGCTGCCGCCCCGATAATCACCTGGCTTGTGGATTGTGGCGGCATGATATTCAGCGGTAGTTGGGTCGCTACTACCTTATCCAGAACATTTAGTACCCTGGATAGATTGACTCTGGGCAATAAGGCAGCAGTATTCTTCTTATGTTGCGCAAACAGCTGAAGAAATTCCGAGCTGCTGTCAAACACGTAGATACATGAAGGGCAGGTACGATGATTCATCAACTTCTTCCATGCAGCTAAAATCCGTTCATTGCTCGCGTCCAGTATGACAATGTCGACCTTCTCAAGCGGATCATACCTGACCAGCTCATAGATGTTTGGCTGCCCACGCCTCTGCTGGAATCTGGACTCAATTTGTCTAACCTCAAAATCAGTCAAACCGACAGCCATTATTTTCAAAGTATTGTTCGTTTGCATTGTGTTCGCGTCCGTATGACATTGGATTATCTGCGCGCGATTACACTACGCCGGACATTCACAATCAATTTTTTTCGATGAAACGCGCAATTCGTCGACGAACTGCAGTATTTGACGGCCTCGACCGCAGCAGAGCGCCCATTAAACAATCTGCTGACAACATAAGTGTCGGCCCGGAGGTATCCGGCCAGCTGCGCTAATTTTATTCAGGCCTCTTTAACACTGTCCCGAACTATCTTGAACAGATTTTCCCTGAGGATCGGTTTACTGACGTGTGAACTGAATCCCGCTTCAAGACATCTTTCAATATCCTCGGTAAGTACACTTGCCGATAGCGCAATAATCGGAACCGGGGATTTATTGTTAATCTGCTCCCAGTTTCTAATTTCTTTTGTTGCACTGTATCCATCCAACACCGGCATCAGCAAATCCATCAGGATCAGATCATAATCATCAGCTTTATATGCGTTTACCCCTTCCAGACCATTTTCAACCGACACAACCCTGGCCTTAGTTTTACTTAAATACTCTTTCACCAGCATGGCTATAATTTCATCATCTTCCACCAGCAGAATATCCATTGCAGGCAAGTCCTTGAGATGCGCATCCGTAGCGGGGAAAAGATCCACCTGAGCCTCATCGAGGTCTTCAAACACTACCGTGAAGTGGAAGATACTGCCCTCTCCAACGCCGCTCTCGACCCAAATGGATCCGCCCATCATTTTTACAATCTGGTCGCAGATCGCCAAGCCAAGACCCGTGCCGCGATAGTCTCGGGTTGGTGATGAATCTTCTTGCACAAAGGCCTGGAAAATCTCCTGTTGTCGGTCTTTTGCTATGCCTTTACCCGAGTCCTGCACAGAAAACTTCAGACAATTCTTTTGCTTTTTCTCTGAATTATTCTCAATAGATACTGTTATCACACCATTAGCCGAAAATTTGATCGCATTGTCAATCAGGTTTCGAAGCACCTGTTCAAGTCTATAACGATCACCAAGCTGGATTAATCTGACATCCGACGCAATCTGAGTGGTGATTGAAAGTGACTTTTTGTGACATAGATCCTGATATGCGTCACAAATACTTTCAACGGTAGATTTAATATTGAAACTTTTGTTGGATAAAGAAAAATGGCCTGATTCGATCTTGGACACGTCCAGAATACGATTGATCAGGTTAAGCAGGCTTTCTCCGGCATCGCGCACAATGCGCAGCAACCGTTTTTGCTCGTTATCCAGCTTGCTTTCACTGAGTCGATCGGACATACCGAGAATCAACGTCATTGGTGTGCGAATTTCATGGCTGACGTTTGCCAGAAAATTGGTTTTCGCAGCATTTGCCGCTTCCGCGGTTCGCTGGGATTGCTCAGCAGCCTGCTGCGCCCGGGTTAAATCGGTAATGTCCTTTACCCCACCCCTGTAACCAATAAACCTTTCGTCACTATCAAACATTGGCTTACCGACAAAGTATAACGTGCGTGTCTCGCCATCCGGCCGCTTCCAACGCATCTTGAAACCCTCAATGGGTTGATGGGTCTCCAAGGCCCTGTAGTGTGACTCCCAGCTCAGGTCCCCGGCATCCTGGACTCCCCAGACCTCGCGCCGGGTTCTATGAAGCACCGAAGAAACCGGCAGCCCTGAAATCTTTTCATATCCAGATGAAAGATAGGTAAACCTCAAATCAGCATCCGTTTCCCAGACATAATCCGAGACGATATCGGCGAAATCACGGAAACGCTCCTCACTTTGATGCAGAAGCCGGTTTGCTTTTCGCTGTCGCAGCATAAAGTGTACAAGTAACACCCCTAACAAGACCTCAAGAATCTGCAGAACAGTAGAACTCACACGGAAGTCTTTTATTCGATGCGCCTGGGACGATAACACATCAAAAGCTTTACGGTCCGCCTCGAGCAACAACCGGTCAGCTTCTTCGTAGACGTCGGAAACCCGCTGTTCCACAATTGAAAGCACGACATCCGATTCAGGGGCCAGGTGATAAATACCGTTGGTCAGCCAGTTGTCGATATCGATGAGGGCTGGATAGATAGCAGCATGGAAAGCTGCAGCCCCTAATATATTGTCGAATCTATAAGAGTCTCGAATAAGCGTCATATTGTTCTTCACTGCGTCCAATTGATTCATCACTTCGTTTCGCTGTTCAGGAAGACGACGGTGTATATGGATGTTGTGTAACAATATGGATAGATTATGCGTCAGCCGCCTTATTTCATTTTTCTCATCAACGACTTTCACTGGCAGTGCTGCTTCCACCTGCCGCAGGGTAGACTGGATATAATAAATTGAAAAGGTCGTTGCAATAAATATTGCAATGATTAACCCAATGGTAATGACAGACTCTCTAAACCACATCAAACCAATCCGTCACTGGTCATAAACCTACAGGAGTCGCTATCCAGTCACTCACTGAATAACCCCCATCTCTTTGTAATATTTAGCCGCACCACGATGCAAGGGGATTGCCACACCCTCCATTACATTTTCCATGACGATTGAAGAACCTATCGGATGACCACTATCCAGTATTTTTCGTGAGTTCTCATTCCACAGCGCCTTGGTGATCTGGTAAACCAGTGCGTCCTCTACTTGTTGCGCAACCACCAGCAATGATCTCACCCCGATGGTCTCAGTTTTACCAATATTTCTGTAGACATCTGGCGGTATGGTTTCCATGGTAAAAAATGTATTTTTACTAACGATCTGCTGCCGTTGAGGCCCTGAAATTGGCACCAGATCAATATCCACGGACTCGGCAAGTGCTTCGACGGAAGAAACCGGAAATCCGGCAACGATAAAGAAAGCATCCAGTTGGCCTGATTCAAGTTTTTTTCCTGCCACAGCAGGTTTCATATACTCGGTGTTCAGTTCTTTATCTGTCAAACCATAGGCCTGCAAAATCAGCCTGGCATCAACCAGCGACCCTGAACCAGGCTCGTCAAGAGAGACCCGTTTGCCGCTTAACGATGCAGGTGTAGTGATCTCAGACAGCCTACGCGTCACGATATGCATATGTTCGGTATACAGGCTGGCAATTACCCGAAGGTTTGATATCGCCGTCTGCTGCGAAAATGCCTCTTCTCCGTTATACGCCCAATACGCTACATCGGATTGCACCATGCCGGCTTCAAGTTTTCCTGCACCGATTGCCTTAACATTTGAAATCGAGCCATTCGCCACCTGGGCAATTGCAAGCAATCCCGGCACACCACAAGTGTCTTCCAGCGGACAGCCCGGGTCTGAGCCCCGATCACTTAAGGCCTTGGCAATCAGGCTGCCAACGGGATAATATGTTCCACCTACACCGCCTGTCCCAATGCGAAACAGGCGGGTTTCCTCGGCATTCACGCTGAAGCCAGCCAGAGAAATCGAAATGGCAAAGCATAAAGAAACGAGTTTTATCAACTGGAATTAACCTGTTTTAGCAAGTGTTAAATGGAATTTTCGGGCAGTCTATTTAAAGCCGGTGCGCTTTGAATCGCCTCATTCACCAGTTCATCGGTAAAAATCTTGAGTCTGATGACATCTTGTGTTGTCAATCCGGAATTCGCCGATTTATTAATCTGTTTGATTAACAATTCCAGATCACGCGCCCTTCGGGTAAGGTCAGGAAAACCTACAGATCCTGCCGTTCCTGCCAGTTTATGAGCGTGCTGTTGAAGCTCCTGCATAGAGATATTTCCCTCACCCACATCAGTTGAGGCGCAGCAAACGACACTATCTATACATATTTTTAATCGCTCGACACACAATGGCAGACTATCGGTAAACTTGTCGATAATATGCTGCATCCCGTCGGTGGGCCCGTCACTGTCTTGCATGATCTGTGTCATTAAATTTGTTGCAGTTGTAAATTCTGTAGTTCCAGCACCTTGCAGATAAAAGTTTACACTGCAGAATCATCTCGATAACACACCGAGCCGTGCAGTTAATTCAGGTTTCATATTCCTGCTTATCTGCACTTCACGACCATCACTCAGACATGCAGTATAGCCCTTCACTGTAGTCACGGCGTCCAGCCTGATAATACGACTTCGATGTATTCTTATAAATTGCGTATCGCTTAAAGAGTTCTGAACGCTGTTAAGCGTACCGAGAATGACGTGTCGGTTGCCCCTTTCATATACTTTCATATAATCACCGAACGCCTCGACACAAGTAATATCCTTGCAACTGACCTTTACAAGCTTGCCATCCACCTTAAAATAAAGTTGATTATTTTCAGTAATGAGTTCCTGGTACTTGCTGGTACTGACGGCTTTCGCAATGGCCTTGCTGAAACGCTCCTGGCTGATAGGCTTCACAATATAATCAGTCACATCGTATTCAAAAGCTTCTGCGGCGTATTCGGTATGAGCAGTTACAAAAATAACCTGAGGTATAAACTTAGCGGATTTAACAAGCTCAATACCGCTTACCTCCGGCATTTCAATGTCCAGTAGCACAAGGTCAACTTTTTGACTTGACAGGGCCTCCAGAGCTTGATTCACATCACCATAACAACCAACGAGCTCCAGATCAGGGTGTCCCTCGACATAGTATTTCATCAAAGCCAGAAACACATCGTCGTCATCGATAACAATACAGCTAATCATTTGGTTCTGCCTCGATATTGTTCCTGATAGAATTCGATATGAAGTAGTGCTTTGCCATCACTTTATCTTTATGTTTCTTAGCTTAATTGTTAATTACTTCAAAGCGTCTCCCAGGCGCCTCGCGCGGGTGCATAGCGGATTATTTATATATAGAAGTAGATGCTATTAATACTGCCCTGCCATCACTTAATGGACCATGAATAAAGTCTGTACAGAAACTGAACAGCCACGATCGTGGCAATATCAATACTGATAGACAACGGCAGAAATAAGTAAAGTTATGCCTTTTCATCAAAACTGTGCACTGTTTCAGGCATTACAAGTCCACTGGTCGCAGCACGGTTGTTCAGTATCTGTATACCTAATGTTCAGTCAGCATTAATCAGGATTATTGCAAAATTCAGACAACATGGAGGCTGTTTGAAAGACAGCAAAATCGATTCACTCAAATACCAGATAGACGCCTCATGACATCAAGCAATACCGGGTTAGCATTTGCGAGTGGGGACTACTCTTCTTCGCATCAAGCAGCTCTCGAGCAAATCGACAGAAAGTTACTCCAGGTATGCAAGCGATGTTTCATTGCGACCAATGCGATGGATAAGGAAAATGATCTCCAGGCATTGGAAAAGTTTGAACGCTACCGGATAGAATTGATCTCGTATATAGATCTGGTCAAGACTGTACTTTATGACCGCCTTCGTTTAACAATTGATCCGCAACAATACCTGGAGTTGTGCAGCGCACTCGAAGCGGACTCTCGTAAAATATATAAGCGTATATTAGTGTTTTCAGTGCACCCGGGGCATGTCGCTGTGCAACGTCGCAAACTGTTTGTCAGAGCGATGTGGCGAATTGATATCAACCTGACCAATAATCATATACGGGAAAGAGATATTCTGTATTCTCTGCTCTGACAGCCTGGCCTTTCTTGCTCTGGCTTTTCTCGCGATGGCCTGTCTCGCCTGCCACCCTGAACTTTGTGCGGACAGAATATTTTCCGGATAATGACCAATCCCCTCCACTTTTCCTTCCTTTAAGTATAGTATTTCACCCAAACCAACAAGTAATAACGTCAAATGAAATCGCTTCAGCAACAGCTTCTGAATGCTGGACTTATAGACCAGAATAAAGCAAAGAAAGCTTCTAAAGAAAAACACAAGGAAGAGAAAGCCGCGCGGAAAAACCAGGGGAAAAAAGATAAATCCGGCCAGCCTGCGCCAAATGCGATGAAAGCCCGTAATGCTGAGCGTGATCGGGATCTTAATCGACAGAAACAGGCACAGGCCAACCGAAAAGCAATCAACGCCCAGATCAAACAGCTGATTCAGATGAACCGAATCGATACCAGAGAAGGCGAGATTCCGTTTAATTTTATTTACCAGAACAAGGTCAAAACCTTGCATACCACCGAGGAAATACAGAGGCAACTTGGTCTCGGGCGGTTAGCCATCGTTAAACATGACCAACAGAATAACAAGGGATTTGCCGTTGTACCCACGGTGGTTGCCGACAAAATCAGCCAACGGGATCAAAGCTATGTCATCCATATCGCTTCAGCAGAACAGGAGACAAATGATGAAGATGATCCTTATGCTGACTATAAAGTGCCAGATGATCTGATGTGGTGAGATCGGGGT
>Ga0055584_100002301_pt1 | contig 18910 bp, 16 predicted proteins | sample OSDHelmetaG_FD_58716 | JGI IMG/M metagenome (GOLD analysis project Ga0055584, IMG submission 58716) | Pelagic marine sediment microbial communities from the LTER site Helgoland, North Sea, for post-phytoplankton bloom and carbon turnover... | ecosystem: Environmental > Aquatic > Marine >... | reverse complement strand
TGTCGCCGCTCATGCCGGTTCCTACACCGGGCAGTTTCTTAAACATACGCTTGAACAGCAACCAGTCGAGCGGCAACAGGCGGTGCCGGCACAAGTGAATACTGCGAACATGGAACCATCCTGAAATTGTACAGTCCCATTAACCCCCTCCCCCTCGAGGGGGGGATATGAATGATCTTACCTAATTTCAATGCAACCCACGGGACAGTATCCTTCCGAAAATAATCAAATATTTAATGAGACCACCATGAAATCACCTGTTCAATATTTTCTTGTCACTATCCTGGCAGTCCTGCTGATTGCCTGCGACACCAACAAGGGAACTGACAAAGCATCACCAACTCCCGCCGCACACTTGGAACCGACAACCCTGCCCGACCCGGTCGCTACAGAAACAGGAGACCCGCCCCCGGCACCTGGACAAGCTGTTATCGACCTGACACCGGGCTATGTATCCATTCGCGCCACCGAGATTGATGAACTGACTCTACTGGAAAAAATTGCCGCCATGGCAAACTTCGACTTGCTGGCAGAGGGTATCCTGTGGAGTACCGTCACCGTGGACGTCCAGGCAGACAACCTGCATGGCGCACTGACCGAACTCCTCCGAGCCTATCCCTATCAGATTATTTATAACCAGGATAAAGACACGCAACAGGAAGTACTTGCAGAAGTATTTGTCAGCCCGGACCTGGTCCCGGCAAAAAAAGACAATACAATAACCGCTACGAAGACCACTTCAGAGGAGGAACCTGACCCTGAGGTCTATGAAGATGATCAGCCTGACGCAGAAACACAGGCACAACTGAAGGCCCTGAAAAGCGACTCAGAGACCACACGCGCAGCCGCCGCAGAGGATCTCGAACCGACTGGCGAGGCCCTCATTGCACTGACTGAACTGCTGACCAATGACCCGTCGCCCGAGGTACGGATCGCCACCAGCAGGGCACTTGAATTCAGTGACGATCCGCTGGCCATACAGGCACTGGTGACCTGCCTGAAGGATGAACACCCTGCCGTCATCATTGAATGCATCAAGGCCCTTGAGCATATTGGCGACAGTTCTAACGCTGCCCAATTGGAGCCTTTGCTGGAACATTTTGATGCGTCGGTACGTCAAACCGCTGCCGAGGCAATTGAAAACCTGCAATAGTCGAACCGGAGGCAAACAGTGTCCGGGTTGCACCCGTCATCGCTGCCTCAGGGATGTGCGATACGACTGAGTACTCGCGCCACGCTGTTGGCTGTCCGGACACACAGGTGATGGTCAGTAAATCCCCGGAAAATACCCCGTCTAAAGACAACAAACGTCCTCATTTGAACCAGAATGACAAAATCAAGGCTTTTTTTACCCATACCTCCCCCGCCCCCATTGACATCACCCCAACTATAGACTTAAATCACAACCAGTTATGATGGATTCTGGTTAATACATCAAAACTGCTCCGGGCTTGTCATGACATCCCCGGAAATTTTGTGTGTTCAAAACCTTATAAGGAGATGGAGTTTATATGAATATTTTTAACAAAACCCTTGTTGCAGCTGCAATCACAGGTCTGGTAGCAATACCTGCTGCAAATGCAGACGTAGATAGCGCGTATTACACAAAAAATGCCTCTGGTACTGTCACTTTCAGTGGTAGTCAGTGCAAAACCCTGAGATATAAAAAACTAAACAGCACCGCTTTTATCTCTGATGGTTTCGAAGGTTCTTTCGACAATTTTTTCGAAGGTTCTTTTGAAGGTGGTCCAAATACCGGTTCGTTTTTAGTTACTTTACAAGAGTCCACGTTCGGACCAATCCTTGACGGACAAGGCCCGCTTATTGCCTCTAACAAGGGCCGTACGTACAACATGGACACCTCTGCAAACGATTACTTTGAACTCCAGAACACTATGGTAAGTTACATGCTGGGTAATCTTCCAGGCCAAGATGATGATGATAAAGACGGCTGCAAAAATCCAGACTTTTTCAACGACGACTTGATGGTCAACCGGTATGAGCTCAAGATTAGCAATAATGGCAAGAAAGCCAGGCTGAGAATGGATGCAGAAGGCACCTATACTGATGACAATACCAAGGTCAAGGACAATAGAAAGCTCAAGGTAAAGGTAAATGCCAACATGGATTTATCAAATCCTAGCTAGTTTTATGTGGACTATTTAAGTCCATCAAGCTGTATCTGGTCCCCTGTCGGATGTTGTTGCACTCGCAACATCATTGGCAGGGGATTTTTAGTTAACTGTCAGCCCTCAGACTACAGCAACCCAAGTATTCTCACCCACCCTATCAATGGTCCACACCCAATGAAATCTGTTATCCGCATTGTTCTTGTCACATCCCTGTCAGTACTGAGCGCCTGTGACCGCAGCCCACCTTCTGAACAATCTCCGGATTCTACAGAAACAGCTACTGTCGAAACGCCCACCGCCAGCCCGTCGCTGCAAGCAGGGCAATACACTGTTGATCTTTCAGAAAAAGTAATTGTCATCCGCGCCAACCAGGTCAATGAACTGGTGCTGTTTAAAGCAGTTGCAAAAAAAGGCAATTTTCAGTTGCTTGCCGAAACGCTTGAGTGGAGAACAGTCAGCGTCGACATCCACGCCAACACCCTGCAGGCCGCCCTGGTAGAACTGGTTGGCGCCTACCCCTATGAAATCGTCTATGCCCCGGTTTTGAGCGGAGAGGAAACACTCAGTGAGGTAGTCATCGGCAATCCGGATCCGGACAGCGAAGCGGATCTTGCCGGCGAATCGAAAAAGAACCGCAAAAGGGCGAAACGAGAGGTACGCGATCCAGGCAAAGCGGCATTGCTGTATATCAAGGAGTATGACCCGCTGGGTCAGCAACAGGCCTACCTGGAGAAACTGCAGGACCCGACACCGGAAATCAGGGCTGCCGCGGCGAAGGAAATCATGCCCACCAGCGAAAACCTGCATACAATGATCGACCTGCTGGCAAACGATCCGTCACCGAAGGTTCGTCTTGCCGCCACCTGGTCACTGGAGGTCAGTGAAGAAGCAGAAGCGCCGCAAGCCATTGAATCGCTGGTCAAGTGTCTCGACGACAAGGACTTTACGGTGGTCGCAGGATGCGCCGACGCGCTGGGATTTATTGGCGATGAAACGACCATTGTGTACCTGCAACCTCTGCTGGAACACTCAGACGAAGATGTACGCAAAACAGCCCTCGAGGCTATCAGGTTCCTGCAGTAAAACGACTCGGGTCGTATCCCGCTTTTTTGTCGGATTACGCTGCGCTAATACGACCTACTTACTGTAATGTAGGACGGATAAAGCGCAGTGTATCCGTCCTACGTCACCAGTCTTGCAAGTTCGTGTTCAATTTAGCTGGCGTAGACTGGATTCGGCCATAATCCAACATTTTCTGCACAATTACGCCCGGCCAAAACACTTGATCAACTGCTGAAAATCACAAATAGCCGTCTAAAAAGCGTAGAATAAGCGGGATTTTTTTGGCACGCCAGCCAGGACTATCAATAAATACAGCCTAAGGATTTACATTTATTGATAACTATCAGGACTGGCTAAAACTTTAAATCTGTTAAAGAAATATCAAGCATCCATGTTAACAACCTCAGCAATCTGGCTACAACAGAACAAACGTCTGCTCATTATCGTTGCTATCTGCGTCGCTCTTGCCACCAACTTTTGGGCGGGTTCCCGCGTACCCTCATTGAACGACAAGGCGTCACTCGGCGGCGCCCTGATTCTGGAAGACCCGCTGGGTTTCGAGGCGGCATACCCCATTGATCCGGGCGACCCGCTTGTAGAGAGAGTCTTCTATACCACGATCAACTGGATATTAACCAACAGGCAGGGAATGACGTTCGGCATCCTGATCGCTGCCGGATTTATGACCATTCTGTCTTTATTAAAACGCCGCAGTTTCTCCAGTCACTTCGGGAACACGCTGCTTGGTCTGTTCATCGGTATGCCACTCGGCGTCTGCGTAAATTGTGCCGCACCCATTGCCAGGGGTTTACACGAATCCGGTACGCGCCTGGAAACAACATTGGTGACAATGATCAGTTCGCCCACCCTGAACATCATTGTGCTGACCATGCTATTTTCGCTGATGCCCATTTATATGGTGGTTACCAAGATCGCCATGACGCTGCTTTTCCTGCTGCTGCTGGTACCGCTGCTCGCACGCTATGTGTTCAAGGATCAACTGGTCGCACAGGGTATTTCTCTGCCCGCCAGCGATCCTTTTTCTGCCGGCAAACAGCCTGGTGACGAAAACTTCAGTACCTGTGAAATTCCACAGGCCGAACCGGACTGGTTTGGCTCTATCGGATGGGTGGCAAAAAAATACACCCACAACCTAATTTATATTATCAAGCTCACCGTACCATTGATGCTGCTGGCCGGCTTCATGGGCGCCCTAGCCATCACCCTGTTTCCCTGGCAACAGATGGCCGAGATGTTTGTTGGCAACGCGTGGTACCTGGTCGCGCTGGGTGTCGTCGTACTTGCCGCGGTCGGCCTGTTCCTGCCGGTACCGATTGCTTTCGATGTCGCCATCGTGACCGCCCTGCTGGCTGCCGGTGTACCACCGATCTACGCCATGGTGCTGTTGTTCACCCTCGGGATATTCAGCGTCTACTCCTTTTTCATCGTGTGGACCGGCATTTCGAAAAAGGTCGCCCTGGTACTGAGTGGCACCCTGCTGCTGATGGGCATCCTGTCCGGCATCGTCGTGGAGCTTTATCTAAAATGGGATGAGTCACGTCAACAGGAACTGTTTCAGGAGTTTGATCTCGGTATTAACAGCAGCTCGATTTCACGATTTTTTATCCATGAAGCAGCAGCAGATGCAGAACTAACACCATCAACACCAGACCATCCAACGTCCTTTCACAGCGAAAACCCCACGGTCAGCATCACGGAAGCTACGCTACAGGAACCCTCTCCGGCAGCAGACAAACTGTTTACCCGTCAATATGGAGAAGAACGCGGTCTAATTACTGAATCAACCATGCCGATGGGCACCCGGTTCATGACACCGTTCTATCGAAACTGGCCGGTCTCTTCTGCCGACATCGACGCTGATGGCTGGATAGATATTGTTTTTGGTACCGAACAAGGCGTGTTTCTGTATAAAAACATCCAGGGTGAACGCTTTGAGCGTATACCCTTAAGCCTGCCCGGCACAAGAAAGGATGCAATGAATACCGCGCTGGTAGACCTGAATAATGATGGCCAGCCTGACCTGTTTGTGAGCAGTTACCGGGGCGGTAATACCATCCTGTATAACGACAACGGAAAATTTACGCCGGACAACAGCCAACTGCTGCCCGACATGGGCTCAACATTTCCAAATGCAACCGCATTTGCCGACATGGACCTTGATGGCGACATGGATATCGTCGTCGGAAACTGGACATCCGGGCGCTGGACAAAATTACCCGGTGAGACCTCACGCAATGCCATCCTCTGGAATGAAGGAGACCACTACCGGATCGAACGGCTGGAAGGCCATCCCGGCGAAACCCTTAGCATCCTGGTCTCGGATATTAACCAGGATGGTTATCCGGATTTAATGGTCGGCAATGATTTCGAGATGGCCGAGTTTTATTACCTGGGACAACCCGACGGCAAACTAAAACTGGTTAAACGCACTGATAAGATGTTTCCTGTCACCACCTTCTCAACCATGAGTATCGACAGTGGCGACATGGATAACGACCTGGAGTTCGAGATCTATGCCACCCAGGCCAGCGGCTTCACCTCGACCAACCCGACCAACCGTGCCTCCATGCTGCCGTTAAAAACCATCAACGACAGCTGCAATGAATTCGAGGATAACGACTGGAAAAAGCGCTGCCTGACCCGGGTTGAGCAGCACGACATCATTTTTAGAGCCCGGCAAAAACGTAATACCAGCCTGTGCCGGGATATCAGCGATGAACGGGAGAAAAAATACTGCATCGCCTATCTGTTACTTGAGAAATCCACCCGCTTCGACAAGAACCCGAAGTTGTGCGTGCAGTTCGGAGAGAGCTGGGAAGACATGGCCTATGTCTGCAACCTCGGTCACCAGCCAAAAGTGTCGTACACGCGAGATCAGAAGCGCGAAATGCTCAAACAGATATTTGGCCGTAACATGTTTTACAAGCACGAAAAAGAGGGCCGTTATGCAGAAATCGCAGAGGATATGGATGTTGATATTTCAGGCTGGAGCTGGACTGCAAAATTTGCCGATCTCGATAACGACGAATGGCAGGATATCTATGTTGTAAACGGACAATACCATGCACAAAAACGCGCCACCAAGGTTTTTTTCAAAAACCAGCAAGGCAAACGCTTTTCCAATGACACCCGCCAGGCGGGACTGGAAAACTACCTGGCCATGAGTTCATATTCCTACATGGATTATGATAACGACGGCGACCTGGATATCGTTGCCGTGTCATCCGATGGCCCCATCTGGCTCTACACCAACAACACCCAAAACAACAAGGGGATCATCTTCGAACTGGATGACCACCAGGGAAACCGTACCGGTATCGGCAGTCGTATCATCATCCACTACGGAAAAGACGGCAAGAAACACCAGATACGGGAGATCAAGGCAAGTGGTGGCTTTGTATCCTATGATGCACCCCGCGCGCACTTTGGGTTAGGTAACCACGAGACAGTGTCCCGGGTTGAAGTTATCTGGTCAACCGGGGAGAAATCAGAGTTACAGGGGCCATTCAAGGCCGGGCATAAATATAAAATTGAGCGAAGCAGTTAACCGTTTGTATTACCGACACCCCGTTAACCCCCTTGCTTCCTCACAGGGAGCAAGGCCACGACCGGATTTTATACCCCCTCAGTCTGCAAGCTGAAGTCAGTACCTGTATTCAATCCAAGCACCGCATCTGCCCTGCCCCGGTTAACTGCGAACTCTACCAGCCCGTTGGCATTTGCATACCAGAAAGTTTCACCCGGCGAGACATCCGAAAAAGTACGCGCCATCCTCACCACCTGCCCATTCACTTTCAACGAGGCATATTGGGGTATCGAGGCAGCACGTACCCCGGTAATTGCATTGCCAAACCGGTCGATGTACACCACCCGGAACAGTTCATCCGGCCAGTCAGCCTGCATAAGACTCTCGGCTGTAACCGGGTCCCCCGTCACGCCGCCACCACGTGCAAGTCGTGCCACCACCGGCGCAAACACATCGCGTCCGTGAAAACTGGCAGAGACTGCGTCTGGCTCGGGTAATTGCCAGCAGGCGACGCTGCCAGCACGTCGCACTAGCCATGCAAACAACCCTTCGTTCGGGCCCACATACCAGCGATCATCCGCCTTGACCACCACCCCAGGGCGCGCACCACCGACACCGGGGTCGACCACGCACAGGAACACCGTAGCCGGCGGAAAACCGGCCACATAGGCGGGTAACAGAGCGGCCGCTGCCTGCACATCACAAGGAGGAAGATCAGCAAACAGGTTAATCACAGGGACTCCCGGAGACTGTTGCTGCAATACCGCCCGCACCTGCCCGACATAGGGTCCATCAAGTCCAAAATCAGTGAACAGAACAATCATGCTTCAGACCGAATTTGTATTTCCCGTGGCAATCAAGATATTGGCATTCGACTGGCAGCTTCAATCCTCCGGTAAGCCACCCGGTATCACCTCGCCTGGAACAGACTTTTTATCGATATTCCAAGCCTGTGTGATGCGTGATGACTCACCGGTATACGGCGTAACACAATGCACCAGACTACCGGGAAACAATACCACGGTTCCGGGTTCCACATCCGGCACCAGTGGCGAAGTCATGTGTCCAGCCTGCTTCGGGCAACACACATCCAGGCGTGGGTCCACAAAGCAGAGTTCCCCGCTGAGCGTGTGCTCAGGATCCGGATCGCCACACGAGACGCTGTACACCAGGCAGACACGGGTCCGGGTGTGGCTGTGCGGTATGCAGTAGTCGCCCGTTTTGAAAAATTGGCCATGGACACATCTCTACCGGTTCCATGCAATCGAACATGATGCTGAAAAATGCAAGTGCGCGCAGGTTAATCAGTTCTGCCTCGGCAGGCTGCCAGCGATCCAGATGATAAACCTTGTTGCCACAGCCACCCAATGAATACTCAGCCGTGTACCTTGACATACTTTTCATCTCCAGGGTTTTACGGACCAGCCCGGGGTGATACTGCGGCGCATCCGCGAAGTGCGTCATTAATACAACTGAGTCCTCGAGTTTGCTGATTTCCTGCGCCTCCGGCCACACAGGAATTCCCTCGCCGCGGATGGGTACTGTACGGCTGTTCCAGTGATTAGCCAGTAATTCAGTCATCTGATATAGGATAATCCCAAACGGTGTATAAATCCCGCCAGCAGATGCGCTGCCGTTTGAGCAGTCCGGGAATCAATTGCCCGCAGACACTTGGATGCCGCCAGGAAGCAACTCAGGATAGCTCTGCAGATAGTCACCGACACAGCCTGCCCATTTCGCATTCATCCGGCCGTTCGGGTGACCGTCTCCGGTAACAATCATGTCGCGGGTCAACGGGAATGAGCAGTTCAGCACGTTAATCCCGTTTTTGGTAAAGGCCCTTGTGTAAGCGCGTGCAGCCTGTCTGTTGAGACTTAACAGGACAACCAGGAAGTCTGCATTGTGTGCGTTACTCAACGCCAGCATTTCGGAAACAAGGGCGACGGTAATGCGCCCCATGGGCTCATCATCGTGTTTTCCCCAGCGGGTCGTAATCCAGGTATTTTCAAGCAGTGCTATCAGTGCCGAGTACTCTCTGAGTGGCAAGGGTGAGAAATGCAGTAGTGGCTGGTGCTCAATTGTATTGTTCCCGGCGAACTTCACATAGGGTATATACAGGTCATTCCGCGAATATTTAGACAGGTTGGAAACCCATTCAGAGGTTGATACGTTGCGGATACTGTGATGCCTGATCAATCCATAGATTACCAATTTACGCTGCCGGATCCCTGGCAGGACCTGCTGGAGCTTCAGCAGCGATTGCAGCGTACCGTAACCGCCAACACCATAGTTCAGCACTTCCACGCCCGGTAGCCTGTGTTGTAAATTCCAGGAAAAGGTTTCGTCGTCGGTAATCGCAGTACCATGAGTATAGGAGCCGCCGACCATGACGAGCTTCGGCCGCTCGTTTAGAGTACCGTCCTGCTGCGGATGGCTCTGACGGAAGCCGCCGGGCAGGTGGGTGTAAACAATCTCTGCCCCCTGTGGTGAATAAGGCGGACGGTGAAAGATACCTTCCTTCAGGTCCCAGCCCATTTGCGGATGGAATTGTGTGGTCCTCGCACGATTCGCATACTCCATGCCGGTCCATGGCTGATAGCCGGCAAGCCGCAGACCGCCCTCCGCAAGCAGCAGGGAGATCATGATTGCACCGGCAAGAAGTAACAGGTTTCTGATTTTCAAGGCAGTTTACGGATTACCCGGGCACATGCGTTTGCTAACCGGTATAGTCATCGACGCCCCGGAAACAGGCATCTATACAAGATTGAGATCGATCAGGCTATTCCTGAACCAGATCGGCACCTTCATGTTCCAGAATCCACTCAGACCATTCGGCGAGATACGAGTCTGGCACAACAGACAAATGCGCTCCTTTTTGCGGCCCATCCACCGCCTCTCCCAGTTCATTCCAGAGAGTGCCATTCTGATCTCTAAGCAGCAACGTCCTGCCAGGGACTGTTTCAAATGTCAGTATTTCATCTCCAAGCTTACGGTTAAAAACTGCAACACCATAAGGCCCTGCGACGATGTAGACAAAGGCCTCACCGTCAAACTCATACTCGACGACGCCACCCGCCTTTTGCAACAGGGTTAGAGGATATGCCAGCGATCTTGTGCCATCGGCATTCGTAATCCCCATGACCAGTGTATTACGTGGCAAGCGGGTATCCTCTGCCGCCGGATTTTCATCGAGTCTTGCCCGTAATGAGGGATGTATATTTTCTGCACCCATTGCAGCTGGAGACATCCGCGCATGGGTTCTCATCCGCATCTCACTACCGGCAAGCACCACCCGGGTATCCGGGTACTTCTTGATCCATTCATGCCATCTCTGCACGCTAACAGGTATACGCTTAAGCGTTTTTCCTTTTAGCGGCCCGCTTCGTGCCTTGCCGGTGAAAGGATGCCAGCGACTGTGCGTCTGCATATCGCAAATAGTGTAAACACCAACAGCCGTATAATCGCCCGCCCAACTGCCCTCGCTCCGGCACTGTGCAAATACCAGCGGGCGATCGACCGAATCAGTTACTGTGGGAATATAGGCACTGGCACCGCTGCAAACTTCACATAATGTGATGAGAATCGGGATGAAATAGTCCCTGTTCGGAGTGTTTGGTTTATTTGGAGGCCTTCGCTCGTAACGTGACCACTGGTCCTCCGTTGATGCCGGGGCACTTGTCGCATGATTCTGACCAACCACCACACTGTCGTTAACCACGTGATGATTGCGCACCACCCACCAGGGGTATGCACGCGCCTGTCCCTTCACCACGACTCCTACAACGAGATCATCTCCTCTTACATGCGTTGCATGCGCCCCTTTTACAAATGACGGATTATTCAATGGCAGGGCATGAGGTCGACGCTCTCCGGGGGACAGACCTGTTTCATTCGGTCCTTCACCGCTTAGTTCCGAGTACCAACGTAAAGGTTCACTACCCAGATAACCAGCCAACTCTTTGCCAAATATAAAACTTATTACCAACAGGAACAGTACAAAAACAATAACTCCTGTGAGAAATGATGACTTCATTGGAATATAATCCCCCTCAACCCCCCTAACAGTCTGTTTACACTAAACTTCAGAAAGAAAGTCTTCGTACTTGTCTGTTCCGCTGCGTGCAATCTCATCCTGATAGGAAAATGTAACCTTGGTGACGAAATCAAATCGTTTGCGGACATGTCCAGCCAGAGCCGACTCCTGCTCAGGGGTCACATCTACATCAGTAACAAGCTTGACTTCTATGTGTTCTATCGCGCGTTGCACCAGCTGGATCTGGGAAAAAGGAACGATTTTTTCAAACTCGCCCATCCTTAAACCGGGCCAGAACTTGCTGCCATCGGGTAAGGTAACAAGATTTCGGGTACGGCCCAAAATCCGCCTAATGACAGGTAAACCACGACCACAGTCACACGACTCGCCAACCTCCGCATAGTCGCCGACAGCATAACGCAGCAACGGGGTAGCAAAATTATGCAACACGGTAACAATAACCCGACCCGTTTCACCCGGACGACAGGGGTTGCCGTCATCATCAAGAACCTCCAGCAGCACGCCTTCTGACTGAACGTGATAATGCTCATGCTCCGGGCACTGAAACGCCATATTACCGATTTCCTGGCTGCTGTACGCGTCGACAACAGTGACGTCCCAGGCCTGCCGGCATGCCTCCCGGGTCTCGTCATCCAGCGTTTCACCAAAGGTCCTTGCCTCTCTCAGACCGGGTAGCTCAAGCCCGTTTTTGATGAAGTAACGTGCCAGCTCATGCAGAACGGAAGGATAGGCAAGCAAATAATCCGGTTGTTCCCGCAGCAACCAGGCGGCCTGATCATTAGTCGGCACACTGCTGTGCATAGCTACGCCTTGACCAGTCTCGTACAGACTTGCAAACAGCCTACCCCAGTTAGAATTCCTGGTACCCCTTGGGTTTATTTTTGAATCATCCTTGCTATGACGAATAACCGCCAGCTTGCCACGCATATCACGCCTGTGCCACAGAGTCTCGCGCAGAGTAATCGCTCGCCAGAAAATACCACACACCTCGGTTTGCATTATAGACACCGGCTTCCCGGTTGAACCACTGGAATGCTGACGGTTCAGTTTTCCATGCTGCTTGGGGACCGCGTTGCTATTCAATGAATTGCCCGCTTTCTGCAAGTCATCGCGGGTCAGTATTGGCAACCGTCGCCACTCATTCATGGTCAATCTTCCCGAGAAGTCAAACGGTATCCCGCCATAGCGCTTTTTGTAATAAGGAACAGTTTTTACTGCGTGCTGCAACAACACAGATAGCTGCTCCAGCTGCACACTGGCAAGCTCCTCTTCAGACCACCACTGCGACTGTTCCATCTGGAACAGCAGGGACAGGTGCATTGCCTGCCGTCCTCCCACTATTGCAGGCCAAACAACTTCATCAAGAGTAGATAGAGGAACGAATACCGACATATAATATCTCGTTAAGCAAAGGCTTTAATAATAGTCATAGCACACCCTGAAGCTGCCCGGAGCAGCAGGATTCTAGCATGACTTTAGGCTATAATTCCCCTCTGTTTCTACAATGTAACTCCGATATTGCCTTCCCCGAGGATCTCTTCAGGATGAATGTGCATCCTCAGGGCGCGAGTGCGGCGTAGCTACCTCAATCCATGGAGTCAACAAGTTGAAATTGTTACATCATTTCATTCCTCGTAATAACCACACATCAGGGGCCTCCTAATACCATGTCTACCCTTTTCATCAGCGGTTTCAATGATAAAAACACGGCAACCATGTCCCCCGGGCGGCATGGTGGTGCAGATTACCGGTATGACGGGTGTTGCGGTATTTACGGCTACATGGACTTCGGCAGGATCAGCGTTGATACGCTCACCTTGTTTGGCTTTCCGCTTAATCAGCAAAAAATCCGTATTTCCAAGAAGACTTCCCTGCTTTTCAATGAAATCAGTGATCCGGATTCCCATTACAAAACACTAAAACGTTGCGAGGAGCTGTGCAGTAAATTACCGTTGCCTGTTATTAATCATCCGTCAAAAATACTTAATACTACTCGCGACAATATCCCGGTGTTACTGAAAGATATAGCGGGCCTGACGGTGCCAGGAACGGTTCGCTTTACACCGCTTTCTCCAGAGGATATTTACACCGAGATCGACAGAGCCGGTCTTGCGTTCCCCGTTATTGTACGCACGGCAGGCAGTCACGGCGGTATTAGCAGCATTCTGATCAGTGGGCACGACGATTTGGACAAGCTGCATGTCTATGCCTTTGATGGATCGGCGTTCTACCTGACCGAGTATGTCGATTACGCCCGCGAGGATGGCCTTTACCGGAAGTACAGAATCGTGGTGGTCGGCGGCGTCCCCCTGTTTCGACACTACCTTGTTAACAATGAGTGGATGATCCATGCATCCAGCAGGGAGTTCATGGAAGAGAACGAGCATCTCATGGAAGAAGCCAAAACCCGGCGCGAGACATTTGACGAGCAAATACTACCCATGGTCAAACCCGCTATCGATGAAATAACCCGGCGACTGGGACTGGAATATTACGGCATTGACTGTAATATCGATGAACAGGGAAATATTCTGGTCTTCGAGGTCAATGCCAACATGAACATCCTTTCCAATACCGTTAAATCAATGGAAGGCCAGCTGGAGCGGATCAAGGAACACATCCGGGAACTGATTAAAAACTACGCTACCACATGAAAAATAATTGCATGACTACTGGTAAATCAACTAATTGGACTAACAGTAAAAAATAGATGAACCACTGCAGTAACATTGAAGCTGAAGCCCGGTCACACGTCATGGAATCACATTATGTGAAAATCCTGTGCGCTGATGATGTCCCGGCGATACTGGAGCTGGAGAACGCCTGCTGGTTACCTGAAATAAGGGCCAGCGAAGAAACCCTGCGGACGCGCTTCGCAATGGGCCACATTTCCATGGGGATATTCGTTGGCGGCCATCTTGTTGGCCTGACCTCGTTTTCCTACACACGCTTCAACCCCGATGACCCCAGTGGATTACCCGAAACCTTCAAGCAGTTCTCCAGCCGCCCGCGACACAGCGACCACAACGCCGCCTATGTGTATAACCTGAATATCCACCCGGACTACAGAGGTGAATTACTGACCCGCAAGCTGATATGGACAGGTATCGAACAGCTCAGGGAGGACAACTGTGTCTACATGCTGGGTGCCGGCAGATGCCCGTCCTATAATGGCAGCCTGGGCGCAGACATTGAGACCATTCAACCTTCTCACGCCTTCAGGAAAGCGATTGATGATGCCATGCAGTCAGGAACACTGCCCGCCACCAGCGAGCTGATTGTTGATCCGGTGCTTAGATTCTACCGACGCACACTAGGATGTAAATTCCTCAAAGTCGCAGCAGACTTCCTCCCCGGCGATCGGCCTTCAGGCAATTTTGGCGTCATCTTTTACAAGGCGCTGTAGATCAACAACGCAATAAACATTTGCCCGTAACGGAAAATATTCTGTGGAACAGTTCAACCCAACCCTGGCCCGGCTCAACAAGGACCCCTACCCCGTCTACCGGCAATACCGTGAAGCGGACCCGGTACACCTTGGCAAGGCACTGTTCCCGGAATATCCCGAAAGCTGGTACCTGTTTCGCCACGAAGATATAGATGCAGTGCTGCGGAATCGTCTGTTTATTAACGACCGGAGCAAAACGCCAGGTGGCTCGGCCTGTCCGGCCGCCACTCCCGCACGCAAGGCATTCTGGGAAACACTGGAGCAATCGTTACTACTGAGTGATCCACCCGAGCATACACGCAACCGCTCACAGGTCAGCAGTTCGTTCTCCAGGCAGTCCGCGCAACAACTGAAAACGTTCATCCGTGAATCGGCCGATGCCATACTCGACCGCGTCATCAAGCAGGGGGCGATGGATATTGTCAGGGACTTTGCTGCTCCACTGCCTGTCGTCGTCATCGCGCGGATAATGGGCTTGCAGATCAGTGACCACGAGATGATAAGAAACTGGTCCAGACCAATTGCCGACGCGATGGCACCGGAGGCAAGCTCGAAAATCTATGATGATGCCTTGCGGATGGTGAATGATTTTGCCCATCATTTAAAACAGGCGTTCCACGAGAAAAGAAACAATCCGGGTGATGACATGCTTTCATCCCTGCTACAGGCACAGGGCACTGGCGAGCTCGATGAAGACAGGCTGGTCAGCATGTGTTCGCAGATAATGGTTGCCGGACAGGAAACCACCATTGACGCTATCGGTAACAGCATATTGGCGTTATTGCAGCACCCGGAGCAGCTGGAAGAATTGCAATCTAATCCCGGGCTGATTCCCAATGCCGCCCAGGAACTGTTCCGCTACAATAGCCCGATCCAGATCGCCATGGTTCGATTCCCGGGAGAAGATATGGAGATTGGTGGCAAACAGATACACCGGGGCGATGGTGTGACCGCCATGCTCGGATCAGCAAATCATGATCCGGAACGTTTCGACAACCCGGAGAATCTTGACATCACACGTGACTTCAGGGGGCGTGACGTCATCTTTGGACAGGGTATACACCGCTGCCTCGGCGCGCATCTGGCACAACTGGAACTGGAAATCGCATTGGAAACCCTGTTACGCCGGGTCAACTCATTCAAGCTGAAGTCAGATCGACTTCTCTGGAGACAGAATGTTGTATTCAGAGGGCTAACCAGCCTGCCTGTGTCTTGTCAGCCATCCTGATGACCCGCACTCCCGGACATTCAACAACATATAACAGAACCGGCAATCGGTATGATTAGGCAGGCACTGTACAAACTGTCGCACAGCGCCATACCGCACACGCTGACAGACAGAGTCATCCGAATCACAGCCCACCGGAACCACCACGTGAAAGTAACACCGGTTGCAGCTGGATTTTCGGGAAACAAACCGGTTAAGCCTTCGGTACCGTACCAGCGGGTGCTAATTTCAGCGCAAATGATACTCAATTGAATCCCTTTGACTCACAAGATGCCGCCCCGGCAGACCCGCCACTCGATTACCACGACATCTTTGAGTTGCGTGGACAGCTCTATCACCAGGCAATGCAAAAATTTCCGGACGCCCGCTCCAGTGAATTTTTGAGTGTCATACAGGAAGCTGGCATCGAACCCGGCATGTCGGTCGTCGACATACCCTCGGGAGGCGCCTACCTGTCACGCTACCTGTGCGACATAGAACTCATAGGGCTGGAGACTTCACAAACTTTTGCGCAACTGGCAAACGAAAAGACTCCGAATGCATTGCTGTTTGATAACAACCGGTTCCCCCTGAAAGATGCCAGCATTGACCGTATCCTGTCCATCGCCGGCCTCCACCATGTAGAGAATAAACGCGAATTGTTCACTGAAATGCGCCGGGTACTGAAACCGGATGGCCGCATAGTGGTCGCTGACGTCGCAGAAGATTCCTTTGTACGGGATTTTCTTGATGACTTCGTTGGCCGGTATTGTGAAACCGGTCACTCCGGCTGGTACTTTGGTGACGACACACGCGCAGAACTGCATGATGCCGGATTAAACATTGTTGATGAAAAGCGCCTCGATTATTTATGGTATGCCCCGGATATGGAACAACTGGCCGATTTTTGCCGCCTGCTTTTCGGCATGGTAAATGCCGACACAGATATTGTAGCTGACGGTATCCGCAACCGCCTTGGTACACGGGTAACAGACGAGTGTACCGGCCTGAACTGGCAGTTACACTGTTTCGTCTGCAACGCCTGAAGATCTCTCAGAATCCCGCCATCCGGGGTTCCTGTCATCTCTGTCAGATATAAAAGACGCATACCCCGGCAAGACTGGCAATAACAACCGGTCAGTTTACCCGCGAGCAAACACCCGGACACCGGTGAGCTTTGTACGCGTTTCAGCCACTTCGTGCGCCGCTGTAGTGAGGCTTGTTATCGCCGCCCCCACAACAATATAACTGCTGTCACGGTCGACAAAGGCACTGCGTAATATCTGCGAGAAGGAGAATTCTCCGTCCGGAAGGATGCAACCGACCAGACCATAATAAGGTCCGCGGCAGAAGTCTTCATGCCGGTCCAGCTGTGCCATACCTGCATCAACAGGATTGACACCAAAAGGGAATATTGTACGCAAACACTCGGCCACCGTAACCGACTTCCCGGGTCGGGTTGTAAAAGTACTGACACCATGCAGGAGCGTTGGCAACTCAATGACATCAAATTTGTTACACTGCAGCGACCCAAGCCCGCCGAGAGAGTCCTCTATTGTGGCAATCGATGAATGATGCTCGGCAACAATACGGGGGTCATTCTTAAAGTCCCGTATTGATTCTGCTATTGGCAAGTCATTTGTCTTTGCACAAGTCCCGGACATTTTATATGTACAGAAGGACTCAAGATTACCATGTGCCAACAACTCTGGTGACTGCCCGGAGAAGGCAATACTTTCATTGGAAAAATAAAAACTCCGGGCCAGCCGGTGACTGCTCTGGTCGGATAAAAATGTCCCGACAAGATCAAAACCTTCTGATGATTCTATTTTTCTTGCCAGCGTGACCCTTTCGATTAGACCTGCATGTATTGCCTTTATGACTTCTGCAACAGATCTGGAATAACACTCTCTTAGTTCGTCTGTATCCAGCTCAGCAATATCGATCGGGACCCTGTCATCCGGTGACTCACCTTCAAGCCCCACCACGTCAAAGTCACCCTTGAGCACCGCGCAACCATCCTTTCTGCACTCAATGACTGTTTCCGGAACAAACAACCCGGATTTTTCCCGATTACCGTCAACGCAGTTATTCAGCACGTTGGCCGGATCAAAGCCAATAAACCCCATAACATATTCGTTACGGTTTGCTTCTATGTATTCGTTAATGTCTGCCCATACAGCATTAAACGAAGCAGAGCTGGCCAGTTCAAGAACTGATTCCTTGCCAATACCGATGAGTATGCTATCCGCCGTCCCGTAGCAGCAAAAACAATTTTCCGGGTAAGCCTGCTGTAATCGCCGTATCAGTACCGCCGCGCCCGGTCGCGCATCACTGTACATTGTTTAGTGCGCGCCCTGATCGTCCAACAACTGCGCTGCATAGTCAAAGTCAAAAATGACAGGCGTCGCCTTACCCGCCAGCAATTCATCAATGCGACCATCAGTGACAGGAAAACTAAACTGCGCATTACGCATGACAACCCGTTGTTTCGATTGTGCAACCGTATACCCCAGCAATACTTCCCAGTCTTTTTCTGACAAATGGTTATTATCTGCCTCGATAATACCAAGCAGCATGTGATTGAATTCATCTTCGTAGATTTTCCTGCACACCTCCGCAACAGCGCTGTCAAAATCATTGCGCCCGGCCAGCTTCATGCCCTCTGTAAAAAGCGCACAATAGCCGCCTTCAGTTAAACGAAAGGCACGCTGTCCGAGCTCAGTCGTCTCGGATATATGGCTCTGGCGCATCGTCATCAGCGCATCATTCTCCGGCCAGGCACCGGCTTCTTTCAGCTCATCCGTGGAAAGCTGGTAGTCGTTGCCATCAAGCACCAGGAACAGATCTGCAAACAGAGTAAAATGCTCAACCTCTTCATACAAGACTTCTGCGAGCTCCACGAGTTTCATCCGACCTGACTGTGCACCGGCGCGGGGCAAATTCTCGTTGAACAGTGCCAGTGGCGGCAAAACGCCATCCCAGAATTCTTTATAGACCTGGTGAGTAAGCCACTTCTTGTCTGTCTCCACATTTCTGATCGGCGCATCCCAGTAACTTCGGATAACCTCAGCTTCGGCAGCCCAGAAAGGCGCATTTGCTTCAATAAGAGCAAGTAGCCCGGCACTTGTTTGCAATTCAGTTTTACTCATAGTTAATCCCATGATTTTCCGGCAATGATATGTGCAAATTCAGCATCAGATGGTACAGATGGTCCTGACAGCTCACCTATTTTATCCAGGCTGTGGTACTCCAGCGTCTCGAACATCAGCCCCGCATCAGTGAACAACGATTCAAGGGCAGACCTTGAAGTGATTGGATGTATAGAAAAATTCTTCGCAAAGTCGGTAGCCGCTTGTCGTACTGTTTTGACCTCCGGCCTGTCTCCCGCATCCATTGTATTGACAGCTTCAACAGCCGCTGCAACAAAATGTGAAGACTGCTGCGCTGTAAAAGAAAC
>Ga0055584_100002300_pt1 | contig 18917 bp, 14 predicted proteins | sample OSDHelmetaG_FD_58716 | JGI IMG/M metagenome (GOLD analysis project Ga0055584, IMG submission 58716) | Pelagic marine sediment microbial communities from the LTER site Helgoland, North Sea, for post-phytoplankton bloom and carbon turnover... | ecosystem: Environmental > Aquatic > Marine >... | reverse complement strand
CATTAATAGTATTATGCAATTTCATGTTACACCCTTTTTAATGGTAATGCAAAGGTATGACAACCAGACATTTCTTGCCAAATCATTTTGGTAGATGTAACTTGTGCGACCTTATAATAGTAGTACAGATATGGGAGTTTCAAATTTTTTAAAAAATCTTTTTGGCAAAGCCAAAGAAACAGTTGATGAAGTAAGTCAGAAAGCTGAAGTAATTGCTGATTCAGCAATTGAGAAAGGGAAAGAATATTCAGAAAAAGCGAAGATTAAAGCCAAAGAAATGGCAGAAGATGCCGCTGAAGCTACGTCAAAGCTAAAAGCTGAGGCATCTGAAATGGCTGATAAAGTAAGCGCTAAAGCGAAAGAAGTAGCGGCTGAAATAAAAGAGGAAGCAGGGGAAATGATGGAGGACGCCAAAGAAATCGGTGGTAAAATCAAAGCCAAAACCTCAGAAGTCATGGATGAAATCAAAGAAGAGGCAGGCGAATTATTGGAAGACGCAAAAGAAGTAGGGGCGAAAATCAAAGACAAGGTAGAGCACGTGGCACATGATGTCAAAGAGAAGGTCGAGGATTTTGTTGATGGGGATAAAGAGGCAAAGGAAAAAACCAATGAGGCAAAAGATGCCTCTAGCGACGAATCACCGTCGACAGATATTGAACCAGAGACTACGGACAAATCTGACCCAGAGTAATCTCTGGGAGTTAAAAAGTGACATAGCTAAATGCAGCGAAAGACGTACATTTAACGTCACTGTATTAAGGTGTGTATTTTGTGGCCAAATAAACCAATACATCAGTCTCTACTTCGAACCGCTTTCATAAGCGTATTATTGACTTATTGCGCTTTCGCCAAAGGCCAGTGCAGTGGGATTTCTGTTGTCGCAGATACGAATGAATCATGCGCTCCAGGTATTTTTCAATTTAAGGTGTTAGGAGCACCTGCCAAATCTGTGTTCAGTTGGGATTTTGGCAAAGGTCACTTGACAGGTGAAGATACTTTTAGATTAATTGAGCCAAATCCAAAGAAGATTTCTTTAACGTTATACACGTTTCTTGCTAGCGGAAGTACCTGTACCACAACGGTTAACAACATTGCAGAAGTATATGCTCCGCCCAAACCAGCAATGGCAATTGGTCAAAAGGTATACTGCAACACAGAAGAAGCGTACACAGTCACGGATAAAACCCCAAATGCTGTTTTTCGTATTTGGACAGTTGAAGGAGTCAATTATGGGGATACGTCAAACACCAAAACAGCCAAATTCTCAACCGACGGTAAAAAAACCATTTCACTAATGGTGGAAGACAAAAATGGTTGTCGAGCTGTTAAAAGTTTCCCAGATATAGCGGAAGTAATATCAGACAAATCAGTAGACATTAAAGGGTTAAACACGAACGCTTGTGTAAATCAAGCCATGCAGTTTTCATTAAGTACAGACCTAAAACCAAGTGACATTCAGGCGGTTTACTGGCAATTCCCCAACGCTTTTCCTTCATCGAGCACTGACATAAATCCATCAAACATTCGGTATGCAAAAGGAGGTCGGTATAATGCATCTGTTGAAGTTAAATCAAACAACGGTTGTACGTACAACCACACCAGTAAGCATATAGCCTACCCAAGAGATTCAGTCGTTTTGGATATTTGGTTGAGTGATTCAGCGGTTTGTACGCCTCATGATGTACACATTATCGCTAGGAATAAAGACCTAGTTGGGCCGCTGACTTTTGATGTGAACAAATTAGAAGACCACCTAATTGACTCAATTAGCCACATAAAGCGAATCGCAACGATAAATACGGCTGGTGTTTACGATGTCTTAGCAACGTATCAAGACACATTTTGTACGTCACATTTTTATAAAAAAGACGCTGTGGAGGCCAAACAAGTTTTTGCCAGAATAAGCTCCAGCCAACATTACGATTGTGAAGTACCTTTTTTAGCGAAATTAAATGACAACAGTCAAATATCAGAAGCTGGTAAGGTGACTTACCGGTGGTTGGTGTATGATACATTGGGGAATCTAATAACAGCATCCGCCAAAAAAGATTTCGAATTTGTGGTGAAAGATTCTGGAATGTATGATGTTGAGCTAACGGTTAGACACGAAAACGGGTGCGCTGATTCAACGTATTCGGAGAAGTTTATTCGTGGTGACTCGATCAGAATTGATTTCGACCCGGTTTCCGAAGTTGTTTGTCTTAACCAAGACGTGTTAGTTCAGAATAACTCATTAAAAAGCACGTATAAGGTGTCTGATTTTTTTGTTTGGAAATTATATAGACACGGAGACACCACAAAGGCCATTGATAGTTCATATTCCTATGAACCCATATTTAACGCCAGGTATGACGATAGTTATGACTTAAAGGTGTTTGCCTACAACTCTCTTGGGTGCACTCAAGAAGAGTTTAGAGAAAATGTGTTTAAAGTTGACGAACCCACAGCGGGTTTTCGTGTAGAGCAACCATATCAATGTCCGAACGATACATTTTCATTGATTTCTGAAGTAACGCCTGCCGAAGGAGAATATACCAACAGATGGTATATTTATAATCAGTCAGATACTATAAAAGCGTTTGGCCGCAAACCAGTGATTGAGATTCCGAATTCTGGATTGTATAGTGTCGAATATCAAATATCCATTTTTGGACTTTGTCAGGATACCAGCATCCAACAAGATACAATTGGCATCAGTGGCATTGTGTCTGAAATCATACTACCCACCAACCGCGCGTGTGGTGCAATTCCTATTCGTCCATTAGCCAATATTAAAAACCACCTCTATGGCGTCAGCGACACAACCATTCAATACAATTGGGCTGTATTGCCAAACAAAGGATATTCGATATCAAATGATGCCATAAAAAACCCCGAGGTCTATTTTACAGAAAGCGGTGATTACATTTTGCGATTAATTTCAATCAATGCATCTGGTTGTCGAGACACCGCATACTCAGATACCATACATGCGGGATTAAATGCCAAAATTGAATTTATTGATACGGCGGTTTGCGCCAATACAGCTTTAAGGTTCAATACAGTTTATGACTCGTTCGTCAACAAATTATATTACAACGTAACTCCTACAGCAAGTTACAAGGTTACCTCTATCAGTAAGGATTCTCAACAATTGTTTATGTCCGACAAAGGATCCTACTCGGTGGAAGTCATTGCTAGTCGTGACTCGATTTGTTTTGACACAAGCACTCAGGTGATCAAAATTGTTTCACCCACAGCCGACTTTTATGCAGTAGATTCAAATTTGTATTGCGCCCCAGTGTATCAAAGGTTTAGATCTACATCAACATATGCCGATACCTTCTTTTGGGATTTTGGTGATGGTAAAAACCTAAAAACAACATTTTCGAATGTTACAACGGTTTATGAACAAAACACAGGAGATTTAGACGCATATACCGTCCGTTTGATTGCCAAAAACAAAAGTGGATGCTCAGATACACTGGTCAAGAACAAAAGCGTCAAAGTAAAAGGACCAGCCGTGCAATTCGAATTGGTCAATTACCGTGGTTGCGAACCTCTAGAGGTAAAGCTAAAGGGGAAGACCGATAATGTCTATAAGATGTACATCGATTATGGAGATGGTGAGGCGTTTGGATACAGCTTAAATCAACCGCATTATTATACCAATTCGTGGCGCATCATTGAAAATACCTATACGCCAGTCATTTTGGTTGTCGACAAAAATGGTTGTCAGACGGCCGTGAAAAGTGATTCGTCGGTATACGTTAAGCCTTCTCCAACGGCAAAAATGGACGTAAAGGATAGCATTGCCTGCGCTAAATTGAATACACGATACTATTACGTTGGAAACGAAGCCACCTCATGGTATTGGGATTTTGAGGGAGATGGCACGCCTGACGGTAATGGAGCCGTAGGCTTGCACAGATACCAAGTACCAGGGAGATACCCGCTTACCTTAATCAACTCAAATGCTTTCGATTGCCACGATACCGCAGTTACGAATATTCATGTCGTGCGTCCTCCAAGTATACAAATGGGCTACGACAGCGTTACCTGTATCACGAAGCCTTTTCAAATAACCGATTTGTCGGAGGTGGATACCACACTTAAATCTCGCTTATGGACGCTTGAAACAAACGGCACTTTAACACAAACAGATGATTCGAGTTTTGTGCACGATGCGTCTGTTGCAGGGTTATTAAAGCTTAAACTACATCTTGTCGACTCAATGAATTGTGCATCAAGCGACTCGGTTCAAATAACAGTTCGAGATTCTTCAAATTCAGGCTTGGCTCAAATTGAAGTGGTTTCTGTTAACCAACAGAACTTTGTTGACATTCTTGCAGTGAACCCAGATGTAGCGTATCAATGGACTAATATAAACCGAGTCGGATCAGAAGTGGCGCGCATCAATGCAAATAGGATAAACTATCAAGATTCGTTTGCAAACGTCACAACGCAATCGGTCTGTTATATGATATTCCATGAAGATAGTTGTGGCTTTGAAAGCAAACCCTCTACCCGTCATTGCACGGTACATTTAAGTGTTGCCTCTACTACACCGAGTGTTAATGAATTGACTTGGACACCCTATGTGGGTTGGGCGAATTTGAACGCAACATCCCCTTATCAAATATGGAGGACCGTTGGGGAAGACACAGAACTACTTGCAGAAATAGGTCCTGGCCAATTCACCTACGCCGATTCTTTTCTATGTGATAAAGACTATTGTTACACGGTTGTAGCTCAACATCAAAATGGTAGTACAAAAAGTAGCAGCAATGCGGTTTGCTCCAAACCCATTTATCTGGGCAATAATGATGAGACGCACATTAAATTAGTAACGGTTCGCGATAATCAATACATCCATGTTGAAATGGAAAGTGATACAGGTCAGTTTATTTTAGTCAAGCAACGTGAAGGTGGATCTGCTTTAGAAATACAAACCGATATAGACGAATACGACGACTACAATGTAGATGTGCAGCAGCACAGTTGTGTATATGGCGTAAAACAATTGGATCATTGTGGTTCAGAAAGCAAGGTCGGTAGACTTGGAAAGTCCATCGTAATGCAATTGACCAAAGAGGATGTGACGATTTCACTTCGTTGGAATGCCTATCATCAGTGGTTAGGCGGTGTGAAAGAATATCGAATCCTACGAAACTCAAGCAACGGCTTTGTGTTGTTCAAAACGCTATCTGGGAATGATACCGCAATTGACTTTAATGTCGGTGCCGGCATTGGTGGGTCCAATTGTTTTAAAATAGCAGCGGTTTCGGAGACAGGCCTGATCAGTGAATCAAACGAAACGTGTATCACAGGTGAGCCAATCATTTTTATACCTAATGCGTTTTCGCCTTTTGATCATGCGGTCAATGACTTTTTTAAGCCGTACACCGTTTTTATTCAAACTCCATTGGATTATGCAGACGGCATTTATGACTTCAATATCTATGATAAATGGGGTGGTTTGTTGTTTCACAGCAATGACCCAATTGAGGGTTGGGATGGGACGTATAACGCCAAAGATTTACCAGAAGGAGTTTACGTGTACACATTTAGAGTGAAAGGTTTGGACGATAAAATTCGTAACTATTCTGGATCAGTCACATTAGTCCGTTGATTTTTCAGGGCATTAGCAACACTTTTACCAACCCGTTCGCGTCCTTCAGCATCGTAATGTTCTTGCGGAATGACAGCACGGTCTATGAAATGTTTGCTTTCAAGTAATTCAAGATTATCAACTACCAAAATTCCTTGTTCTGTATATCGTTCGACCAAAAAATCGCGATTTGAACGCATTAACCAAACCAGGTTGTCTCCGATGTACAACTGCGCATCTTCTATATTTTCTGGTATTAAGTTAAAAACGAGATTCAAGTTCTTTCGCTTTGCAATGCCTACTAAATCATCGAACTCTTTAAGCATAGGGTTGTGTTCGTCAATTTGGAATGCGTAGGCTTTTATGTATTGATCTGCAAGCTGTCTTTTGGCATCATCTTGTACCCCGTTGCTATCCAAAAACTTAGGGACTTCGCACCAACGCCTAATGGTATTCTTTTCGAAGCTGATGCTATCATACGTGCTTTTTAGCGTGTCGTAGGTCCATGCCTTCCATTTTAACAAGTCTCTTTCATGTCCTGATCTATTGTCGTAGTAATTAAACGAAACAAACACACGATTAAGCAGAGCAGGGCTGCGTTTATAGAACCTCGTGGAAAGCTGCAAATTGGCTTCACTTGGACTATAAATAACGTCTTGGTTAAACGTCCTTAAATTCATGGTGACGATAACCGTTTTACGGTTTTTAAAGTTATGTACGCGACTTACCAATGGTCGAAACATGCCTACGTGGTAGGCTCCATGATTGAGTGCACCGAGTCGCCAACCTTCAAATTCTGCGCTGATGTTATCACTTATGCGCAGTTGATTGTAGTCGTCTGGGTGTGTCGTGAAATTCGACGATTCACCAAAATAGAATGCGTCAAAGGTGTCTTGAATCTCAATCAAGTTGTATAACATCGGACCATGTTTGTCCAAATCTTTCATCCAGAAGTATTTCCAGTAGATTAGGTTGAAACTAAAAAGAACAACAGCTCCAACTAATAAGCGTATTGCAATCTTCAGTGTTGTATGTAATCCCTTATGCATACCTAGAATTGGAAATAAATGAATGGATGATTGGTTACGCCAGCCCAAGCGGTAATACACCAGACAAAAAGGGCATAGATTGTCCAGCGAAGGGGTAGGTTGAACTTGTCTAACAAACGATCAATGCGGTTGTTATAGAGGAGTAATTCAAAAACCAAAAACACACCCAACATCGCGACCAACGGCCATGTTAGTTCTAAAACGGTTGCACCCGTACTGTGAAAAAGCTGAGAGACGTGATTCGGAACATCAGTAAGAGTGTCAATCCTAAAAAACAACCACGCTAGGTTCACTGAGGCAAATATCAGTATCCCCCCTATAAACCGAACCAGTCTTGTTTGCGGTAATCTTTTTCGGGCATTGATACCTCTTTCAACTAAATACAACAATCCATGTATCGCACCCCAGATCAAAAAGGTATAGTTAGCGCCATGCCAAAAACCGCTTATGATAAAAACCGCTAAAATATTCACCGACCAACGAAGTAGGGACACCTTATTTCCACCTAAAGGGATATACAGATAATCTCGGAACCAGTTGGATAGTGATATATGCCAGCGATTCCAAAATTCGCCAATACTCGTGCTGAAATATGGGGTTTTGAAGTTGTCAATGAGATTGATTCCCAAACACAATGCCGCACCTTGTGCTATCAGAGAATATCCTGCGAAGTCGGTATAAATCTGCAGCCCGAACCCAAAAGTGCCAAACCAAGTACTCCATCCATTGAATAATGCAGGATTGTCGTACACCATATCCACCAAAGGAGAGAGGTTGTCGGCGATACACATTTTAATAAAGAAACCGTACAACATTAAACGGAATGCTTTCTGAAACTGCCTGTAAGTCGCCTGGTGTTTTTCTTTTAACTGTGGCATCAAACGCGAAAAGCGTTCAATAGGGCCGGCCACTAGCTGCGGGAAAAAAGTCACAAAGAGTGCAAAATGTCCAATATGTGTTTCAGGCTCAATCCGCCGGTGGTAAATATCGATGGTATAGCTCAAGGTTTGGAAGGTATAGAACGAAATGCCCACTGGAATCGTGAAGTAAATGCCTTGAACGATAAATCCCAGGAATGGATGATCAACGGTGTAGATGTTGGCTATCATTGGATCCATTGGAGGAAGAAACAATACCAGGTATTTGAAAACGAATAGAAGACCTAGGTTGGCTGTTAGACTAACTGCCAGTAACGCATTTCTTCGCCATTTTTCTGTGGCCCGATGCATAAGCTTGCCAACATAGAAATCTACAATGGTTGAGAAAATAATGAGGCAGAGAAACTCGATTTTCCATGAACCATAAAACACATAACTTGCCGCAAGTAGCAACACCCAGCAAAATTTCTGTGGTAGCAAATAGTACAGCAGTACAACTACCGGTAGAAAAATCAAGAAGGCTACAGAATTAAATAGCAAGGTGTTTTTATGTTATTTGCAAAAATATTTAAATCGTTCATGTTCCGATCGTTCTTGCACATATTTGCTTTATCCATCTTTATGATGGCCGTGCCGTGTCGAGCGCAGGTGAAAGATAGTATTCAGAAAGCACTAACCTATAAACCACGGTTTGTTTTTGGACTGAACAGCAGGGTGTCGACGGTGTATGGTAATCCGAGTAAAACGATGCGATTGTTTGCTGGACTTGATTATAACAAAAAAATGCGATTTGAATTTGCCATTAATGCCATGCCAGATGCCGCGGTAGATGTTTCTATGAACGATATATTCGACACGGTGACAAGATCTCACAAGCTTTTTTATTGGGGTTTACAAGCAGAATATACGTTTTTACGAAAAGGCCATTGGAAATTGAGTTATCCGTTACAAGTGGGGTGGGGCGTGAATCACTCGACTTTGCGTTTCAACCAGGAAGAAACATTGAAATCAAATGATATCGTTGTACCAATGGAAGGTGGGTTAGACGTCCTCTATTATTTCTATGATTGGATTGGAATAAAGGCGGGGATGGGTGTTCGAATGAGTTTTGGCAAATCGTTTTCAACCTTAAGTGGACCCTATTATAATCTTGGCATTGCTCTATATGCCGGCGAGTTGTATCGAAAAATAAAAGATAAAAAAGGAAGTTAAAACGTCACTCCGCTGGAGTTTTCTTATTGTATTTGTCCAACATCATCTGGGCTATCACACCCACATTGTCAGCAGGAGGATTCTTATATCGAATCACTTTGTTGTGATCTAACATATATACCTCAGGAGTTTTCACCTGATTGTAGTCCTTTTTGTACGTCGAATTGTTGTGGGCATCTACGAGGTTGAGCCACGTTAGGTTGTTCTTACGAATGTATTCTTTCCAACCTTCTACATCAGAACCAGTGTATACCGCATAAATTTCTACCCCTGCATCTTTTAGTGTATCATACATCTGTTTGATTTTTGGGATCTCTTCTTTGCAATGCCCACAGGTATGAGACCAAAAAATAACAATGGTTACAGGCTTGTTTACTTTGTGTAGTTCATACTTTCTCAAATAGGTAGTGTCTACCAACGTTATGTTTGGTGCTACATAACCACACTGAATTTTAGAAGATTTTTTAACGTATTCAGTCATGTTTGCGAGGGTGGTAGAATCCGCCCATTCGCATTTTCCCTGTAGGTAATAATTTTTTGCAAGGTGATATAAGACCTTATCCATGCAGATTCTGTCTGATTCTTCATGGTGATTGGTATTCCACCAAACCACGAACTTATACATCTCCGTTGCGCCACCAGCCTCAATGCGTGCGAGCAAATCATCAATCGCTAGAATGAGCGTGTCGGCATCTTGTAGAATGACCTTGGAAATGTAATACTCCAATTTACCTTGAAATATGGGTGTTCGCAACATGCCATCATCGGTCAAATCGAAATTATCCCAAAAATGCTTTTTGTAATACAAGTACGCTGAACCGTCGTTTTTGGTTTTAAGTTCTTCCGGTATCTCAATTTCTAAAATGGGCTTGAATAATTTAGCAGTAAACGTATTCGGATATTGATCAATAATCTCCTTACGTTTTACATCAATTTGTTTGTCAAGGTCGTCAACCTCTTTTTTGATACGCGTTTTGCAAGCGTCATCTTCACAGGCACGGTATTCTTTAATAAGTCCTCTTTTTTTAGACGTGGGTCCAACTGAAAACTTATCAAATTCGAAAAACAATTGATTGTCGAGTGAACCTGTCACCGATTTTTTGGCAGGCGATAAAGACGTGTCTAATTCAATGGTGAATTCTTGATCATCGCTGGGAACGATTAATTCTATGTATGTCTTTTTTGGCAAGACAAGAATATAAACGCCGTTCAGTAATTTGTCTTCTCCTTTAAATCTAACAAATCCATTGGCGTCGACTTCCGTGGTATCCACCACCTTGTTCTTGTCAGCGTAATAGTGCGCTAATATGCAGGACTCACCCTTTTGAAGGCCATTCACTCTAAAGCGAATATCATGTTGTGCTTGGGACAGTCCAATGCCCATAAATAGCATAAAGATAATCGCGGGTATTCTTCTCATAATGTTACAATGACTGAAGGTCAGTTTTATTGTTTAGGAGCTTTGTTTTTTTCGTATTCCTCTAACATGATTTCGGCAATTCTTCCAACGTTTTCAGCAGGAGGGTTTTTGAAACGAATCATTTTGTTATGATCTAACATATACACTTGAGGTGTAGAAATAATATTATAATCTTCTCGGTACGTTGCTTTGTTGTAAGCGTCAACAACATTTAACCAAGTGAGTTTATTGTCTTTAATGTATTGCTTCCAGCCTTCAACATCGGCTTGCGTATAGACTGAATACACTTCAACACCACGCGCTTTCATTGAATCGTACATTTCCTTAAGCTTTGGAATTTCTTTTTTACAATGGCCACATTGGTGATCCCAAAAAACGACTACAGTTACTGGAGCTTCAATGTTGTGTAAGGTTACGGGTCTTACAAATGAAGTATCCCATAAAGTCATATTAGGCGTAACAGCGCCACATAACGTCGGACCAATTTTGCCGGCATGTTCACACATTTTAGCGACTAAAGCCGAATCTGCCCAATAACACTTTCCAGCACAGTAATACGATTTTGCCATGTGGTGGAGTACCTTATCCATACACATGATTTTCGATTCTTCGTGATGGTTTGTATTCCACCAAACCACATATTTATAAATCTCCATTGCCCCTCCTTTTTCAATTTTTGAGCAGAGCTCATCAATGGCAGGGATCAAGGTGTCAGGATGTTGTACTATTAACTTACCGATGTAATATTCGAGCTTGCCTTTAAACACTGGCGTACGAAGCATCCCATCGTCGGTCAGGTCAATATTGTCCCAATAGTGTTTTCTAAAATATTCGTATTTCTTTCCTGTTGTGTCTGCCTGAATGCTTTCAGGTATTTCAACATCTATGACTGATTTTAATAGTTTTGACGTAAAAGTCGACGCGTAAGTTTCAACCAGCTCCAATCGCTTAGCATCTACTTCTGCATCAACCAATTTACTCTTAGCTCGAATTTGGTCTTTGCACTCTTGGCTTTCACACTTTTTGAATTGTTCAATAAGGTCTCGTTTTCGAGTTCCTGGGTCAATTGCGAATTTATCGAATTCAAAAAATACCTGGTTGTCTAAAGAACCAGTGACCGATTTAGAGCTCGGCATTAACGTGGTATCAAACGTGATTTGAAATTCTTGGTCGTCGTTTGGTACGATGAATTCAATGTATGTCTTTTTTGGTAAGACGATGATATACACACCGTTTAGTAATTTGTCTGGACCGCTGAAACGAACAATTCCTTTGTTACTTACTGTGGCTGTATCTATAATCCTATTTTGATCGGCGTAGTAGTGTGCAAGGATGCAATCTTGTCCGGGCTGCAGGCCATTTATTTTGAAACTAATATTGTGTTGAGCGCTCGCTATTCCATATCCCACAAATAACAACAGCACAATAGTTTTAATGAATCTCATAGATTTTTTCTCTCTTCAAGTTTGTACAAAAATAAGGTGTATAATGTTTTATGTTTGTTACAAAGACTATGCCTAAGGTTAAAAGGTTGCATGAAAATGATAAAACCAATTCTTTTTTCGAGTTGGTGTATCAGGTAGTTGCGCTCATTCCCGAAGGAAGAGTTACTTCATATGGCGCGATTGCCAAATATTTAGGAGCGGCAAGATCGAGTCGTATGGTGGGTTGGGCGCTAAATGCCCTAAACAATTCTCGTCATGATTTACCTGCACATCGAGTTGTAAACAGAAAAGGCATCTTGACAGGCAAGGCACATTTCCGTGGCATTCCTATGGAGGAATTATTAATGCAAGAAGGCGTTAAAGTTGTCGACAATGAAATACAACAGCTTGAATCCATTTACTGGGATCCTAACGAAGCGCTAAGTTTGGACAAATGATTTTCACTTTGTAAGAAATCGATCAAAGACAAGGGTAACACCATGTCTGTTACTAAAAGACAATACACCAAATTCTTGATTACAAACGATTGGCGCATTAGTAAAATCCGTTTGCTCAATTACATTCAAAAACGTACGACCGAATAACTCTATTTTGTCTTTACTGACAGACTGTGAGTTGTTAAAAGCGTCTTTATCTAACGTACCATTTCGATTAGAAGTTATGTGTTTTAATCTACTTACTACCACATTTGGCACTACCGTTACATCCAGAATTGAAACACCCATGAGGTCCACGATTTGAGGCATTGCGAAATTGGTTTCGTGGTCTAAAAATGTAACAAAAAAAGCCACAGCAATATCAGTTTTATCTGGTCCATTGAAACCAACAAGGGCATAATCCCCGTTATACTGAATTTTTCTAGGTTTGGTATGGCAATCTTCAGTGAATAAATATAACCTTGAATTAAGGAAGCCACGATCTTTGGTATAGACGTACTCTTTACCAAATTTGTCGACAAAAACGAGTCCTTCGATCGAGTTGTAAATATTCCAGTTGGTTGTTTCAGTTGTGAAGGATTGATCGTCAAACTTCTCATCAGAACATGTAGGACTTTCGCATCCAATTACGGAACTAAGGCTTAGCCATAGAAGAAGCCATTTTCGATTTACCAATGTTGCGAGAATCATGTGTAATTTAATACACTAAAGTAAACGTTAAATTTTACTTAATGACGATGACCTTCATCATTTGTGAATTTTGGCCTTATCAATCATGTATGGCTTGAAAGCGCCTGATTTCTTGTGCCATCAGAAATGTGTAAAGGGCTTATTTCAACTTACGTTTCACCTCAACTTCGGTGTAACACTCGATGATGTCTCCTATACGGATGTCGTTGTAGTTTTTAATCTGCATACCACATTCAAATCCTCGGTTAACTTCCTTCACGTCGTCTTTGAATCGTTTCAGGGCAGCTAACTGACCAGAATACACAACTACGCCATCTCGAATCAATCGAACCAGGTTATCGCGTTGAATTTTACCGTCTGTAATCATACAACCAGCAACGGTTCCAACCTTTGTGATTTTAAACACCTCTCGAATCTCTGCGTTACCTGTAATCTTCTCTTCGAATTCAGGAGCAAGCATACCCTCCATTGCAGATTTAATCTCTTCAATGGCCTTGTAAATGACAGAGTACAATCGGATGTCAATTTCTTCCGCTTCTGCTAACTTCTTAGCTGATGCCGCTGGTCTCACTTGGAAACCAATGATTATCGCGTCAGATGCAGATGCAAGCAATACGTCGGACTCAGTAATTTGACCAACAGACTTATGAATCACATTCACCTGAATTTCTTCAGTGGATAGCTTCAATAACGAATCAGAAAGTGCTTCAGAAGAACCATCCACATCGGCCTTCACAATTACCTTTAATTCCTTAAAGTTTCCAACAGCTAGTCGACGACCAATTTCGTCAAGCGTAATATGCTTAGTAGTTCGAATACCTTGCTCTCTTTGTAATTGAGCTCGTCTGTTCGCAACATCTTTGGCATCTTGTTCTGATTCAAACACTTGGAATACGTCACCGGCGGTAGGCGCTGATGTGAATCCAAGAATGTTGACTGGCGTTGATGGATCGGCTTCTTTAACCGGCTTCATCCGTTCATTAAACATCGCTCTTACACGACAGAAATGATGACCGGCAACTAGTGGGTCACCGACGTTCAATGTTCCTTCTTGAACAAGAATTGAGGCAAGAACACCTCGACCTTTATCCAATCGTGCTTCCATTACAGAACCTTTTGCACGTTTGTTAGGGTTGGCTTTTAATTCAAGTAATTCTGCTTCCAGTAATACTTTGTCCAAAAGCTCATCAATGTTAATTCCCTTTTTCGCTGAAATTTCTTGGGCTTGATATTTACCACCCCACTCTTCTACTAAGATGTTCATAGCAGATAGTTCTTCCCTGATTCTATCAGGATTAGCTACGTGTCTATCAATCTTGTTGAAGGCAAATATGATGGGTACATCAGCTGCCTGAGCGTGACTAATCGCTTCTTTTGTTTGAGGCATCACGCTATCATCCGCGGCGATTACGATGATGGCAACGTCAGTTACTTTCGCTCCCCTTGCTCTCATCGCGGTAAACGCTTCGTGACCAGGAGTATCTACGAAAGTGATTCGTTTTTTATTCTTTAATTCAACCTCGTAAGCGGCTACGTGCTGGGTAATTCCACCCGCCTCACCGGCAATTACGTTGGTATTTCGAATGTAATCAAGCAAAGAAGTTTTACCATGATCAACGTGACCCATAATGGTAACAATTGGAGGACGTTCTTCCAAATCCTCTGGGTTGTCAACCTCATCTTCACCAAACTCTACCTGCTCTTCTGCATCAACGAATTCGATATCAAAACCAAATTCATCCGCAACCATTTTAATAGTTTCAGCATCCAATCTCTGGTTGATCGAAACCATCATACCTAATGAAAAGTATGCAGTGATAATTTCGTTTACAGACACGTCCATCAATGACGCCATTTCATTTGCCGTAACGAATTCCGTGATCTTAAGAACTTTACTTTCAAGTTCTTGTTTGATCATTTCTTCCTCACGAGTCGTTTTGTGGTCGTCTCTTTTTTGTCTTCTTAATTTTTGACGAGAAGGGCCTTTACTTCCTTTATTACCTCCAAGTTTGGCTAAAGTAGCCTTGATTTTATCTTGGATTTCTTTTTCAGTAATTTCATCTTTTGCTTCATCCTTGTTACCGGTTTTGTTGAAGCGACCTTTGTTACCGTAATTTCCAGATCCTGGTTTAACAGGTCCAGCTTTAACGGTACGTTTACGTTTTTTACGCTGATTATCTTCAGGCTTGCCACCACTGCTTGCTACCTTTTTAGGTGCTGGTGGATCAGGAAGTTTTATTTTTCCTTTAATAGTTAAACCTCCAAGCTTTTCATACTTAGGCTTTACTACTTCTGGTCCTTTATCCGCAATTTCTTCTTTAACCTCTGGTGGGGTCTCTTTACCTGGCTCCTTTATTTCAGGTTCTTTCTTTGCCTCAACAACTGGTTTTTCAACCGGTGTTTCAGGTGCAACTGGCGTTTCCTTTACTTCTTCTTTTGGGGCTTCTTCCTTTTTCTTGGCAACCTGCTTTTCAGGTTTGTCCAATGAAATCTTACCAAGAACTTTAAAACCAGGTAATTCTGTTTTGCTGACAACCGGGGCCTCTTCTTTAGGTGCTTCTTCCTTAACAGGTTCCGCTTTAGGCTCTTCCTTTGGAGGTTCAACCTTAGCAACTGGTTCTTCCTTTACAGGCTCAACTTCCGGCTCCTTGGTGGGTTCTGGTGTGGTTGAAGGTCGACTTAATCCAGTGTCCTTGATCAGGACGATATCCTGAGCCTCATCTTCACCTTTTTTCTTTTTAGAACTAGGTTTCTTGGTGTTCGCTGTAAGCGTTTCGTCTTGTCGACGAATATTGATTTCAAGCGCCTGTGATTCTTCCTTGGCTTGCTTGTCTGAACGGTATTTTTGTTCAAGAACATCATACATGTCCTGGCCTATTTTAGCCGTCATTTTCATGTCTACCTCAAAGCCACTCTGGTTGAGGTATTCAATCAAGCTTTTCCAGCTAACATTGAGTTCTGCTGCAACTTTTGAAATTCTGTGCGTTTTTCCAGCCATTAATGTTTTACTTTTTAATTACCGAAGAACTTTCACAATTATCCTGTAGCGAACGCGAACCGACCATATGTATGATCCCCGTTACTTCATGATAAGAGTGCTATTCTTCATCTTCTTTTGCATTTGTTACTTAGTTTTATTCAAACTCCGCTTCAAATATTTTCTTTATTTCCGTTATGGTTTCAAGTTCAAGTTCAGTTCTTCGAACAAGATCATCTACATCCATATCTAACACACTTTTGGCGGTGTCTAAACCTATTGCTTTCAACTCGTCAATGATCCACTCATCAATTTCATCAGTGAATTCATCCAAGTCTACATCTACGTCATCAGCTTCAACGTTTTCACGGTAAACGTCGATGTTGTACCCTACTAATCTACCAGCCAGTTTAATGTTAAACCCACCTTTTCCAATGGCAAGTGAAACCTGATCGCTTGGCAAATATACATCAGCACGCTTCTCTTCTTCGTCCAGCACGGTGTTTGATACCTTCGCAGGACTTAGGGCACGTTGAATGTACAATTGCGTATTGGTTGTAAAGTTAATTACATCGATGTTTTCATTTCTCAATTCACGTACAATTCCATGAATCCGAGATCCTTTCATTCCAACACATGCACCTACTGGGTCGATTCGGTCGTCATAGCTTTCTACAGCCACTTTAGCCCGTTCTCCAGGTTCACGAACCACATTTTTGATAGTGATTAAGCCATCTAATATTTCAGGAACTTCTAATTCGAATAATCGCTCTAAGAATATTGGAGCCGTTCTCGATAAGATGATTCGCGGATTGTTGTTTTGCATTTCAACTCTTAATACTACCGCTCTTACACTGTCGCCTTTCTTAAAGAAGTCGCGACCAATCATTTCAGTTTTTGGTAGAATTAATTCGTTTCCTTCATCGTCCAAAACCATTAATTCACGTTTCCATATCTGGTAAACTTCACCTGTTATGATTTCGCCAACTCGGTCTTTATATTTCTTAAATAATTCGTCTTTTTCAAGTTCTAAAATTCTTGATAATAACGTTTGACGAGCAGCTAAAATGGCACGTCTTCCAAAATTAAGTAATTTAATTTCCTCAATTGCATCTTCCCCAATTTCGTAATCGTCTTCAAGGTTTTTAGCGTCCTCAATGTTGATTTCTTGGTTTTCATCTTCTACTTCATCCATATCAACAATTTTTCGATTTCGGTAGATTTCTAAATCACCTTGATCTGTATTGATGATGATGTCAAAATTAGAGTCATCGCCATATTTCTTACGAAGCATGCTTCGGAATACATCTTCCATTACAGCCATCATCGTGGCTCTGTCGATGTTTTTGAATTCTTTGAATTCCGCAAAAGATTCTACTAGTCCTAAAGTCATATACTTTTACTTAAAAGATAATACTACAGTTGAAGTTATTATGTCACCGAATCCAATCGTAACTGGGTCGGCCGTTATTTTATTTTTCTTTTGTTTCTTGTCTAAAACAGGTGCTCCGATGATGCCATCAGCAACCACGTCAATAAGTTTGTATTGTTTTACGCCTTCAGCCGTTTCCACATCCAGTTTCCGTCCAATGTGCTTGTTGTATTGCCTTTTGTTTATCAAAGGTTCATCAGCTCCTGGACTCGACACTTCTAAAATAAATGGGTCTGCCTCAAAGGTTTCTTCATCCACCACTTTAGATACAGAACGACTCACTTTAGAACATTGATCAACCGTAACTCCTTCGTCACCATCAATCAATACTCGAATTTTTCTGCTTCGGTCACCACCAACTATATCCACAAGGAAATAAGGAGAATCTTGAAGTTCTTCCTCAACCAATGATTTTATAGTATCGACCAGCGTCATATTCTTTGCGTAAAAAAAAGAGGGAATTTAAATTCCCTCTTTCCTATCTCTTACTAACGCTGCAAAGATAGAATTTTACTTCAATTTATAAAATAAATATAAAAGGGATTTTTATAGGTGTTTCAGGGCTTACTTGGTTGGAAATTCGTTGGCCCATTTTGCCAGTTTTTCAATGGCTTCATTTTCAAGTTCAAAAATTTCTTCTTCTGTTGGTTTCCCCCCTGAATCGAGGAAGTAAATGGTGACATCGGAGTCGGAGATTTCGGTACGTATGATTTTATCTACCGGAATTTTATATACATTTCCTAAGTCACTTGAGAAATACTTTATCAAGGCGACACCACCAGCAACACCGGCGATTAACGAAACTGACATAAGGTTAAGGTGACTCATTTCTGAAATGACAATGCCGGCAAGTACTAATAAGCTTGGATAAAGGAAGAGCTTTATTCTTGTTTTGCGCCACGCGTTTTTCTTTATAGATGCTTTAGATTTTTCGGATAAACGATCGATTTCAGTCCAGTTTCCAGTACTTGTCAAGTAAATCGCATCTGGTGTCATATTAACAAATCCAAACTTCCTTTTGAAACAATACCTAGCCATTTATAGCTTATAGGGAAATAGAAAACAAGCGTATAAAACTCAATCCGATTGTCTTCATTTTTGAGAAACACTCTGCTTTTTTATAAACTTATCTAAGTAACGATTGGTTTTTTTTCTCAGGGCTTTGTGATATGGCTTAGTCCAACCGAATAGAAATCCAGCCATACCTGCAGCTTGCTTAATCCAAATATACAGGTCGAATTTGTCTCTATGGTCGATGATAAGATCTCCCTTAAACACAAAGTGCGATTCTACTACGTTGTGAATCGTACGTTTGTTTTTACCATACGTATATTTTGCGGTCCAAATACATCCTACTGTACCACGTAATAGCTGCATGCCTTCTACCTTAATTGTTGGAGGAGTTTCCGCATTGTTAAGCAGCATTCGCCACATATTTGAAACGCGGTCTCCGCGGAGCTCGCCAAAAACGGGGTCTTCAAACACAACTTCGGGGTGATAACAACTAATCATGGCATTGACATCGCCAGATCCTAGGCTTGAATAAAAATGGTAGATGGTTTCTTCTTTGGTCAAAATATCAATTTTCTGGTGCTAAAGATACGTTGCGGTGATAGATTTTCGAAATTTTAGGCAACAAAAAAGCCTATCAACTGTGATAGGCTTTCGATTTCAATATCTTCAAGAATTGAGATTAAACGATTTTTACATTAACAGCGTTTAACCCTTTTCTGCCTTCTTCTACGTCGTAGCTTACTTTGTCACCCTCTGTAATCTCATCGGTTAAA
>Ga0055584_100002299_pt1 | contig 18928 bp, 20 predicted proteins | sample OSDHelmetaG_FD_58716 | JGI IMG/M metagenome (GOLD analysis project Ga0055584, IMG submission 58716) | Pelagic marine sediment microbial communities from the LTER site Helgoland, North Sea, for post-phytoplankton bloom and carbon turnover... | ecosystem: Environmental > Aquatic > Marine >... | reverse complement strand
GACGGGCAATCCAAGGGACGCCCTGGCAGCACAAGAAGCGGCATTACGGCGGTATCTGTCTCGCCTAAAGACAGTGATGCGCGGCACAATCCCGCTGAGAGAGAAAGCCAAGTATCTGTTGAATCGGGTATACCGTCTGACGTCCAGTCCATTGTTCCCGGTAGTGCCAACGCTGACACCAACGACACCACACATCAGGGAAACTTTATTCCCGCCGCGCTCGTTGAACGCCTTCCAGCGATGTATGATGTCGTTGGTTACGGCGGCATTTACACTGATGTGACGCTTGAGGCCGAAGCGGTCATGCAATCCGCTCGATCAGAATCCTGCTTTCAAGATGTCATTCGTTCTGCCTCCGACTGGGTATGGGAAACCGACCACAACCTAAATCTTACCTATGTGTCGAACCGAATTGCAGAAGCGCTTGAAACGCCGCCTGCTGCACTGAATTGGCCGCCATCTCTTTGCCATCGGCAAATTTGAGGAAAGTCTTGAGAACGGGCCGGCGAGACCGGACCTCGCGGCCGCTCTAATGCCCTTCCGAGGACGTATCTTTCTTATGCCGGATAAACGTCGCCGGATACGCCGAATTTCAATGACTGGTGTGCCTGTATTTGATGAAAGCTCCGGAAGGTTCACAGGATATCGAGGAACCGGCACCGACGTTACGCGCCAATATGAAATCGAATTACGAGCGCGCAAGATCCAGGAAGTTCTCGAGTCCAGCCTTACAGAACTTCGCGAACGTAATTTGGAACTCGACAGAGCCCTGCAAGAAGCCAGGTCGGCTGCACGGGCCAAGACTGACTTTCTCGGCAAAATGAGTCATGAATTGCGGACGCCGCTAAATGCGATCATAGGGTTTTCCGAGATGTCAATTCAGCAGGCATTCGGCTCTCTAAATGCCAGATATCTGAGCTATTTCCGCGACATCCATGGTGCCGCCTATCATTTGCTCAATATCATCAATGATATCCTTGATGCTGTTAACATTGATTCATCAAAAATTAGTGTCGAGCCGCGAGCGATCTGCCTGTCAGATGTGGTCGCCCAAGCCAAATCTATTGTTGCGGTGCGGGCTGAACAGAACGAAATCGACCCTAGTGCGGTAGACATATCCCGAGAATAGGTTGTATTGGCTGACCCCGGAAGAACCCGGCAAATACTGGTCAACCTGTTAAACAACGCCATCAAGTTTACCAATGCCGGTGGATCTGTTGGCATTGACGTTCTGGCAACAGATGCTGCCACTGTCGCCTTTACGGTCTGGGATACCGGCATTGGCATCCCTGACGACTAGCACCAACAAATTTTCGAGAGCTTCCATCAGGTAGACTCAAACATCTTAAGTACACCGACTGAAGGTACCGGCCTCGGCCTTACAATTTCTCGCCAGTTTGCGCAGCTCATGGGTGGTGAAATATCTGTCGATAGCGCGCCAAATCGTGGTTCCCGCTTCACCGTCAGCCTGCCGCGGGCCGAAAGTCGAGAGGTTTTGGGCCAAAGCCTCAACAGTTACTCCTAATTTGATCACAAACCAGCCACGCCCCTTTTTCTTTTGGTGTTCCAGCGCTATATTCCACGGTATATAGCGCTGCGGCGATAATCGCCTTGGGCAGCGGAGGAAATTCGATGGACGGACCCCTTATCGACCCGCATGGACGGGCAGTAACCTATTTGCGCGTTTCGGTTACCGACCGATGCGATTTTCGCTGCGTTTACTGCATGTCAGAGGATATGACGTTCTTGCCGAAGAAGGACGTGCTCACTCTAGAAGAGCTCGAAACGATTTGCTCATCCTTCGTGTCGCGCGGGGTCACAAAACTCCGCATGACAGGTGGTGAGCCTCTGGTGAGACGGGATGTCATGTGGTTATTCCGCAAGCTGTCACGTCACTTGGATACGGGGGCTCTCGAGGAGCTCACATTGACGACAAACGGAAGTCAGCTGGATAGATTTGCTGACGAGTTGGCCGATATCGGTGTCCGCCGAATCAATGTATCGCTGGACACACTAGACGACGACAAATTTGCCGAGATTACTCGTTGGGGTCGTCTAGAAAAGGTGAAGACCGGCCTCGCCGCCGCGAAGCGGGCTGGTATTGCGGTTAAGATTAATGCCGTTGCTCTTCGTGGCGTGAATGACGATGAGTTTGACACGCTGGTTCAATGGTGCGGCGATGAAGGCTTCGACCTCACTTTTATCGAAGTGATGCCGATGGGCGAAATTGGAGAGGAAGCGCGGCTAGACCAATATATGCCTCTCTCGATGGTCCGAGCAAAGCTCAACGAAAAATGGACCCTTAGCGATATCGATTATTCAACCGGCGGACCTGCTCGCTATGTACAAGTTAAAGAGACTGGTGGCCGGATAGGCTTTATCACGCCTCTAACCCACAACTTCTGTGAAAGCTGCAATCGTGTTCGTCTGACCTGTACTGGAACGCTGTATATGTGCCTGGGCCAAGAAGATGCTGCTGATTTGCGAGCAGCGGTCCGGAAAGAAGATAATGGGGCGGCTTTAATGGATGCGATCGACGAGGCTATCGGCCGTAAGCCTAAGGGACATGACTTCATCATCGACCGACGGCGCAGAGATCCTTCTGTTTCGCGCCATATGAGCGTCACTGGCGGCTAACCGTCGGCCGTCATGGTGAGCAACCCCAATTCATATGCCGCCCGGGATTCTGCAGTATTACTGCATCCCTATACCAATGCCCTCGCCAATGAGAATGACGGTTCCCTGGTCATTACTCGGGGCCACGGGGTCTATGTCACGGACGATACTGGTAAAGAATACATTGAAGCAATGTCAGTGCTCTGGTGTACCGCCCTCGGATTCGGCAATGAACGGCTTGCACAGGCCGCTGCCCAACAAATTCGTGATCTCTCCTTTTATCACGGGTTCAATCAAAAGAGTCATACGCCCCAGATCGAACTCGCAGAGCGTTTGCTCGCCCTGGCGCCAGTACCAATGTCCAAAGTATTTTTTGCCAACTCTGGATCGGAGGCCAATGACACCGCCTTCAAAATGGTTTGGTATCGCAGCAACGCGATGGGAAAGCCCGAAAAGAAGAAGATCATCGGACGGGTCAAAGGATATCACGGAGTCACCATTGCAGCGGCCAGCGCCACGGGGACGCCGATCAATCACCAGGCATTTGATCTACCGATAGACGGCTTCCTGCATACTGACTGTCCTCATTACGCAAGCTTTGCAATCCCGGGTGAAAGCGAAGCACAATATTCCGAGCGCTGCGCACAAAGTCTTGACACGCTCATTGAACAGGAAGACCCGGATACTGTAGCAGCCTTTATTGCAGAACCGGTCATGGGAGCCGGAGGTGTGTTAATTCCCCCCGCCGAATATTTTAAGAAAATTCAATCCGTACTCACCAAGCATGATGTTCTGATGATCGCCGATGAGGTGATATGCGGTTTTGGTCGCACGGGAAACATGTGGGGTAGCGAAACCTTCAACATCAAACCGGATATCATCACCTGCGCCAAAGCATTGTCGTCGGGGTATATTCCGATTTCCGCTGTGATGATCAATGAGACTGTCTACCAACCAATCGCTGAACAAAGTGCAGAGATCGGATCGTTCGGCCACGGTTTTACCTATTCCGGTCATCCGGTTGCTGCCGCGGTGGCGCTTGAAACTCTAAATATTTACGACGAGCTAGGCTTGGTTGAGATGGTTCAGGCTATATCACCCGTTCTCCAGAATGGGATTCAGGCTTTTGCAGACCATCCTCTAGTCGGCGATATTGATGGGGTCGGACTGCTTGGTGTCGTCGCACTCGTTGCAGATAAGGCAACTGGGGAGTCTTTCCCTGCAAATAGAGGCGTTGGACCATTTCTTCTCGAACGCGCCCTAGATCATGGGCTCATCATACGCGCCCTCGGCGACCGAATCGCTTTCTCACCACCCCTAGTGATTGACCAATCTGAAATCGCAGAAATGTTCGTGCGGTTCGGCAAGGCGCTCAACGACACATTAAAATGGCTAGAAATCGGGCAATAGGAAGGATTTAGGCGCTCTGTAAACGAAACGTTAACCATAATCATAACAACAATGTGAGAGATTGGATTCTTAACTTTTCGGGGGAATAGAGGCCTTGTATTATCTGTTCGAACAGTCAGAGGGCTGTGATAGGAAGAACGGCATGGATTACGAAGGTTTTTTCAGCGACTCAATTGAACAGCTTAAGGCCGAAGGCAATTATCGGGTTTTTGCTGAACTGGAGCGCCATGTTGGCGATTTTCCGCATGCTACCCGTCATGCTGGAGAAGATACCAACGAAATTACCGTATGGTGCAGCAACGATTATCTCGGTATGGGGCAGCACTCTGACGTTCTGAACGCCATGAAAGATACCGTTGATTTAGTCGGTGCTGGCTCTGGTGGTACTCGTAATATTTCAGGAACAACCCATCAGCACGTTGTGCTTGAACGAGAGCTTTCTGATCTTCATCAAAAAGAAGCCGCATTACTTTTTACCTCAGGCTACGTTGCTAATGACGCCGCGCTCTCCACGTTGGCCGGAAACATGCCAGGCTGTGTCCTGTTATCAGATGAGTTTAATCATGCGTCGATGATTGCCGGCGTACGACACAGTGGTGCAGAAAAGCGTATTTTCAAGCATAACGACGTTGAGGACCTCGAACGCCTTCTCGCAGACATTGAGCCCGGCCGCCCTAAAATTATCGTCTTCGAATCCGTCTACTCGATGGATGGCGACATCTCTCCGATAGGTGAGATTTGTGACCTCGCGGATAAATATGGCGCCATGACCTATATCGATGAGGTTCATGCTGTCGGGATGTACGGCCCCCGCGGCGGTGGCGTTGCTGAACGTGATGGCCACATGGATAGGATTACCGTCGTGCAAGGCACACTTGCCAAAGCCTTCGGTGTTGTTGGAGGCTATATTGCGGCTTCTCAGAAGCTCGTCGATTTCGTGCGCTCAAGGGCCAGTGGCTTTATTTTCACGACATCACTGCCACCCGCCGTCGCTGCCGCTGCTGCTGCAAGCGTCCGGCACGTCCGCGATAACGGTCAGGAACAACGCGCGAGACACGAGGAACGCGCGGCAACGTTAAAACGCCTGTTGGCTGATGCTGGATTACCAGTGATGCCGTCGGTCTCGCATATTGTCCCGATCATGGTCGGTGACCCGGTTCTGTGTAAACAGGTCACCGACGATCTCATGGATCGTTATGGCATCTATGTCCAACCAATTAACTACCCGACGGTGCCAAAAGGAACCGAGCGTCTTCGCCTAACGCCGTCACCGATCCATAGCGATGAAGATATGGGTCAACTGGTAGCCGCCCTGACAGAAATCTGGGGCCGGTTAGAACTCAAATGGGCTGCTTAATTCTGGAAGATTTTATCCTGGAAAAACGCGCCTTTTGGCGCGTTTTTTTATTGAGAACAGCTCTTTATAACAGGCCCCATGGGAACATCTAACAACCCACCAGAACCGGTTCTGCCAGACGTTTTACCCAACGGTGTCCGGCTCATCTTTTGTGGCAGCGCCGCTGGAAAGGTCTCGGCACAGAAGCAGGCCTATTATGCCGGGCCCGGAAATAAATTCTGGCGGACGTTGTATGAAACGGGACTCACGCCACGATTATTTTCGCCGGACGAATATCACTTGCTCCCGAGTTGCGGTATCGGCCTTACTGATATGGCAAAACACGTCTTTGGCAGTGACGCCTCTCTGCCAAAAAACGCTGACGACCCCCATCGCGTATATCGGCTCGTCTGCGATGCAGCACCCACGGCCTTGGCTTTTGTCGGCAAAAGATCAGCCCAAGTATTTTTCAGAACCCATTTTGGATTGAAAAAAATGCCTTACGGTCTCCAGCAGCATACGTTGGGTCATACGGTGATATTCGTTCTCCCCTCGCCTTCTGGCCTCGCTGTTCGATATTGGGATATCGTACCATGGCAGTCACTCGCCGCCCATATGACATAGCGCTACTCAATCAGAAAATCTGCTTCAACTTCGATTGCAACGTTAAACGGCATTGAGGAAACGCCGGCGACGGTTCGAGCATGTGCCCCTATTTCCTGACCAAACACATCAACCATTAATTCCGACGCACCATTCACAACTGCGGCGACCTCAGCTAGATCAGGGGTAACATTCACGTACCCTTTCAATTTTGCGACTTTCACAACACGATCTAAATCGCCATCGAGTGCTAATTTGGCATGCGCGATTACATTGAGGGCGCAAAGTCGAGCCGCCTCTGCGCCTTGTTCAACGGTAAAGTCGCGACCAACCTTACCGATAAATGGCATATCTCCATTCCATTGAGGGACCTGTCCGGACACATATAAAAACGGGCCCGCAATATTCGACCCTTTGATTTTGGCAACTTTTGGCGCCAGTGCTTCCGGTAGCTCTATTCCGAGTTCCTTAAGCCGTGCTTCAACAATTCCTGACATTCCATTTTTCCTCATCTCTAAACGGTTATTTTCGATCTCGTAATCATGCGCCAACGTGCCCTAGTGATCCAGCCTCGTCATTTCTGCTATAGTGGCATATGGCTTCGTCAAAAGACTTTCGAGATCAAATGCTCGGACGGCTTCTTCCATTTGGACCGGTGCTGTCGCGTTCAATGTTCGGCGGCTTTGGTTTCTTTATGGACGGCTTCATGTTTGCCCTTATCGCCAACGACCACCTTTATTTCAAAGTCGATGATCGCAATCGGCAGGAATATATTGATGCTGGGACAGGACCATTTACTTATGACGGAAAAAAGAAACCCGTTAAGAAGTCATACTTTCTGGTGCCATCGAATATTCTGAGCGATCCGAATGAACTCACTGACTGGGCTGGGCGTGCTCTCGAGGCAGCGAAACGATCCAAGCTGAAAAAGCCCACAAGGCGAAAGAGATGAGCTCACCCGTCAAACGGTCAGTGGTTGTTGCCGGGCATCAAACCAGCATCTCTCTTGAGGAACCGTTTTGGGAAGCGTTGGTCAAGATAGCCAAGTCTGAAGACGTATCTCTCAACAGTCTTATCACGCAAATCGATCGCGACCGGCAAGGTAATCTATCTTCCGCTTTACGGGTGTTTGTTCTCAAAAGCCTGCAAGAGGGTCAGAATTAACGCTTGTTCAAAAGATCAAGAACGCCGGGGATGAGGTCCTCCAGGCGCCTTTTTCTTTCTCGAGGCTGTTCCTGTTGTTGTGCCGGCGCAGATTGCGGGTTGGCCCGCCGCGAACCCGGAAAGACTTTTCGGATAATCGAGCCAACGCCCCGCTGCAACAAGAATGACTGGAGATCCTTGAAATCAAAAATCCGTCTGGGATTATCAATCGCGCCGACAGCCCGCATCTTAAAAGCCGGTGCTTTAGGATGATCGATCAGTCGGAACTGACTACCAAAATCCATTTGCCACTTGGGCAGATTAGCAAATCCGGTGGCACGCCCTTCGGCGGCATCTGCACGAAGCAACACATCGTTAGTTCGCACAACGCCTTTCTCAATTTTAAAGGTCGCGTCTAAGGTTGAGAAACGCGATTGACCGCCCTGCATCGAGGCCCCGAACAACGTCAAAAGGTCAATAACGCCATCAATATTTTTTAGCCGGTCGCTGATTGCCTTCAAATCAAACCCGGAAACAATCCCATCACGCGAGGCAAGTTTTCCGTTTCCGCTCAGATCACGCACCATCGCCAACGGGCTGCGTCCCGCACTTCTAATGTTCAGGTCAAAACCTGTAATACCGCCCTGAATATCGAAGGTTCCTGTTTTAAAGAGGGCTTTGCCAACATTGGCTTTCGAAACCACAACGCGGCCGTCCAGTCTAGGTGTACGGCGACCATCAAATTTCCCGGTCAACAAAAAGGTGCCATCAAACATTTTACCGGCAACCTTTTTAATCGTCAGGAGCTTGTTTGAGAGCATCGCGTTGATCGCGGGATTATCAACCTCAAACTGTCGATAAAGCAGTGACTTAGCAGCAATTGAAACATCTGCATCGATCAGGCCAAGCGGTGTCGTATCGATTGGTTGAGCAGAGTAGCGCGCCTGCGATGCACCGTGCCGCGTTCGTGACCTGGCTGTCGTTCCCCGCGGCGTCTGGCCTCCGCGTGTAACAGCTTGACGTCCGGGGGACGATGAACTTGCTGATTTTTTCGGTGGCAAAAACGGATTGACGTTGATTTGATCGGCATCAAAGACTGCCGTTAATTTTGGCCGGGCGCCTCTGGTATCAAGATTTCCTGTACCCTTTAAGGTCAGAGCACCAGCTGCAATAGAAAATTTTCCCAGGCTGTAATTTTGATTTTGTCCGCTCAGCGCTGCATTGATCTTCAGGGGCCCTAGCGCTCCTCCTGCGGGCCCATAGGCCGGAACAAAATGTCGAACGAAGCTACGAACGGAAGGGTGTGAAGCAGACACATTTAGCGCAAAGGCCGGTGTCCCAATAAGGCTCAGGGCGGTTCCGTTTGCCATCAAGCTACCGCCTGCTGCCTGGAGTCTTATATTTGTCGATAAACTAGAAAGATCTCCTTTTGCCCGCAAATTTAAGTCAAAGAGGCCGAGTCTTGAGGATACAGGATCATTTCCAAAAGCCCGCAACAATTGTGACAAATTTCCGTGCTTTAATGTCAGAACCGCATCAATTTTTGGAACCCGACCGAAATCTGAAACCGTCCCCTTCAAAGATGTCGTGGCCCCTGCCGCTTCAAGCGAAAGATCCACCTCGACCTTATTCGCATCGGTCTCAGCTTTGCCGCGCAGGCGCAAGGCACCAAGATTTCGTCCATTTGTTGGTGGTGTCAAACCAACGAGTCGCAGAGCCCCAGAGACATCACGGGCGTCGGCGGAAACCCTACCATTGAAAGACGGAAAACCGGACAGGTTTCTGAGATCACCTGATACGGTAGCCCGCAATCCACCAACGTCCTGCACTGACGCGTTTTTGATTTTCAAAACACCTCCAGCGAGTGTGCCTTCGAACCGTACCCCCCGCACTTGCGTCTTATTAACAGTCAGGCGAGTCACCTGCATATTTACGTTGGCATCAAACTCGGTGAGCCCCGCTAAAGGAGCGGGCATTGGAGTTGCCACTTCGGTGGTCGCCCTTTTTGGCGCTTTTCGCTCGACGCGCTTAGCTGTCTTCTTCGATACGGCAGACGGCAGACTCTCGGCCTTCTGTTTCTCGATTACCCGTGCCTGATAGGCGTCGAGATCCAGATTGTCGACACTGATGCTCGCGCCAAATGCTAACCGCTGTCGTAGGGCCAAAGTAGCGGCACCATCAATATTAGTGGCGTCCAAAACAACTTTGGCATTCTGAATCTGAAGCTTGCGGTCATCACCGCGGAGCGAGGCCGACAGCGAAAATTTACGAAGCCGATCCCGCGGTATTGCGTTTACATCTTGACCCAGCCAGGTCAGAAGAGCGCGTAAATTATCCGCCCGTACGGCCACTAAAGCTTGGTAGCTTGGGCGGCCCTGATAGGCTGTCAGAGCACCAGTTATATTCGACTCGCCACCACCTGGCAGCAAAACTGTCGCCTTCGTCACCTGAAGTGCACCCTTTACAAGACGGACTGACAGATCGATGCCGCGTAGATTGCGATTGTTATAGGTGACTGAATCAATCGTAAGGTCGAAAGTTCCGTCCATTTCCGGCAAAGCGAAGGCCGAACTCTCCGGAGACGCCATGATCGGTTTCAACCCATTCCGAGAACCTGCTCGTGTCGTGCGCTTTGCTGTGCTTCCGTTACGCACCGGAGAGATACTTTTCTTGGCGCTCGTCTTATTCACGCCGTTCTTTAGCAATGCATCAAGATCAATCCGGGTAATCGCCATTTTCCCGATAACCTTTGGACGGCCATCTAGCCTAACGTCAATATTTCCTGCGGCGCGCGTTCCACCAACTTCGATATCTATTCCAGCAATCGATGCGCCTTTGTCAGTCCCTTTCAGATTGGCCCTTAACAAAAAAGATTGCTTCAACGCCTCTGGAACATCTGCACGAATAGCAAACGACTGGATCGTTCGGTTTAGGTTCTTTCCACGTAGATTGAGTTTGCCGGTAAATCTTGGGGGGGCGCCGATTGCCACGACGCTACCATTTATCTGGGCTTGAACACCTGCTTTGGGAATCGTGACTGACAGTGAAATTGGCGCCGCTGCTGTAGGCTTGAGTTCGCCGACGGAAACTTGGATTTTTGCTTGCTGTTGGCGGACCAACATTTCACCGCGAACATCAAATGGTCCGTTAAGGGAACCGGCACTTAACTGCAAAGAAACATTGTTGAGACGTTCCTCTGACCCCGCCCCACCATCACGCCAAACAATAACGCCATTTTGGATACGTACATTGTCGAGCTGAACGGGCGCGGCAGAACTATGGCTCCCACCTCGATTATTATTTGCTGATTTATTATTAGCCGTCGGCTCTCCGGTTGGGCTAATAGTCCAATTAGCACGACCATCCGCTAGCCGTTCCAAAAAAATAGTCGGTTTAACCAAAAGAATCGAAGCAACTTCAACCCGGCCCTGCAGCAACGGTAATATTCGCACTTGAACATCCAGAGCTTCAATTTTGACCATCTCGGGTGAAGATCCGCCATGTATGTTTGCAAACCGAAGGTCCTTTACCAGCAAACGCGGTGCAGGAAGGATGGTAAGCTTAAGGTCGCCAACAATCGTAAGGTTACGACCCGTTGCCTGCTGGACCTGTTGGCGGATTTCTCCCTTATAGCTGTTCCAGTCAATGAAATTCGGCACGACAATAGCCGCGCCGACAATCAAGACGACCAGTACACCTATGCCGATTAAAATTTTGCGCATTGCTAATTATACTACTAAGGAACTGTTATTCTGACTTAATCAGTTACTTGGCGGATCACAAGCATGAACCAGACAGAATGCATTTCTGAGTCGTGGAAGACGCGCTGTATTAAGGAATTTGGCGTTTTTCATGGAACCTGAGCAAAAATCTTGCCTGGATTCATAACATTCAATGGATCAAGTGTTCGTTTGAGGTCCCTCATGATATCGAGAGCGTCACCAAACTCTTGTTCCAAACAATGTCGTTTACCTATCCCGACACCATGTTCACCGGTACAGGTTCCCTCCATCGCTATCGCGCGCGAGACCATACGGTCATTTATACGTTGCGCTTCCACAAAATCCTGCGGTCTCTCCGGGTCCAGTAAAAAAATAACATGGAAGTTTCCATCCCCAACGTGACCTACCATCGTTGCCAACAAGGATGATGCCGCAATATCAAATCGGGTTTCTTCGATACAATCGGCCAACCGGGAAATCGGCAAACACACGTCGGTTGACCATGCCTTGGCACCGGGCTTAAGCGCTAGTGCTGCGTAAAGAGCATCATGGCGGGCCTGCCATAATTTGTTACGATCCTCCGTTTGACCAGTCCATTGGAAATCCCCACCGCCAAACTCAGAAGCAATATCCTGAATGGTGTTTGCTTGTTCCTCGACGTTCGCCTGTGATCCATGAAATTCGAAAAACAGCGTCGGGACGGGTTCACAATCAAGATTGGAATACTGGATGCAGGCACGCATCTGCGTGGCATCCAATAGTTCCACTCTCGCAACGGGCACACCCGATTGGATCGTCAGCATGCAGCATCGAACCGCGTTCTCGACAGAAGGGAAACTGCAAACGGCTGCCGATATCGCTTCGGGTACACCAAACAAGCGGACCGTCACCTCGGTAATGACACCGAGCGTTCCCTCCGCCCCGACGAACATTCTCGTGAGATCATATCCTGCTGCCGATTTTCTGGCCCGCCCCCCCGTCTGAATGATCCGACCATCGGCCAGCACGGCTTTGACGTTCAACACATTCTCTCGCATGGTACCGTAGCGGACAGCATTGGTACCTGACGCCCGCGTTGAGGTCATCCCGCCAATGGTCGCATCCGCCCCGGGGTCGATTGGGAAAAATAAACCGGTATCTCGCAGGTCCGCGTTTAGCTGTTTACGCGTGACGCCCGCCTCAACGGTAACATCGAGATCATCGGCATTGACCTGAATGATCCTATTCATCCCGGTCATATCAAGGCAGACACCACCTTGAAGGGCACCTATGCCGCCTTCGAGTGACGTGCCCGCCCCAAATGGAATGACCGGAGTTCTTGCATCGGCACAAAGGCGTACGATTGCAGCGACTTCCTCGCTGCTTTCCGGAAAAACAACAATGTCGGGTGGTGCCGGCGTGTGATGCGATTCATCCTTGCCGTGTTGGTCGAGAACCGCTGCGGCCGTTGAAACACGCTCCCCCAGCAAATTGGTCAACGCTTCAAGCAAAGTCGTGCTCAAGGGTTATTGGTCCGCGAGTTTATACTTGCAGCGGGCGCCATTGCTTACGATACGTCCCATCGTTGGGCTGGCGAAATGCGCCGGTAGCAGAAGCGTATCGGCATCAGCATGCTTTTGCACAAAACCTGTACGACTTGCACGAGACATCTCCGCATCAACACAAAATCGGCTATTCCATTCCGGATAGGCGATCTGAATTGGGTGGTGCAAAATATCGCCTGACATGATGACATGCTGGCCATTGGCATTCAGATCAACACAGACATGGCCTGGCGAATGGCCATGGGTCGGGTCAAGTGTGAACCGATCATCTATCTCAAAATCAGACTCAACAAGGGCGACTTGCCCTGCGGCCATAACGGGCAGAACGGAATCAACAAAGCAGCCGTCCTGCGAACCCTGACCCCCACTCTCTTTCCCAACGGCCTCCCAATGCTGATATTCCTTTTTATGGAAAACATATTTGGCGTTGGGAAATGTCGGCACCCACTGGCCATTTTCGAGCCGGGTGTTCCAGCCGACGTGATCGGCATGGAGATGGGTGCACAGCACATAATCGACTTCTTCGGGATGGACCCCTGCAGCAATCAATTGATCCAACCAGGTCGAGTCAAGGTGATGCCAGGCAGGCGAAGAAGGACGCTCTTTATTGGCGCCGACGCAAGCATCAACCAACACCGTATGATGCGGGGTTCTGATCACGTAACTTTGGATCGCTCGAAAATAAGTATTGGCGGCGACATCCCAAAAATGGGGTAGAAGCCAGTCCATCTCCCCTTCGAACCCTTCCATTGTCGCGTCAGGAAAGAATACATTCGGCGCGTATCCAGGTCCTTCAACTTCAATCAGGCGATCTATCGTGACATCGCCAAAGGTTGCTTGTCTCATCCCTACCCCCTCGCCGCGTGGCTAATCGAACATCGCAATGCAGTCGATCTCAACATTGACCCCGGCCCGGTGCAGTCGGCCACCGATACAAGTGCGGGTCACTTTTTCGCCCTGCATATAGTCCGTGAAAGCAATATTGAATTTCTGAAAATCGGATTCATCCCGCAGACAAACGCGCATATTGACGACATTGGCAAATGTAGCACCCGCCGCATTGAGCACGCCTTCCAGATTTTTGAGAGTCTGAACGGTTTGCTCCTGTATATCTTCGGAGACAACTTCCCTCGTTTCGGGATCGAGGGCCGCCTGTCCGGATAGAAACAACATATTTCCCCACCGAATACCCTGTGCCAGCGGCGACGGTGTGGACTTGTCGGTAAAGCCAGTGGTTGGTGTAGTTGCAGAAGTGATTATTTCTTTGGGCATTGGAATTAAACCTATTGACCTTCAAAAGGGTTCGGCATGACGTGACCACAGTTATCGCAGGTGCGGCGTTCCTCAGACTCGAAAAAGTTACGATAGGCGGCAGAAACCGGATCGGTACGGTAATCGCTGACAACGAACTGTTCTTCATGCAAAAAGTTATAGCATTCTGGACAGAACCACTGGAACCGGTCGATCTCTCCCTCGCGGCGCTGGCGTTCTATGACCAGCAAAAAAGCATCTGGAGGGAATCGCGGTGAGTGTGGAATGCCCGCCGCCGTGTAAATGCTGCAGCCTTCTTTTAAAACGGCGATCTCTTCTTTGCCTTCTGGCGTCCGAAAGTGGAGATTCATCTCTCCTTTGATCATGTACATGACCTCATCGGCCGGATCGATGTGAAACTCACTGCGATACTCCCGGCCGCGTGCAACAAAGGCCAACGACTCTGGTTCCTGCCAGAGTACTTTTACCCGTTCACCGGTTTCGGCAAGCTCGGCAGCAATGGCATTTAAATCCCCAATCGGCATCGGTAACATTGGAAATCTCCCTATTATTCGTTCAAATTATATCCGCGTAGACTCTGAAGTGATATCGGAAACAAACATGTGGCCTGGCGCGTGCGTAATCGCAATCGGCGGCTTTGCGTTAACGATGGCTTCTTGTGGCGTTACGCCACAAGGCCAGAAAACCGGCAGATGATCTGCCGTCATTGTGACAGGTTCGCCGAACTCCGGCTTCTCAATATTCTTTATGCCGAGATATGCCGGATCGCCTATATGGATCGGCGCACCATGAGCCATCGGGTAATGTTTCGTAATTTCGGCGGCGCGCGTCGCCTCCTCCGGCGTAAACGGTCGCATGGAGACGACCATGTTGCCGTTAAATCGGCCGGCTGGCTTGCAGGGAACCGTTGTTCGAAACATCGGCACAAACCCAGTTTCGGCGATATGCGGCAGGAGCAGGCCCGCCTTCATCAGAGCGTCTTCAGCCACGAAAGAACACCCTAACAGAAAAGTAACGAGATCATCACTCCACAGGTCCCGGATATCTGTGGAGTCTGAGGTTGGGATACCATCGCGAAAGATACGATAGCGGGGTAAATCTGTTCGAACATCCGCTTGGGGAGCAATCTTCCTTGGCTCAAAACTGCCAGATGGCAAAACTTCCAAAACAGGGCAAGGCTGCGGGTTGTTTTCACAAAACTGCTGAAACTCTTCCGCATAATCAGAGGGTAAGATCACCATATTTGCCTGCACATGGCCTGATGCATGACCTGACGTTGGTCCGTCAAACCTGCCGTCCCGGCAGGCTGACCGCAATCTTGCGGGAGAAAGAGTTTTAAAATCAGACATTGTCCCCAAGCCATACCGCAAACGACAGATAACCGGAACCGGTACAAGCCGAAGTTACGATTTGCATCACGTTAACGCTTTTCAAACGACTACCCGTAAAAATTGCCGCATTGCTGAGTAACAGAGACCAAACTTGACGATGTCTAGCGCCGCAAAACTAGCCTGCGAACCGAAGACAGTGCCCGACAATCCGGGCCTTGACGAAATTCGTGCGCGCTTAACTAGAACCAACATCAACGAAAAAACCCTGCTCGCAACAGATTACCTCAACCATTTCAATGAGCTTGTCATGGTACTCGACCTGATACCAGACATGCCAGACTGTCTTGAGGATGCCCGCGAATGGGTTCCAAAAAGCTATGAAGAGCATTTTGCTGATAGCCAGTTCTCAGACGCTACGCTCGCCATTGAGGCCTACGCCAATGCGCCACCCGAATACAAGGTGCCATTTGAAACGACAGTAGAACGCCTAAATCGATATATCCCAAGGTTTCTTGATCGTATTGACGAAGCAATCAAAAGTGGTGATCCGGGGTTCCTGTCCCATGAAACGACAACCGCTTCACAAACCTTGCAACGGTTAATGGATGTCGTCAGCGCTCTTATCAACGGTGAGCAGCCAACGATGGGTCAGGAATCTGTAGACGCGCTCCTGGATATCTAAGAGATCAATTTTTCGCAATAGAGCGGATGTTTATTGTTGTCCCGCGAGAGCAATGATAACGTCTGGGCCGTATGAAATGGGTTCGCAGAGTCAACAGTCTTTTACTGCTATTAATTTTGGGTCCTGCCGCTGCGGCTATCGGGAGTGACGCAAACGTGGCCGGCGATTGGCGAACAGCGACCCGGCAAAGTAGTGGGATCGCGCCTAAACCCGAGATAACACCGGAAGCGGTTGTACAGGTTTACTCAGCGCGGGCCTTTTCCTGGCGCGGAGCCTTTGCCGTCCATACCTGGATATCGGTTAAACCGGAAAATGCGAAAGAATACACCGTCTATGAGGTAATGGGCTGGTATGTTTTTGGCGGTGGCAGTGCACTGCAAAATAACAATGACGAACCTGACCGCTACTGGTTTGGCGCCAGGCCAGAACTTTTATCTGATCTAAGAGGCAAGAAAGCCGCATCGGCGATAAAAAATATCGAGGCCGCCGTAAAGGCCTATCCCTATGCTGGTACCTATACCACCTGGCCTGGACCCAACAGCAATACTTTTACAGCTTTTGTAACGCGGCGTGTCCCAGAACTCGAAGCGGATCTGCCGCCGACGGCAATCGGCAAAGACTATTTGCCCGGTGGATCGGTTTTCGGTAGGGCGCCAAGCGGCGGCGGTGCACAGATATCCATCCTTGGCGCGCTCGGTATGCTGGTGTCAGCGGAAGAAGGGATTGAATTCAATATCCTCGGTCTATCCTTCGGCATCGATCCGGGCGACCTCGCCATACGATTACCCGGTGTCGGCAAGGTTGGATTACGGTAGGCAGTAAAAAGATGGCGATTTGGGGAAAAGTACTAGGCGGTGCCGCCGGTCTCATGATGGGAGGACCACTCGGTGTTCTACTCGGCGGGATTGCGGGACACGCCTATGATCGCATCAAGGGCGATCAAGATGACAGTGCGGAGCCCAGCCTCGCAAAACAAACGACCTTCGCCATTGGTGTCATCGTCCTGTCTGCAAAGATGGCAAAAGCGGATGGCACCGTCACCCGGGATGAAGTTGACGCCTTTAAGAAAATATTTCGCATCCCCTCGGACGAAATTAAAAATGTCGGACGGGTATTCGATCAAGCCCGCAAAGACTCGCGTGGGTTCGAACCCTATGCAAAACAGATCGCCAAACTGTTCCGTGACAATCCGGCTGTACTCGAGGAACTCCTCGGTGGGTTGTTCCATATCGCCAAGGCCGATGGTGTTTCACACCCTGATGAGATCGAATTTCTCAAAAAGTGCTCGGATATATTCGGCTTTGATGAAGCGACATTCGACCGAATGCGGGTGGCCCATATGGGAGCCGCGATAGATGACCCCTATGCCATTCTCGGTGTCACCAGGGATATGAGTGATGCCGACATCAGAAAAGCCTGGCGCAATTTGGCTATGGAGCACCATCCAGACACTTTGGTCGCCCAGGGCATGCCCGAGGACTTTATCGAAATCGCGACGGAAAAAATCGCCACCATTAATGCAGCCTATGATGAAATTTCAAAACAGCGCGTCATGAAGTGAAGCCGATCGACATCATCCTGGTTCTGACGGTGGTGACGATCTGGGGCGGTAACTTTATCGCCATGCGAACCGGCGCCCTGGCCATTCCACCCTATTTTCTCCTTGGCCTCCGCCTCGCTGTCGCCGCTATAGCCCTCGTATGGTTTGCAAAGTCCCCCCACGGTATGGTCCTGCCTTTAATCGGTATCGCGTTTACGATGTGTATTCTGCATTTCGGTTTAGGGTTGGTTGGCCTTCAATATGTCGAAGCAGGAACCGGCGCCCTGGCGATGCAGGCCTCCGTACCATTTGCTGCCCTTCTGGCCTGGATATTTTTCCGCGAGACATTTGGATGGCGCCGAATTCTTGGCGTCATTTTTGCGTTCGTGGGCATTACTGTCATTTCTGGCGTTCCCCAACTGGAAGGCCGCATCGAAATGTTTCTCGTTATGGTCATCTCCGCTTTGTTCTTTTCGGTCGCGACAATTCAGATTCGGCATCTTGGAAAAGTGGACTTTATTTCGGTGAATGCATGGGTCTGTATATTCAGTACACCAATGGCATTTTTGATTTCGTTCGTATTTGAGCAGGACCAATGGACCGCAACGACAGCCGCTTCAACACCAGCGTTGCTCGGCATCCTTTATATGGGTTTGATTGCCAGCGTATTTGGACAAGGGCTCTGGTACCGCCTGCTCCCACGCTACCAAACCAATCAGGTTATGCCTTTTACATTACTGGTTCCTCTTCTGGGGATTATCTTTGGCATTTTATTTTTGGATGAAAGCTTGAACTGGCAACTTGTCCTTGGCGGACTCATCACCATCGCCGGGGTCGCTATTATTGTTTTGCGTGGTGCCAAATCGGTTACAGTCGAAACGGCCCTTGCGAAGGACGGGAGAAAGGAGAGATGAAAATTTCGCAGCGACCTTCCCCAAATTATGGAAACCGCGCCGACAGCGGCAAAATTGACAAGCTGATCTTCCACTATACCGGCATGAAGTCTGGTGAGGAATCGCTCGCTCGACTATGTGACATCGCGTCGGAAGTCAGTGCTCATTATTTTGTCGATGAAGATGGGACAATCACCCAACTTGTCGACGAGGAAAAACGGGCTTGGCACGCCGGCATCAGCTATTGGGCAGGGGAAACCGATATTAATGGGCAGTCAATCGGTATCGAATTGCAAAATCCGGGACACGAATGGGGATACCGGGAGTTTCCAGAGTTGCAGATCGACGCTCTCATAGAACTCGCCACTGATATCCTGACCCGTTACGCTATCCCGGCAAAGAACGTCCTGGGACATTCTGACATAGCTCCCAAACGGAAGCAGGATCCCGGCGAGTTATTTCCGTGGCATCGGCTAGCGAAAACAAATATCGGCTATTTCCCGGAACCTCAAAAAAAGTACGTCTCGTCGGTAATGTCAGAAAATGATCTCCTCAATTGCCTAAATAATATTGGATATGACCCTGACTATTCACTTCACGACGTTGTAATCGCTTTTCAACGACACTTCCGACAAACAAACATTGACGGCACTATTGACCCCGAAACAGCTCAGTTAATTGAGGCTTGCGCGAAGATAGCTTGACCGGCGAGATATACGTCGCCACATTTTAGTTGCCAGACGGTCGGATGGCTGCCTTTCGCAACAGGGAAACCTGCGAGGGGAGGAAAGTCCGGGCTCCACGGAAACACGGTGCCGGGTAACACCCGGCGGGGG
>Ga0055584_100002298_pt1 | contig 18928 bp, 12 predicted proteins | sample OSDHelmetaG_FD_58716 | JGI IMG/M metagenome (GOLD analysis project Ga0055584, IMG submission 58716) | Pelagic marine sediment microbial communities from the LTER site Helgoland, North Sea, for post-phytoplankton bloom and carbon turnover... | ecosystem: Environmental > Aquatic > Marine >... | reverse complement strand
TTTTTTTTAGTTGTTATTTGTGTGTTAATAGTTACTAGTGACAAAAAAAGAAGATGTTATAATACATCTTCTTCATCTGCCTCAAGTGCTTTCTGTCGCTCTTTTGCTGCATCTAGTATGCTGTTAACACGTTGTTGTCCCTTGTTTGACATGTCATCTTTTTTCTCAAGGAAACTCTGTCCACCGTTATCTTCAACGATTTCAATTTTCATGGTTCCGTTGTCAAAGATTGCATCAGTAAAGACAATCCCGTCCTTACCAAATCTAGACTTAAGAATTGCCATATTCGCATGACCACTATCCTTTTGCTCTAATGTTTTAGCAATAGAAACAATAAAGTGACCAATTTGACCCTTCTTAATAGAACCACCAATCATCGTCGAATCAACAGTCTCAGCACCAATAGAACTTCGGTTACCTTGTACTGCTGTCCATCCAGCGATGTCTAATTCAGCTAACATAGTTTCAAACTCTCGCATCACGTTTCCTTCTGCATCCCAGCTTTCTTTAAATGACTTACTTGACTGAATACAGTCAATATAATCAACTAGAACAATATCTGGTCTAAATCCTTGTGCGATTTGTTTTCTTATGTATTGCTTGATGTGTGGTATTGTAGTACCAGCACTTGGGAATTTTTTCAATTTAATTTGTCCTCTTTCTTCTGATTTAGCAAGTGCAATCTCTTTCAACTCGTCCTTATGATATTTAAGGTCGTTTAGATTGTGCCCACTCCAGCAAGCTAGATGTTTTCTTTGAATAACCTTAGGGTTGTCTTCAAAAAAGATTTGTAGGACGTTGTATTCTTTGTTTTTAGCGGTGTTAGCAATCTTTGTGACCATTGTTGTCTTACCGACACCAAACGGTGCTAAGATAACAGCTAACTCCCCTTTTGATAAGCCACCATCCATGCATTCATCAAGACCCTTAATTCCAGTTGGAATAGGTTTTCTAAAGTCATCAGATAAAACACTGTCCATGTCATGGAATACGTCTATCCCATCATCCTTCGCATCACCAGTATCTAGTGCCTTTTGTAGGATTTCCACACATGCATCATAATCATCCATATCACCATTGTCACTAATAGTAGATATTTCTTTGATTGCTCTCTTTAGTTCTTGTTGTTTACAAAATTTAAGTGCACGTTCTTGAACCCAAAGGGTATCATTCAAATTCGCTTCTTTAACTCTTCTTAATTGTTTGAGTACGAAATCTCTTTGAATATCATCCTTTGCTGTATCCATGAGTCTCATCTCTAGACTTCCCATATCTGGAACGGTCTCATGTTTTTCGAATGCACTTTTAATTGTGATAGCTATTTTTCGAATGAATTCATCTTGGAAATAGTTAGCATCTAGAATATCCATAAGATTGTTTGCAAATTTTCTATCTGTTAAAATATTAGCAATTAATCTTACTTGAAAATCTAAACCTAAATACCCAAAATCCTTCTTCTTATCTTCACTCATAATTATTAAAACTTTCTATAAAATAAATACATTTTAGTTAGCTAAAGTTGACTCATAATTAGCATATTCTTTCTCTTGTTGAGCCATAATATCTAAAGGGTACCCCATATAGTCTTTAACGTACGATTTTCGTGAAAAAGTTTTTTTAATTTCTTTTACAATATTTGGAATTATGTCCAAATTTTTTGGTGAACCATTTGAATCTAAAACTTTATCACCCCAAATATTTGTCGCATGTTTTAAGTTTACCTTATATCTAATTTTTGGTGGGAATATATTTCCAGAAAATTCAGATATACCTACAACCTTACCTTCGATTCTAATTTCGAATGTGTAGCTATCATACTTAGCCCATATGTTATCAACATTATTATCTCTGTTCTTGTGAGAAAGGTGTTGATTGTCCTCAAAAAACTGTAAGTACTCCGCAGAGCGTTCTTTTAAGTAGGTAGGGATTATACCCATAGTACCCCAAGAGTTGTTTACTCCAGCAATAGAGTCTAATAACTCTTTCATATCAATCGACCCTAACACATCTGGATTAAAGTTGTTAATATTGAAATACCTCTGACAAATGATATGACCATTTATTCTTAAGACAAATTCAAACGGATGTTGTTCTATTCTTCTATCTCTCATAATTTTATTTTTATTTACTTGTTATTTTTTAATTCTCGTTCCATTAGTTTTTTGAACGGAATTAAGTATTCGGCAAACCTTCGCTCACCTATTAGCCAATCTAAACCATCTTCTTTCATCAATGTATAGACGTTCTTTATGCTCCTTCCTTCTGGGGATAGTGGTGCATCTAGATATAATTCTAGTTGTTCCAGACCTTCCTCAGTCATCATGGGTTCTTTTAGGTTAACCAACTTCCAATTTCGATTGTATAATTCCATTCCCATTACTAGGTCATGTGATTTACCATCTTCATCTGGTTTCGTGGTGGTTACACCTTCGATAATATTACTTAAGACACCAAGTGGTTTTTTCTTTACTTGTTTTCGGTCCTCTTGTAGTTTATCTGCTTTTATAAGAATTTCTTCTAGGGTTACTTTCCTTTTTGATAATTCTGGAAAGTGTTTTAGGAGTGTTGGTTCTCCTAAACGTTTAATACCTCTTATACTATCGCTAGGGTCACCTATCATTGATTTAACCAATGCGGCATTTTCTAACTTATAATTAAAGTAGAGATTAAAGTTTTCTGTTGTTACATAATTTTTAATTTGTGGGTTACAGAAATAAATCCGAATACCCTTGTTAATCAATTGAGCCATATCTCCATCATTGGTACATATGGTTACTGTTTCATATTCTTTCTTTGTTTTACAATAATACGCAATATAATCATCACTTTCAACCATTTCGTCCATTATTTGTCGAATAAATAATTCGTCAAGGTATTTGGTTATCCTAAGTTTCTGATTAGCTTCACTTTGGTCAACTGTGTGTGTTCCATTAATAAAATCCTTTCCACGGTCAGATTTGTAATCCTCATAGATATTATAACGTAATTTACCACTAAATAGTCCATCCCAAAAGACATAAACTTGGTGATAGATTGTTTCTGTTAATAATTTACGTAAAACCGTAATGAATTGATAGGTACCACCTATATGGATACCATCTTTGTTAAATTCACTACTAGCCCCGAAGAAACCTGTCTTAAACAATGCATTCCCATCGACTAGTAGTGTATTTAATTTTTTCTCTCTTGTGCCAGTTCTTGGCGGCATCTTTCTCACATCGTGTGATTAAATGGTTAATACTTGGTAACTTAAGCTTTTGTATCTACTTTTTCTGTTACCTCTTCTTGTACAATTGTAAAGTCATCATATTCAGAGTTAAGACGACCAAGGATGTAACCCTTATGTTCTTTCTTATACTCTTCTAACTTGTCTGGATTCCAATAACCGTGTGGTGTACTAGATAATACCCCTCGTTCTTCAACACCATTAACTTGGTTCTTCTCACATCTAACTTTAGTTGTTACACCGAATTGATATGTCTCACCACCAGAGGTAGCATGTAATTTAACTGTTGAATGTGTCTTGATACCCCCGAAGTGAACAATAACTCTTGGTGAATAGAAAAATGCTTCCCCACCCTTGTGCTTGATAACTGTATTCTCATTATCTAACCAAATCTTTTGAACAACAGCAAATGTGTTGATGTATTCCTTACCGATTCTTCTAGATGAAGGTATTCTATGGTTTACCAATGATTTAAATGCACTTTCCATTGAACCAGCATTCCATTGGTTATTATTTGATTTAGACATTACTGATTGGAAACCATTCATTGAACCTACAGAATCCCAAAGGAAACATATATCTCTCGGTAACTCACCATCAGCTTGTGCGTCTAATAAGTCAGTCATAAGCCTTGCAACGTCCTCAATTATTGGTTCGTTTCTAAGTGGCTTAGATGCTGTCTTACCATCCTTATAATTTATGTATTGATATTCATTAAGAAGGTCATCACCACTCATGAAGATGAAATCACCATCATAATCAATAATTTCCCCTGTTTCCTCATCGATAACTTCTTCGAATTGTACTCCAATATTTCTAGCATGTTCCCATGACCAGTTACCCTCAGTTTCTATAATTACTGGAAGGTCTCCAATTTTTTGTGCTCCAGCAACGGCTTCATAAATAGCTGTTGATTTACCTGTGTTGGAGTATCCTCTGAATGAGGTAAAGTATCCTCTCGCAAGTCCTGGTATCTTTAGTGCTTCATGAAATGAATCCGATAATGGTATCCATGTTAGTTCTTTATCTTTTACGGTAATATCATAACCGTTATTTTTTTTAAATTTACTCAAATTGAAATTCTGCTTTGAGACTGGTTTTTTTGGTGCCTTTTTAGCCATATGTTAATAAAATTTTTCTCTCTTTTAGGTATAGAAAAAAGGGGTTACTTAATTGCAACCCCTTATTTCAAATATTTGATTTAGAATGGTAAATCGTCATCCTCAGCATCATCAGTTGCCGCATCAGTAGTTGCTGCTGCGCCAGTATTTTCTGGTATCGCACTTTCTGGTGTTAAGGTTCTTGGTGGGTTAGCATCAGCATTAGCATTAGCAACTCCCATAGATAATTCACTATCTAATTCTTCCTTAGGTTCTTCTGTATTAGAAGTTTCAGTAAGAGACGCTTTATCAACATACCCTCCACCTTTTTCAGAATCATCCTTTTGCCAGTATGGTACTCCACCTCTAACAATGATTTCTAAGAATTCATAAGGTTTAACTGAATAAACATCTTCCCATGACTTCTCATGTGCACTTGCTAACCAAGCGTTTGATTGTTCAGTATCTTCACTTAGTGGTGTCTGAGCCATTGCGTAGTTAACTCCCGTTACCGCAGACTTCTTACCGTCACCAGTAATTGTAATAATGATATCTCTACCATTTGCTGTAGAAATTGGGTCTTCACCAGCTGGTAAAGTCGTGTTTCCAGCATTGATTTTATCCATCACACCTTGTTGCTTGTAGTGGTGATTAATTCTCCAGAATTTAACACCATGGTCTGGGTTATCTCTATCGATTAATTTAACTACATACATTTTCTTTGCAGAAAATTGGATAGCTTCTTTTCTATCAGCTTCATCACCTGTTGCAAGAAGTAATTCTCTTGCTTCACAGAATGGACATTTTTCACCTTTCTCATGTTTAGGGCAAATGAATGTTTTCCATTGTCCTTCAACTTGTGATTTATGTCCCATAATTTCCACAAATGGAGATTCTGTTTCACCCTTAGGTTCTACAATTCTCACATGTCTTTGTGCTGATAATACACCATCCTCTAAGAATGTTGCAAAATAATTGTTTTTGTCAAATTTCTTTGACCCTTTACTTTTTGATGATGTGCTGTTCGTTTTGTATTGGTTCATCATCGCATCTAATCTACTACTCATAATTGTTGTTTGTTTTGATTATTTATTTGTTATTTATTTATTTACTTTTTCGTTACCCAAATATACTATTTTTTATAAAAAAGTCAAGTAATTTATCCAGATATTTCTACAAATATACTACACTTTTTAACACCATGCAATGTTTTTTAAAATTAAAATATTAAGACATAAAAAAAGCCCTATTAATAGGGCTTTTAGTATTTTAATTATCTTTTGATTAGATGTCTTCTTCCTCGTAAGGGTTTGAAGTGTCAAGAGTATTTTTGACTTGTAACTCTGAATAATCAGAATCAACATCATCCTTTGTTAGTACATATTCTTTAGGTGTTCCTTCTCCTTCACCATCTGTATCTAAAACATCATATTGTCCTTTTTGGTCAGCCCAAAAATCTGTAAGTTTAAGATTATATGGATATGAATCAAAAGACCTCATTTCAATTTTCTCTTCTGGTGTTGGAGCTCTTTTCTCTAGCTCATTTTCAAGGCTATCAATTTTATCTCCTATTCCTTGGAATGATGATAATTGGTTTTCTAGTTTAGATACACTTCCTAATAGTTGGTCTATCTTGTTGTTTGCATTGTCTGCCGCTTGTTTAGCTGCATCAGTACTGTTAACTAATTCAGTTACGTCTAATTCAACCTCATCTTCTGGTTCATCAACAGATAAGTCCATATCAGCATCCATTGCTGGGTCTTCACCACCCATGTCTGGTTCATCAGCAAACTCTTCACCACCCATCTCTGCATCAATTTCACCTTCAAGGTCATCGATACCTTCTGCACCTTCTTCACCAGCTGGTTCTGGAGATACAACTTCTGGTTCTTCTTCACCTTCTGGGTCTTCTTCACTTAATAGTAAATTTTCGATATCACCTTCTGGTTCATCACCTTCTGGTACATAGAATGAATACTCATTGATTGCATTGAATCGCTTCAACTCTTCACTTAATATTATTTTCTTGTTCTTCATTATATTACATTAATAATTGTCTACCATCATCAGTGATGATTTTCTTATTAACTCTCTCAACAATGCTTTTATCTGTTTTGATAAGACATTCCTCAGTTGTACATTCTTCTTGTGATTGTTCGTTTTGTGGGTTTTGACTTAAAAAATCGTCTAATCCGCTTGATAAATCTTTTCCGTTTTTGTTATCTGACATAATTATATATTTTAATATAGTGTTATTCTTTATTATATAAATACCAAGAAACCACTAAAAAACCTTCTCTATGTCAAATATAACCAACTCACCATTATTAGTTAATATCAACTTATTTTGATATTGTTCCCAATCTATTATAATTGATTTGTAATCAATGTTCCCAATGTTATCTCCTTGTAAACTTTCTATAAGTTTATTTAATGCATTTATTGTATAGATAGCATTACCCTTCTTGTGTATAAGAATTGCGCTAGGAAATAGTGATTTGAAGTTAACTCGTTTACCATCTTTAAGTACAAACTTAAAGGTAACAACTAATTTAGATTCGTCATCGTGGTTTTTGTAGACAAATACGGTCTCTCTAGGGATGGAAAATTTATTTTCCAAGTAACTTAAAAACCATTCTAATCTTTCTGGAAAGATAAATGACGCTAATAATATTTTTTTATTCATGTTTTATCGAGTACAAGTAAGGTATGTACTTCACTGAGTCACCCAGTCGTTCCATATTGCTTTTATACTCAATAAATATTTCTTTATCATCCAAAAAAACCTTCGAAATACTTTTTATTTTCTTTTCAACCTTTATAGGGTTGATTCCTATGTATTTAAGTAGATTAAGGTCTATACCAAATATTAAATTTTCACCATATATGTAAAGCATATCCCCATTCTTAAAGGTTATCTTATCCTTTAATTCATATATCTTGGTGATTATTTTCTTTATGGTGTCTCTCTGTAGTTGTATAGGGTCCACAAAGACATACTTTATCTTCGATATAAGCTCACGATTAGCAAGAGTGATAAATTCCTCTACATCATTGTTGAAGATGTCTCTACGCTCAGTTTTAGCGAATGTCCAATAAAGACTATCACCTAATTGCTTGTCATAGATGTCATAGTCGTCATAGTTATCGGTTACCCATTTATATGATGTAACAAGTGTTGGTAGGTCTTGGATAATATCATCCAACGATTCGACAACATTTATATCATCAATATCATCTACCTCTAGTTTATTACTCGTGACTATATTCGCAATCATTATTGCAAAGATACGAAAAATAAATTAACCATACAAGTTTAGCTTATTTGGTCTTTGAATTTCTTAAAGAATGTGCCAACCATATCGTCATGTTTTATATTTAAAAATTCAGAATTTCCATTCTGTTTTTTGTTTATTTTAGCTGACAAGGCTGGTTGGTCCTTCGGAATGTTAGCACAACAAGACCAATGATTTTGGTTATATAACATATAGGTTTTTGAATTAACATCAGTATTACTAATAAGATTACTATTTGTAAGTGGGTCGATTAGTCCAATGAAGTTCCAAGATTTTTTATCAATATTTTGTTGTGCAATTTTACCACCAGCTGAGAAACCAACAATTGAAAAATTATTTAACTTATTATTATTTTTTATCTTATTAATTAAAACCTCAGTCTTAGTCCAATCAGTTGTGTATGGCACAATAAGGAATATATTTTCATTAAGTAATTTTACAGATGATTTTTCAATCTCAGTAAGCATCCAGTCTGGTCCTCTATCAAGACCACCATAGACAATTATAATATCATAAGGTGATAAGTCTTTATTTTCTGGAATAGTAATTATTGAATCACCCTCGGTTGATTTTGTATAATTACCAGCAGTTTCAGAACCCTCAACTTTGGTTTTTACTTTTCTATATGTACAATCTGCATATTTCGCCCTTACACCATCTCTATCTTTAGGATTTGTAACACTACTATCTTGTTGCTTTGATGGGTCAACTTCATAACCCCAAACTCTTGGGTGTTCGGTTACAAGACACTTAGCAGCTGTTCCATGGTATTCCCAATGCCAGTGCTCGTCTGTTCCTTTTTGGTCTCTAAGTTCTGGTGGTATAGTAAAACCATAAATATATGCGTTATCATATAACCACTGTATTGCTGGATTTGTATCTATACCAAAACCAACTTTTGAAGACTTATTACTAGGAACTTTGTTTCCAGCTTTATCATAGAACCCTAAATCTAGTGCTATTCCCCACCCGTGTCGTGATGAACCAGCTGGTGCTGCTCTACCAGGTTGGTTTCTGTATTGATACTCTAATTGTTCTTGTTTAGCAATACTTCTAAAGCTACTTTCAATAGTTGCATAGAATTTACCGTCACCGTTTTGACCTTTAAAACCATTTGCTTTCATCCATGCAACCCAAGCGTTCATCATTTTTTCAAGTGGTGCTACAGCGTTAAATAATATTGCGTTTTCATCTGGGAGTGATAATTTCCTGTTATTAAGACCGTCAATTTGAGGGATTTGCCTAGCAAATATATTACCAGTACCTTGTGTAATAGCACCATTGGTACCACCGTTGTCGATTATGGTACCAATTATTGGTGGGTATGAACCTTTTGGAGTATAAGTGCTTCCACCGCCAGTTCCACCAGCAACACTATCAAGAGAAGATACACCACTACCATCACCATTACCGATATTACCTAACATAGACATATAGATAGTGTTACTATCAATTAATGGTGTATCAATAAATCTAGTTCTAACACCTTTAAAATTAGTTGTCATATGATTTGGTGTTATCTTATGAGTTGCTTTAATTATCATATAAGCCCCATGGAACATAGGTATATTATTCAATTGAAAATACATCATAGGTTGTATCATAGCATTACCCATGGCTGTTATTTCTGTTGAATATGACCTAACTTGATATACATTCCAAAGATTTTGTCCAGCTTGTGTTCTATTACTTTGAGCACCGTTTTGTCCTATTGTGTCAGTTATTTGTAATGATTCATCTGTTTCGGAAAATTCTTTTTGGTCTAGTTTTACATCAGTAAAAATATTTTGATTCTGATGACCATAATTTACTGCAAACGCAACTACATTGTGTTCATGTTCCGCTTTATCTTTTGTAAAATCAAGTGGTAATGATTGGACCTCTAATTGACCATCTGTACATTTAAAGTCGAAACCATCATTTGGGAAGTCAGAACCATCACCTAGGTCTAATTTATTTGATGTTTGTCCCACATAAACACATACGAATGTTGGTCCAGCAACAGCTTCATCTAATTCTTGATTATATATCTCTGCCTTAAATAATGAAGCCATTTCATCAGTACTATTGAAATCAATAAACGCTGGTAATGCAATAAAATTAAAATTATTATCAGCTAATACCCTTGAAATTAAATCATAAAAACTTTGATTTAAATTCCCAACGACAATATCATTAATTATCTTAGGATTTAATAAATATTTATCACCTAGGTCATTAAAGGCTCTATTTACGAAACGGAAACTATCAATTAATCGATGTTCACTACCACTAACCCTATCCTTTTTTGAGGTTTTTTCAGTAATATCTGCCTTATCAGTACCACATGCTGCTAATACATTACCTTGTGAACCAGCAATCCATTTATCATACACAGTCTTACAATGTCTATAAATATTTAGACGTATTGTGTCACTATCCATTGTGTTGAATATCTGTTGTAATTGGTCGTTTTCCTCATCTTTAATAGTGTCAACCTTATTAATTCTCCTAAACTCTTTAACAAATGCAGTGACGTATTGTTCTAATAAAGGTTTATTTACTGCTATTGTATTATCAAAATTTTTGTACCTATCTGCTTCATGGTCAACCCAAGGTTTATACGACCCATTTGCAATCCAAACAGTTTCTTTAAATAACATAACTAATATGTTGTTAGTATCGGTATTGGGTTTATAACCAATATCCCAATTGTATCCAACTTGATTGGATAAATTTATTTTTGCTGGTGGTGGTGCTGATGCAGTACTACCCTTTAGTCTAATCGAGCTTATATATTCATATTGTTTATAGTTTGGGAAGTTGTTTTCTACCCATGAACTCTTAATTCCTTTTATTTCACCTTTAATCTTTTCTTGTTTTGGTTTGATGGATGAACCAATTGATTCGGTTGAATTTATTATATTCTTATCTAAATTGTTTGCATTTTCCCAAAGTTTAACCCATTCTTGTGAATTACCAGACCAATTAGATGGGTGTTCAGTACGACCCTTATTAGTATATGTTATATTAACACCAGAATTTGGATTATCCCAAGAATTAGGTTTAAGATTACCATTCCCATCCCTTTCATTTGGGAACACCTCATAATTCCTTCTAATCGTTTCCCATTGAGAACTATTTACAAATTCAAAGAATGTTTTTATAAATTCTTCTTTAATTTGTAAAGGTAGATTTTTTACCACGCCACTAATCAATTTATATTCATTATCAATACTAAAATGTAATGGTACAGCAGCACTATCATGTGTTAAATAGTGGTGTCTACTAGGTAGATTACCAAATGGAATAGCACCACCCTCTAACACTTCTGGCACATAACATGGGTTAAATTCGGAGTTTTCATTGATTAGGTTAGTACGTACACCGAAAACAATTGGGTCGTAATATCCAGAACCACCTTTATATGATGGTACTTTACCAGAATAATCTTTAAATGTTGTTGAGTCATCATCTTCCCAAATTATATCATTAGAACTATTTTCTGTTGTACCCGTTGAGCTTCTATTTCTCCATAAAATACCACCCATAAAGGCACACCATAATTTAGGTGCGTGTATAAATGCAGCTTTCCTACCAAATATATTACTTAAAACATTACTATCTTTATTATTAAATAATGCAGCTTGTGTACCCTTGGAATGATACTTTGCTACATCATCTATAAATAAACCATTCCATGGTAGTGTATGAAGGAATAAAAAAGCTCTAGCACTCTTTGGACTAGAACTACGTCTTTGTTCAAAATATAATTGACTACCAAATAATGAATAGATTGATGAATCTACTGCAAAATCAATATGTGGTATACAAATATCATTTACATCTGAGATGAATAACCCTCTATTTTGACCTATATCTTCATGTGCTATTGTACTGTTTGTCGTACTGAATAACCCCCTTGTTCTGTTAGCGTTTCTAACTGGGTAGTACTCACTCTCAATACCAGCATTTTCACCGTTTGTTGGTTTGAATTTGTATTTAGCTCTATCGCTTATTTCATAACCAGTTAACATCCCGTTTTCCTGTCCAAAACTATCTTTATAATTATCTGGTTGATTATTCGAAGCTAATGAAGTTGAACCATAACCATCAGCATTGGTATAGAAAGCCGCTTCTGATACACCTTTAGCTTCCCCACCTGGATATATCTCACGTTCATCAGCGGATGATTCAGAATCAGAGTAATTAATTGCAGCAATGGTTGTAAATGCATATCTAGATACAGCATCATTACCAAATATATTTAAACCCGCAATATCTTCTGCTTGATTATTCCCAAAATCTTTAGTTCTATCTATAGAATAAAGTGTACCATAATCTACAAAATCAGTTTCTCCATTAGCTGTTTTTACTTGGTCTTTCCAAGTTTGTAATGTAGTATCTTGTGTTTCATATCTAGGTTGTAATGCGGCTGTATTATTATACTTGCTATTATCTATAATTTTCATGAATGTAGGTCCATACCTGTACGGTCTAGGACCTCCACTTATATTGGTACCTGGTGGTGAAAGAAATAATAAACTAGGGTCATCACCCTTTGTTTTTTTCTTAATTTTACTAGCCGACAAAAACTTTCCATTAGAATCAAAAAATTCAGAACCATGTAAATCACCATTTAATGGTATAAATTTTTCATCTTTTTTATCACCACCCTCGATATATTTATAATAATAATGGGTCTCAGAATTATTTAAATACATAAATGGTCTTCCAGTATTTGGTTTTTGTGATATTGCAATCTTTCTACCATCAGAGCTACCACCATCTAAAAAATATTTTATAATATCGTTTGCAATTGTAGGGTCATCATCACCACTAACCATTGCTAATTTAACTGCTGAATCCATTATCCCACCATTAGCGGTGTTAGCTTCAAATGTAGCCATTGCTTCAACCTCAGATGAATATAATTGTCTATTTGAAAAACCTAAGAATATAAATGCTCTTTCCATCATTAATAATAATGGGTCTAATTTATTACTAGTATTACCTATTTCATTGGTTTTATATGGGTTTTGGGTTATCCCAAATAATGGTGTGTCAAATGGACTTACTGGGTACCAACTATCAGCAATAACACCTGGGTTGTCAGCCCTAGCTTGCCTTTCAGCATCTTCTTTGTTAACTAATAATAATCCTTTAAGTAAATCTTCAACAAATACTAATTCTGGGACATTTTGTGGAATAAGTATATCTTTACCTAACCAAGCCTCTTCTAATGCACCGCCTTTATTTGCTTTATTATCACTAGGTGTTCTGTATAGGGGCCATGGATATATTATAGCTGGTAATGTACCAGTGTCTTGTGTGTCAACTTTCTTGATGTCAAAGGCTTTGTCTTGAAGTTTATCAAATTCTGCTTTCCTTAATCCTTGTATATCATCTTGAGCCTTTTTTGATGTATCTTTTAAACATTCCATGAATATTTCAGCATGAACAGTAAATATTCTAAATATATTTTTAATTGTTGGTTCAAAACCTAATAATTCTGTTACTGTTCCTTGTATTGTAGTACTTATTGTTTCTTTTAATTCTTTTTCTTTTCTATCAAGTTGGTCATTAAGTGCTTTTATATTACTCTTAATTGTTGAAAAGTCAAATAAATCAAGGTTCATCCAGCGATTAGTGTGGTTTTTCTTCCAATTAGAAAAATTACCTTCAAACTCTTCAAAATCACCATCATCATTTAATTCCCAAGCACTTCTAAAGTTAGTTGATTTATCAGTTGTTGTCGCACTATATACTACAGCATATCTGAAATATTCAAATGTTTTAACGTTATCATAGTCACTTAATTTTAATTTATCACCCTCAGTTTCAATCAATGAATTAACATTGGTGATTTGGGTTTCCATTGATTGCTTAAATGTTTTAATATCTAATCTATTTTGTTTTGCGTCTTCAACGGTGTGATGAACACCGAATAAACCATTTGTTATAGGTGAAACAAAAACGGCATATCCAGCGGTATCAGCCGATGTTGGTTTGTTAATTTTATCAATACTCTCATTAACTAAGTCTTCAATTCTAGAAATAGCATTTTTTAGATTTTTAGTTCCATCTAATTCTTGAACATTAACATTTGATTCTTCAATTTTTGTAACACCCGTATTTACATCTTCAATCTTATTTAACAATTCGTTGATTGTTATCAATGAATTAGGGTCAAGCATTTCAGATTTAGCTTTTAAGAATTTAGCATATCCAGACTCTGTTTTTGTGATTGCTCTAAGGTAACCTAAAAGCATATCAGTAAGCATAGCGTATGTGTAACCAATAAAATCAGCTGTGATTTCAAAATTACCCGTCTGAGCGTTAAATCTAGCATTCCATGAAGTTAGGTGAAGACAGTATTTTACTGCCTTACCATAATAACCCTTAACCTTTAATGTAAATATTGGGTATGGAAGGTCAAAAAATGATGAATATTCTGACTTAGGTGGGTTACCTGTGTTAAATAGTGATGCACCTCTTACATCAATAAATTTAATTTTAATTAATGGTGCATATGATGAGTTAAAATCAATATCAATACTAGCAATACCAAATTTTTCTGTATCCGCTGTTTTATTGAAAACTGTTGTTAATTCCGTATAACTTGTACTAAGTGAAGTTTTAGGGTTACCATCAGCATCATTACCTTTACCATTTTCAGAGCCACTAATAAACGAAACCTTAGATTTACCTTTTTCCGATGAATTACCTACAACACCAGAGTCAGTAAAATCAATTACCGTTCTATTTTTTTTGGTTGTTGTTAATTCAACATAAATATTTAAATCTTCTGGTGGTACAAATAAATTATCATCCTCATCATGCCCAAACAACTCATTTGGTTGGATAAGGTGTGATTTCCCACCCGTACATATTCCTTTTATTTTATTAGCCATATAACTCTTTGTATCTCTTAACCTCTAATATATATCTCTCAATAGCATTTGTAAAGGGAAATGGTATTCTAATTATTTCACCATCTGGAATATCAAACTCCATTCCACCCCATTGTGGATTAGCCATTAATATAACCCACCCATGATAAGGGTTACCATAATATTCTTGGCTTAGTTTGTCTAACCTAGACCTACCAACCTTATAAACTGCTTGTTTATCAGTACTTTCTGGTTTTATAGTAATATTTGGTATTTGTTCCATAATACCATTACCTCTGAATTTTTCGTATCTATCGTAATATTGTGCCATTATAATTAAAATTTATTTAAGGTGCTGTAATCCAATCTATGGTTTTTTTATTTCCCTTATACCAAATAGAAATCTTATATTGCTTACCTGGTTCAATACCCTCAACACAATAACCACCACCAACACATTCATCACCAAATGCATATCCAAGACCAAATAATGATTCGGCATCCGTGCCGCTACTACCCTTAGTTGCTGTTATAATATTTTCTATGTGGATTGGATTAGGGTCACCTTCCGCTGAGTCTAATTTTATTGTAAGAGTTTTTTCTAACCATAAATTATATTCATCATCAGTAATTAATTGTGTTATTGTTCCATCTGTAGATGCAGAATAAATACCTTGTTGTTTAGCCTTAACATTAATTTTAAGTCTATTATCTGTTAAGGATGGTCTACTTAAATCAAAGCCATTACTACCTAGAATTTTTATTTCCGTTGTTTCAGTTGATTCAGTTGATTCTTCTGTATTGCTATTCACATTGTCAGCTAAATTTTCTTGATTAGTAACGGCTTCATTTCTATGTGTTCCATTTGGTTTTTTTGATACTTCAACTGGGTCAGAAATAGATTCCAATTTCTCAGCACCTAACACCAAGTCAAATTCACCCTTATTTTCTTTAAGTTTATCAGCCCTAACATCATAAACTTGTGTATTACCAAAGAAATTGAATGATACAGCGTTTTGTAACTTATTAATCGGTGCTCTAAGACTTTGACCACCAATCATCTTAAATGACAAGTCAACTGTTGCAATCATTGGTTGAACACCTATTCCTTCTGGGTTAAGGTCCCAAACAAGTGGCTCATATGTGATACCAACATTATCAATAACAATCTTGCTATGATAAAAATCACCTAATCTAAGAATACATACTGGTGGTCTACCAAACGCAAGATTGTCTGGTGCACCTTTAATATTCGTTGGTCCTTGTCTAGTACATTGCAATAAGAATGTAAGTCTTGAATTAAGACCTTCTGGTGTAATTGCGTGGAATGCTGGATGGAAATATTTTAATTTTTCTTTAAGTGTGTCGTAAACAAACTTATCCTCTTGTGCTAACACTTCAAAGTAATTACATTCATTATAAAATCTATTAGTTATTTTATTACTAACATTAAATGTATCTTCGACTTCTTTATCATCACCCTCATTTTTATTTAATTTAGCTTCAAGTATTTTATCGTGTAAGATATTAACATTTACCTTTCTATGTATTTTACATCCATAATATGCTGAGGTATCAACCCCTTCTGTAATTGTACACTTCTCACTACCACCTTCATCAACACCTTTACCTTTTGATTCTTCAAAACGCTCATCCATTGATATTATATCATATATTGGACTACTACTATCAAATATATTCGTTTTAAACCATACCTTAACGGCTTCCGCTCTAGCGTCAGATAACTTTTGATTACCTTCGTTGTTTTTACCACCAGCAACACTAGCGTATCCATAAATTCTAACCTTACATGCTTGACATTGTTCGTTAAGAACTTTCTTAAGAGCATCTTGTCCAGCAGCTGATATCCACCCACCTAATGGTCCAGTAGCACCTGGTGCTTGGTCTCCATTCAATCCAAAATCAGTATCATCTTTATAATTTCTAGCACTACCTACATAATTACCACTAGCTTGTATTTGACCTAAACCAGTACTACCAGATGCATTCTCATAAGTGTCATTAAGTTCAGCAACATCGTTAGGGAAATAAAAATCAACAAATGGTATGTCTGGATTTATATCCATCGCATCCTTCTGTTGGTCTGTTAATTGATTTCTAGTTAATATTTCATTTTTTTCGATAACTGTTAACTTTTCAGCTAACACAGGGTCAATGTCGGTACAACCAGCAAAGAAAGATGCAATATATTCATCACTCTCACCTTTGATTGCGTTAAGATATGATGGGTGGTCAACAACAATCTTAAATTGGAGTGTACCAGTTCTTTCAGTATTACTATAAGTATATATTGGTTCACCTCTACCAATGAAATTAGTTGAATCCCAATTAACAGAATTATTTTCACTTACTGATAAATCATAAGGTGGGAACCACATGATTCTACCTTTTTTACCAAATTGGTCACCAGGTCCTGTTTCACAAGGTAATAATTTTGCGTGGTCATCAGCCCATGCAAGATTTTCAAGTGAAAACATATAATTCTTAATATTACCACCAGCGAAGTCTTTTCCATTACTAGTTGGTGCAATCTTAACAAATCCGTTATCACCTAATACACTTTCATCAAGTCCTTCTCTATATGCTGTAGTACCATCAACCCCAGAATGTTTCTGTAAATCTTGGACTTGACTATATCTATCAAATGTTGTCCATGTTCTACAAAATGTGGCATCTGGTGGCATAGCAGTACCAGTTTCAGATTTTAATGCAGCATTACTTAAAACAGCACTACCTTTAGATACGTAATCTCTAGTTGTATTTTGAATTTCACTATTTGTTTGACCTAAAACCCCATGTCCAGAAACAAGAGTCATCATTTTATTGGTTGCAAATAAACTTTTGGTTTTAGCTAGAATACCTTCTGGGTTATCTTTGAAAACATCATCATAACCATTGACACCTCTCTCATCATCTTGAGCTTCTGAATTATTAAAATCATCAGACCATGAAAAACCATTCTTAACATTATCAAGTCTATGTGTATTTTCAAGGTCACCAAATTGGTCGTTGAATCCTCCCTTTAATTCACTAGTTATCTTACCGTGTTCAGTTTCAAACCCACTATCATTAGTATTGATTAAATCCTCAATACCACCATCACCAGCTTCGAATGCATATATATTTGAATTTAAAGCAGAACCCTTTCGTACTTTCTCTTCATCTGATTGATTTTCACCTTTAACCCTATCGTCTTGGAAACCTGGTCTATATTTATTTTGTTTAATATTCGCAAACAATGTTAATACTTGTCCTTTACCAGAGTTTGATATTTGAGCATTAGCTCTTAAAATATTTGATACTGGATTCTCCTTGTTGAATATAGATGAAGTATTATCAAATATACTAACAGGTACTTCAAATCCAAGAACTCTTGCTCCAAAGTCTAATACCTTACCTAATTTACCTTGAGGTACTGTAATATTGTAATTTGGTACTACAAACGAATCAAGACCATTCATTGCAAGGTTGAGTGGATTAAGGTTAAGGTGTCCTATGGTTTCTTGTTGAAGTCCAAAGGCAGCATTATTTGCTAATGAAAGAGCTAAATACTTAGCTCCAGCTTGACCTATTGGTGTATCACCAATAACACCAGATGCACCTAACACTCTACCAATAATTGTTGAACGTAAATCAAAATTAGGTTGAATAGCATTAATACCTTTACCAGCACCTAAACCAACACCATTACCATCAAATACAGAACCTAATATATCTATTGCTGGATTTACAATTGCAGAATTAACATCTATATAGTTGGTGTATTGTACATTTGGGTTCGGTTGGTATACTAAATTAGTAACAATTTGTTTATCCGTATCATTATATAAATTTAATGAAGTATTGTATTGTCTAATATCACCACCTTGACTAAATCCTCTATTTGGTGGTAATTCTAAAGTTTCATCTAAAATACCATTATCATCAGTATAGTTTGAACTATAAATTATAGCACTTGTTGGTGGAAGATTAGATTGATAAACTATATTTACTTGTTTATAATCATAATCAGTACCTTGATACTTGTTGGTAAGTACATTTAAATCTTTATGAAGAACACCATCACTTACTATACTTTCAGAAGGATTAACTACATCTGGGACTGAACTAATATCAGTCTTAGGTGTACCTATACCAACCAATAAACTTGTTAATCCATTATCACTAATAGAATCAGTTACTAAGTTTCTGTTGAGTAGGAAGTCTCTAAAATCTGGAGACAATGAATTAATACTTTCTGGCATAATCTTCTTTTACTATATAAATACAACAGTAACTGAAAATTATCTAAAATAAAGGTTTGAATTTTAATTTGAAAAGGATAAACTATAATTATCCTCTTTATACTATACTACGTAGTACTATACTTTATACTTAATATTAATTAATAAATATTAATACTAATATATATAT
>Ga0055584_100002297_pt1 | contig 18929 bp, 20 predicted proteins | sample OSDHelmetaG_FD_58716 | JGI IMG/M metagenome (GOLD analysis project Ga0055584, IMG submission 58716) | Pelagic marine sediment microbial communities from the LTER site Helgoland, North Sea, for post-phytoplankton bloom and carbon turnover... | ecosystem: Environmental > Aquatic > Marine >... | reverse complement strand
TCCTCCTGGGCGATGCGCCGCGCCCGCACCAGGGTCGACTTCGGCGTGCTCGGCGTCGTGAGCCGGTGGTCGGGGTGGTAGGCGCTGAAGTGCAGGGGCACGTCGGGCGACAGCTCGTCGCGGACCCACGCGCACAGGGCGTGCAGCTCGGCGTCCGAGTCGTTCTCCCCGGGGATCAACAGCGTCGTGATCTCCGTCCACACGGCCGTCTCGTGGTGCAGGTAGCGCAGGGTGTCCAGCACCGGGCCCAGCGTAGAGCCCGTGAGCCGGCGGTAGAACGACTCGGTGAAGGCCTTGAGGTCGACGTTGGCCGCGTCCATGCCGCCGAAGAACTCGGCCCGCGCGCCGTCGGCGATCCAGCCGGCCGTCACCGCCACGCTGCGCACCCCCACCGCGCGGCACGCCGCCGCCACATCCAGGGCGTACTCGGCGAAGATCACGGGGTCGTTGTAGGTGAACGCGATGGACCGGCAGCCATGGGCCACGGCGGCATCGGCCAGGCCCTGCGGCGACGCGCGGGCCATGAGCGAGTCCATGTGCCGAGCCTTGCTGATGTCGTGGTTCTGGCAGAACTTGCAGGCGAGGTTGCAGCCCGCGGTGCCGAAGCTGAGCACCGACGTTCCGGGCAGGAAGTGGTTGAGCGGCTTCTTCTCGATGGGGTCGATGCAGAAGCCGCTGGAGCGCCCGTAGGTGGTCAGCACGATGCCGTCGTCGTCGGCCGCGCGCACGAAGCAGGCGCCGCGCTGCCCCGGGTGCAAGGCGCACTCCCGCGGGCACAGCTCGCACACGAACCGGTCGCCGCGGCGGCTCCACCACCGGCCCGGGTGCCCGGTCGGGCGCTCGTTCACGACGCCTCGCCCGGGCCCAACGGCGAGGCGTGCTTCGCGACGACAAAGCGTTGCAACTGGACCTCTTCGTGCTCCCCGATCCCGCCCTTGCGCCGCGCGATGGCCAGCTGGTCGGCGACCGTGTCGACGGTCTCGACCGCCGGCAGCAGCACCCCCCGGCGCAGGCCGGCCGACACGATCACCCCGTAGACCGCGGGGTCGAGCTGGTCGGGGCGCGCCGGCTCCGGGGCCTGCAGCACCGAGACCTCGTAGGAGAGATCGGGCAGCTCGTCGGCCTGCACCGGGGGGAATCGAGGGTCGTCCAGGCCGGCCGAGCGCGCCGACGCCCCGAGGCCAGCGTGCAGGTCGGGCAGGTCCGTGATGCGGCCGATGCACCCGCGCAGCCGCCCGTCCTTGCGCAGCGTGACGAACACCCCCGCCGCGGGCGGGCCCGGCGGGGGCTGGAACGGCCGATGGAGGACGGCCGCCGTCAACGCTTGCCGGGCCAGCGCCCAGGGCGGGGGCTCCGGGTCGTGCAGCAGCGCCTCGCAGTACCCCACGCCCCAGGGGCCCTCGTAGTGCAGCACTTCGGCGTGGGTGGGCGCACCCACCGCCCCGACGGCGACCCCGAAGGAGTCGATCACGTCCTCGGCCGCCAGCTCCCGGGGCTCGGCGGCGCGGGCCGCGGCCCAGTCGTCGGCTCGGAGGGCGGCCACAAACGCGTCGTCGAACGCCTGGGCCCGGGCATCGAAGCCCGACGGCGCGCCGGGGATCAGCCGGTGGCTCATGTCGCCGCTCGCGATGAGGCAGGTGCGCCCGGGCAGTTCGGCCAGCCGGGCCCCGAAGGCGACCGCGTCCACGTCGCCGCCGGGCAGCGCAATCACCGTCGTCGGCCCAGCCCAGCCAGCGTCCGCGAGGAACCACAGCGGCACCAGGGCCCCGTGGTCCACCCCCTCGTCGTGGGCGACGGCCAGTCCCAGGCGATCGGCGATCTCGTCCCCGGGCAGATCGACGCCGGCTCCCCGGGCTCCGAAGCGGCCCAGATCGCCGACGACCCGTCCCCGCCGAGCGGCCCAGCGCCCGCGGTGCCGGGGCGTGTGAGGGGAGACGACGATCACCCGATCTGCGCCGCAGCGCGCGGCCCGCTCGCCCACCTCGGCCATGGCCCGGGTCGTGCGCCACCCGGCGCGTCCGCGCACCCCACCCACCGCCGGCACGACGATGGGGGCATGGCACATGAGCGCGGCGAGGCAGACCGGCATGCCCCCATGCTGGGGCCTGCCGCCGCCTATGGGAAGGGGTGTTGCACGCCCCGGGGCCCGGCTGGCGTCAGCCCCGCCCGCCGAACAAGGCGTGGTCGCGGTAGCCGTCCTGCAGCATGCCCGCGACGGCATCCCGCACCCGCGCCTGCAAGGCGGCCACGATCTCCGGATCGTCGGCGGCTTCGGGCGGGTGCTCCAAGGGGATCGGAGTGCCGATGCGCGCGGTCCACTTCGTGGGGATCGGCATGGGCGTCAGCCCCACCCCCAGCGGCGGGATGAGGGGCCACCGGCGACCGAGGACGCGCTGCCCCCAGTTCAGCGAGTGGAACGGCAGCCACAGCGCCTCGGCCGCGCCGATCGTCACCGCCGGGATGATCGGCACCTGGGCTCGCAGCGCCACCTTGATGAAGCCGTAGCGCCCGTCCCAGGTCAGGTCGTGCCGCTTGTGCACGGGCTGCCAGGCCTCCCGCGCGCCGCCGGGCATGACGAAGCAGAGCTCGCCGTCGCGCAGGATCTTCATGGCGTTTTCGGGGCGGCCGTCCACCGCGCCCAGGCGCGTGACCAGCTCGCCGACCCCGGGCATCTCGAACAGCTGGTGGTCGCCGAGCGCCCGCACCGTTCGACCGCGGCGCTTGAGGATTTCCCCGCCGAGCAGGAACCCGTCGATCGTGATCGTGGTGTGGGGAATCGTGATGAGCGCCCCGCCCACGTCGGGGATGTTCTCGCTGCCTTCGACCTCGTAGCGGAAGTACGCCGCCACGCGGTCGAGCACGCGCATGCCCCGCGAAAACACGACCCGATCGGCCTCGGGGACGTGCTCCAGCCAGGACTGATCCCCCGCCGGCGCCAGGCGCGCAGCCACTCGTCGCAATCGATTCATGTCCGCATCCTGACCGAGCGTCACTGCCCCTTCCAAGGCACAAGCCGCGCTTCCACGCGCCGCAGCAGCAGGTCGAAGGCGTAGGCGATGGCGCCGATGACCAGGATCCCGCTGACCACCACGTCGGTGGCCAGGAAGTCCTTGGCGTTCAGCACCATGAACCCGAGCCCCGACTCCGCCGCGACCATTTCCGCGGCCACCAGCGTCGTCCAGCCGAACCCGATCCCCACCCGGAACCCCGTGAGGATCTCGGGCAGCGCCGCCGGCAGGAGCACGTGGCGAACCAGCTGCCACTTGCTGGCGCCCAGGCTCGCGGCCGCGAGGACCTGCTCGCGGGGCACGGCGTTTGCCCCCGCCCGCGTGTTCAGCACGATGGGCGCAAAGACCGCCAGGAAGATCAGGACGATCTTCGCCGACTCCCCGATGCCCAGCCAGATGATGACCAGCGGCAGGTACGCCAGGGGCGGCAGCGGCCGATAGAACTCGATGACCGGATCGAGCACGCCGCGGGCCGGCTCGGAGATGCTCATGAGCACTCCCGTCGGCACCGCGAGCAGGCAGGCGATGCCGAAGGCGGTGAACACCCGCAGCAGGCTGGCCAGCGAGTGCTCCCAGAGGGTGGAGCCCGCAAATCCCTCGGTGGCGAGGTTGCCCAGGGTCGAGACCACCCGCCCCGGCCCCGGCAGGAACAGGGGCGCCACCCAGCCCTGGGCGGTGACCAGCCACCACAGGAACAGCGCGCTGCCGATGGTGGTCACGCTCAGCATTCGCACGGCGCGGGGCGACCAGCGAGTCCAGATGGGGTCGTCGGGCTCAGACATCGGCGACCTCGGGTCGGATGAGGCTCAGGACCTCTTCCCGCAGGGCGATGAACTCGGGGTCCGACTTGATGCCGCGCACGGGATCGCCCGCGAGGAAGCGCCGGCTGAACGGCGGCTCGTAAGTCTTGAGGATTCGGCCCGGCCGGGGCGTCATCACGACCAGGCGAGTCCCCAGGAACAGCGCCTCTTCGATGGAGTGCGTCACGAACAGGATCAACTGCCCGGTGCGCTCCCAGAGCCTCAGCAGCAGCTCCTGGATCGACTCGCGGGTGAACGCATCCAGGGCCCCCAGGGGCTCGTCCATGAGCAGGACGCCCGGGTCCGCGGCGAGCGCTCGGGCGATGCCCACCCGCTGCTGCATCCCGCCGCTCAGCTGGTAGACCGCGTGGGTGCGGAAGGGCGTCAGCCCGACAGACTCGAGGTGGCGCTCGGCGACCGCATGGCGCTCGGCCTTGGCCATCCCCTGCAGCCGCAGGCCCAGGGCCACGTTGTCGATGACGTTGAGCCAGGGCAGCAGCGCGTTCTGCTGAAAGACGACGCCGCGGTCGGCCCCGGGCCCGGTGACCTCGGTGCCTTCGTGCAGCACCCGGCCGGCGGTGGGGCGCACGAAGCCCGCCGCCAGGTTGAGCAGGCTGGTCTTCCCACACCCCGAGGCCCCGATGAGCACGGTGAAGTCACCGGCCGCCAGGGTCAGGTCGACGTCCTGCAGAGCCTGCGTCGGAGGCGCGCCGTCGCGGCCCGGGTACCGGACCGACACTCCCTCGAACGCGACGCTCACTGGGCGGCGGTGGCGTACTGCGGAGCGAGGAACTTCGCGTAGTCGTCGAGGGCCGCGGGCACCTTGCGCTGCTCGACCAGGAACGCCGACGTGTCCGCGAGGGCCGCGCCGGCTCCGCCCCCGAGCCACTGGGCCGAAGCCTGCTCGGCGGGCGTCGGGAAGGAGTACTGCTTCAAGACGCCGACGACGCTGTCGGCGGGCGCGCCGGTCATCTCCGCGATGGCCTTCACCTGGGGGCTCTCGGCCGTCCACTGGGCGCCGGTCGCGCGCCAGTCCTCGTCGGCGGCGGCCAGCGTCTTGATGAAGGCCGACACGAACTCACCGTTGGCGTCGGCGAACTTCGCGTCGGCGACCAGGCCGTCGAACGTCGGTCGCCCCGCCGCCGCCAGCTCGCCCGACGTCACGAGCACGTCGCCGTCCTCGCGCAGCCGATCGAGCACCGGGCTCCAGACGAACGCCGCGTCGATCTGCTCCTGCTGCCAGCTCGCCGCGATGGCGTCGGGCTGCAGGTTGAGGATCTTCATGCCCTTGGCATCGACCCCCGCGCGCTCCAGGGCGTACAGCAGGTGGTAGTGCGTCGTCGACGCAAACGGCACGCCCACGGTCTTGCCCGCCAGGCCGTCGATGCCGGTGATCCCCAAGGCGCGGCGCGCCACGAGCGCTTCGGCCGTGTCGATGGCTTCGAGGATCCAGATGAGCCGAAGGTCCAACCCCTGGCTCAGCGCAGTGGCGATGGGGCTGGAGCCGGCCACCGCCAGCTGCACGTCGCCCGAGGCCATGGCCGTGATCACCTCGGAGCCCGAGTTGAACCGCCTCCATTCGATTTGCCGGCCCGTCGCCTCCTCGAACATCCCGGACCGAATCGTGGCCTTCCAGGGGTTGATCATCCCCTGGTAGCCCACGGTCACGGGCTTGAGCGCCTTCTCGGCCTTGGGGGCCTCGGGGTTGCTGGCGGCCTCGTCCCGCCCGGAGCAGGCAGTCAGGCCGAGCGCGAAGGTGACGGCGACAGCGGCAAGAGCGACTCGGGATCGAAGCATGGGCGGGGTTCCTCGCCGGCCTGACTCGCGGGGGCGACCGGCGGGCGGCCCGAGTGTCGCATAGCGCCGGGGGGCGGGCCGCCGAGCCAGAACCCGAAACGCCCCGCCCCAACCGGGACGGAGCGTTTCAGCCCTCAGGGGCGCCGGGTCAGGGGTTGGTGGAGTCGAACAGCGCGCCGTCGTCCACGGCCGCGCCGTTGTTGCCCTGGCTCTGGGGCACGTCGACGAGCACTTCGCCCGCGCAGCTGCCGCCCAGGCCGTCGTAGGCGCTGAAGCCGATGTGGTAGACGCGGCCGTTGCCGCCGCCGTCGCGCTCGGCGACGACTTCGGCCGTCGTGGTGCCCAGTCCCGCGGCGTCGGGATCGGTGTTCCCGTTGCCCGTGCCGTCCACGGCCTCGTCCTGGAAGATGCTGTCGATGACGATGGAGACCGCGTCTCCGTCGGGGTCGGTCACGCCGTCCACGTCGACCTGCTCCCAGCGGTGGTTCGGCGGCCACAGCGAGTCGATGGTGGGCGTCGCCTCGTCGCAGATCGGGTCGGCGTTGAGGTCCTCGCAGGTGTTCGGCCGGAGCTCCATGCTGCCGAAGATCCTGCCGTTGTTGGAGCGGTCGAAGGTCCGGCCCGTGATCGTCACCACGACGGTCTGCCCCGCGGCGACGGACACGGTCGTGTCGCCAGCGCGGAAGAAGGCGCCGCTCGCTCTGCCGCTGTGCAGGACCTCGTTCGTCCCGCCGACCTCGACGGAGAGCGTCGCACCGGCAGTGGCGCGGAAGCGCCGGTGGTCGCCCTCATGCAGCCAATTCAAGTCCACCACAGTCGCCTCGCTGAACGCGGCCGATTCCCAGGTCCAGGTGTGGCTGGAGAAGCTGAAGTCCCGCTCGACCGAGTAGTCGAGGCTGACACCCGGACAGAGGTCCTCGTCACCGGCCAGGGCAGTCACGGCGTGCACGAGGCTGCTGCCCCGCGCCGGCGTGTGGGTCGCCGCGATGAAGTCGCCGAGTTCGAAGCCGTCGGGGCCGCCGTCGAAGCCGGCGTGGCTGGTGGAGGGGAGCGCGGCCAGGGCGAGCGCGGCCAGGGCCGTCGTCGCGAGCGGAAGTCGAGTCATGGGGGCGGGTCTTTCGGGGGTGCAGGACCAAGAAGAGGCTCAGTCCGGGTCGCCGGCGCACTGCGCCGCGTGTGCCCGTAGGGGGTCGGCGGGGCAAGGGGTCAAGGCGGTCCGGGCGAATCGCCGACCGGCGCGTCGCCCGATTCATCGACGAGCCCCGACCCGTGCCCCAGCGTGGCCGACGACCCCGCGGACGCCCCCGACGACGACCTGCCCGGTCCTCCCCTCAGACCGCCGCTCCCAGGTGGATGCCGACGAGCAACACCACGAGGACCAGCTCGATGACGATGGGTCGGACGACCGCCTTGTCGAAGCCGTCCAGGGCGACGCCGAGCAGGCGGCCGACGGCAATGGCCGCCATCAAGACCGCCACGGCCAACAGCAAGACGGTCTCGCCGCTGTAGAGGCCCCAGGCGATCATGCCGGCACTGCTCAGCAGGACCCCGCCCATCATCCCCCGGATCGTGTTGAGCCCGACTGCCCCGCGGGGGTCGACGGCCAGATCATCCAACATGCTCATGGGCTTGAGCATCGACTTCAGCCCGAGCGCGGTGAGGGGCAGGCACAACAGGCCCGCCAAGACTTGCAGGACGACGTCCATCAGAGGCTCCCGGCGGTCGTGGCGACGGGCGCGGTGGCGGCGCTCGGCGTCCAGTCCTTGCCGACCAGCTCGCCGGTGGCCAGGTGGTGGTCCAGCGCGCCGAGGATGCGGCCCAGCGTCGCGTTCATCATGCGCTTCATCATCATCAGGTCCATGAGCTGGCCCAGGGGGCCGAACTTGACGATGTAGTCCATCGACATCGTGACCCGGGTGCCGCCAGCCGCCGTGGGCTGCAGCGTGAACTCGGCGACCGCCGACTTCATCGGCATGCTCGTTTCGACCACTTCGATGGAGAGCTTCTCGTTCTCGCGGGACTCCGTGACCCGCTCCAGGATGTGGTTGCCGTCGTACAGCGCGCAGTTGCGCTCCGCTCCGACGCCGGAGCTCGGAGTCCCTTCGATGATGGGCGAGGCTTCGACGCCGGCGCTCCAGCGGTGGATGCCGCCGAAGTCGTCCAGGACCGTCCAGACCTCGGACACAGGGAATCGCACTTCTCGGGTAGCGGTGACGAGGGCCATGACGTGTTCTCCAGGTTGATGGAGGGACCCTACGATGCTCATTCACATCGGGGGAGCCGAGAAAACGGGCACCTTCGATGCAAGAATGCATCGCATGCAGAACTGGGATGACCTTCGCGTGTTCCTTGCTACCGCTCGCGCGGGCAGCTCACGCGGCGGCGCTCGTGACCTGGGGGTCAACCAGTCCACGGTCTCGCGCCGAATCGGGCAGCTCGAGCAGCGAACTGGCGTGCGGCTCTTCGACCGCCTCCCGAGCGGTTTTGTGCTCACCGAGGCCGGAGACGAGCTCCTGGCGCTGGCCACCGAGGTCGAGGACCGCGTCGCCCTCCTCGATCGACGGCTCCAGGGTCGGGACGTGCAGCTTCGCGGCCCGGTGCGCTTGTCCCTACCGGACTTCGCGGTGCAGCCCACGGCGCCCCACCTCGCTCGGTTCGCGGCCCAGTACCCCCAGATCGAGCTCGATGTGATCGTGGACAACGGCTACGTGAACCTGACCCGGCGCGAAGCGGATCTGGCGATGCGGCTGGGTACCAAGGCGCCCGAGGAGCTGCACGGCCGACGGGTCGCCTCGGTGTGGACGGCGCCCTACGGCTCGAAGTCCTACCTCGCGGGGCGTCCCCGGCCCCTCGACCTGGCGGCCCTGGACTGGGTCCGCTGGGACGAGGTGTGGCGGCAGCTCCCCCCGGAACGTTGGATCGATGCGCACATCCCGGCGGAGCGGGTGCGCGCGCGCGTCAACACGAGCCTGGTCCACACCGAACTGGTCGCCGCTGGCCTGGGCGTGGGCTTGAAGGTGTGCTGGTCCGCCGACGCCGACCCCCGGCTCCAGCGGGCCGCCCCCCCGCAGGACTTCGGGTTGGGGCTGTGGCTGCTCACCCACGAGGACCTCAAACGCACGGCGCGGGTGCGGGCGCTGCTGCGCTTCCTGGGCGATGCGTTGGCGGCCGAGCGTGGTCGGTTCGAGGGCGAGGACGCCGCCGGATGAGCGAACAGCCGGAAACCGTGCTCGTCGCCGGCGCAGTGGAACCAGCGTTCGGTGCGGGCCAGTTCTGGAGGCGGTCGCCCCGGCTCAGCGCCCGGCGCCTCAGCCGTGCCGCGCCAGAAACTCGGCGATGCGGGCGCGCTCGCCAGCCCGCGCCCCATCGAAGTCGAGCTGGGGCAGCCGGAACGTCAGCACCATCAGTTCGTCGGGGGTCGGCGCGGGCGATGCGAGGATCCGCTCCACCCACGCGGCCAGGTGCTCGTCCCAGTGGGGCGTGCGGCCGTCGACGTCGGTGATGCCGTACTCGCGGGCCAACGCCCAGCTCGAGTAGACGCCGCCGGCGCGGGCGGCGAGCGCCGGGTCCGCGGCCAGCGCCGCGATCACCCGCCCCACGAACATCGGGGTCTCCGACGCCGCGAACCCTGCGTCCTGTTCGATCGCGTCGCGCCAGGTCTCCTCAGTGACCCCGAAGTGCTCCAGCACCGCCTCGGACCGCAGGAAGCCCGGCGTGATGGCCAGCGCCGTGACCCCGGCCTTCGCCTGGCCCAGCTCCACCGACATGGCGTAGGCCAGCCGGATCACCGACGTCTTGCACAGGTCGTAGAACACCTGGCTGCGGTACCCGGCGAAGGCGCCGTCGGTGACCTCCACGATGAGCCCCGAGCCCTGCTCCACCATCAACGGCGCGCCGTACCGGCTCGTGATGAGGTGGGTGTGCACCGCCCGCTCGAACAGTCGGAACCCCTGGGCGACGTCCACCTCCCAGAACCGCTTGCCCCACTCCGTCAGCGCGTCGCCCCCCCAGACGTCGTTGACCAGGACGTCGAGCCGGCCCGCCTCGGACTTCACCCGCTCGAACAGCGCGACGACCTGGTCTTCCTGGGTGTGATCGGTCCGCACGGCGATGCCGCGGCCGCCCCGAGCCGTCACCAGCTCAGCCGTCTCGTCGATGGTCTCGGGCCGCCCGGGGGTCGCCCCCGCGCCCCGCACGCTCCGCCCGGTGCAGTAGACCGTCGCCCCGGCTTCGCCCAGCGCGCACGCGATGCCGCGCCCCGCGCCCCGCGTCGCTCCGGCCACCACCGCCACCTGTCCTGCCAGCTGCTTCTTCCTCATCCCGGGACTCTACCGGCCGCCGCCGGGAGGCCCTGAGAGTCACCGATTCGAGGCTCAGGGGAGCCAGGGCCGCGCGGCCGCGAGTTCTCTACAGTGGCGCCCCGGGGTCGCGGACCGGCCCCTCACCAGGAATCGCCTTCATGCTGTCTTCGCTGCTGGGTCGCCTCGCGCGGCTGGTCCTCGCCCGCCCGGGCCTGGTGGTCGCGACCGCCGCCCTGGGGTCGCTGGCCCTCGGCTCCATCGCCCTGACCGTCCCCATCGACCTGAGCTTCGCCGGCGTGATCGGGTCCAGCGGCGACCCGGCGACCGAGCGCTACGAAGCCCTGCAGGGGCGCATGGGCGTCGCCACCCGGCTCCTGCTGTTGCTCGAGGGCGACGACGACCAGCTGGAAGCCGCCGCTCATGCGGTCGCCGACGCGCTGGCGGACGTGCCCGACTCCGTGACCTCGGTGCAGCTGGACCTGCCGGAGGACTGGCTGGAGGCCAACGCCGTCTGGCTCGTGTCCGACGAGCTGTTCGACGCCTGGCTGCGCGCGGGACTGCACCCCGACGACGCCGACGCCAGCGCGGCCTTCGCCGCGGGCATGGCCGAGCTGACCGACCGACCCGACCCCTTCACCCGACCTGGCGCCCGGCTCGTTCCCATCGAGCTCGCAAGCGACCCCATGGACGTGCACCTGGAGGACCTGCTGGCCGGACGGAGCCCCTACGCCGTCGTCGAACGGCTGACCGTCCAAGCGCTGGCGGGCTTCGACGTCGAACCCAACTTCACCGGCCTGGGCGCCATGGCGGCGCAGGACCAGGCCAAGACGCTGACCACCGTCAGCGCGCTGACGCCCATCAGCCTGGTCGTGGTGCTCGCCCTGCTGGTCTTCGTCGAACCCCGCCCCCTGCGTCTGGCCCTCGTCGCCCTGCCCATGCTGCTGGCCATGGCCGCCACCCTGGGCGTGGTCTCGGTGGTCTTCGGGAAGCTGACCTTCAACGAGGCCTTCTTCGGGATGTTCATCTTCGGCCTGGGCGTCGACTACGCCCTGCACCTGGTCGTGCGGCTGCGCGAGGAGCGAGCCCGCGGCCTGGCATTCGACGAGGCGCTCACCGAGTCGCTGGTGGGCGCCGGCCGGGGCATCGCGGCGGGGGCGGTGACGACCGCCGCGGCGTTCTCGGCGCTCATCTGGATCGACGACCCCATGCCGCGCCACATGGGCGTGGCCGGCGCCGTGGGGCTGGCCTTCTGCGTGGTGTTGATGCTGTCGCTCCTGCCGGCGACGTGGGTGCTCCTGGAGTCGCGGAGCAAGACGGCGCGAAAGCCGACGGTGCTGCGGGTGCCCCTGGTCGGCCCCCTCGCTCGCTGGGCCGTGGCCTGGCCGAAGCTGTGCGTGGCCGGCGCCGCCGTGCTCATCGCCCTCGCGATGGCCGGGGCCCCCCGATTCCACGCGGAGACCGACCTGGGCAAGGTCTTCAACCGCGAGGTGCCAGCCGTGGGCGCCGCGGAGCGAATCTCCGAGCTGTTCGGCGTGCACTTCACCCCGTGGATCGTGATCACGGACACCTTGGCCGAAGCCCAGGCCGTGCACCGGGGCTTCGAAGCGGACCCCGGCTTCGGCCGAGTCGACGGAGCCGCCTCGCTGTTCCCGGGGGATCTGCCGGCCCGCCACCAGCGGCTGAGCGCTGCCACCGCTGAGCTTCGCGCGGCCAGAGAGCGGCTCGCGAGCCTCGCCGCTACTCCGGTCCCCGCCTCGGCTCCCGAAGCCGCCCTCGCCGCCGCCCTGAAGCAGGCCCTCGCGGCGAGCACCCGGGCCTTGGACGCTCTGATCGCGGCTGAACGCGACGGCCCCCCTGACCTCGCCGACCTGCCCCCCGAGCTGCGCAGCCAGGTAGTCCTGCCCGACGGCGGCTTCCCGACCTTCGCCTACGTCGTGGGGGCGAAACTGGACGGCGCGCGCTTCCACGACCAGCGCCTGGCCGCCGAAGCGATCCACCCCGAGGCCACGGGCCTGGGGGCGTTGTTCGAGATGATCATGCTGGCGCCGGCCCGGTGGGGGCTGCGCACGTTCGCGGTCATCCTGGGCATGGTGCTGTTCATCCTCGCGCTCGATCTGCGAGACGTGCGCTGGGTGATCGTGTCCCTGGCCCCGGTGATGCTCGGGGCGCTGGTCGCGTTCGGCGCGCTGTGCTGGCTGGACGTGGGCTTTACGGTGTTGCTGGTGACGGTCGTGCCGCTGCTCATCGGGCTGGGCGTAGACGACGGCATCCACGTCGTGCACCGGATGCTGGAGGACGATCAGCTGGCCCCCAACGCGGCCGCTGAGTCCGTGGGCCGCGCCATCGTGATGACGACCTGCACGACCTGCGCGAGCTTCTCGGTGCTGCTGTTCGCCAACCACCCGGGCATGGAGTCCATGGCCCTGACGATGCTCATCGGCCTGCCGCTCTGCCTGCTCGGCTCCATCACGGTCACCCCCGCGCTGGCCGTCCTGATGGGGCTGCGGCCCGCCCCGTAGACTTCGGCCGTGACTGGCATCGGTTCCCTCAACGAGAGCCCGCTCCACGCCGACCTCAAGGAGTGGTACCGCCGGCCCGGGGACCTCGTGGAGGAGCCCGTGGGCGGCTTCGTGGCCGACCTGCTGCGCGGCGACGAGCTCATCGAGATCCAGACGGGGACGCTGTCGGCCCTGGGCAAGAAACTCGACCACCTGCTGGACCACCACCGGATCCGCGTCGTGCACCCCATCGCGGCAGAGACGTGGATCGTGAAGCGCGAGGGCGCCCGGGAGTCGGGCCGCCGCAAGTCGCCGCGCCGCGGCATCGCCGCCGACGTCTGCGGGGAGCTGGTGGCCTTCCCGTCCTTGCTCAGCCACCCGCACTTCGTGCTGGAGGTCGCGCTGGTGCAGCAGGAGGAGGTCCGCCGCCGGGCGTCCATCCGGCGGCGGGGTGGCTGGACCCTGGTCGAGCGGCGGCTGGTGGCGGTCCTGGACACCGTGGAGCTGGCGTCGCCGGCGTCCTTGCTGGGGCTGCTGCCCGCGGGCCTGCCCGATCCGTTCACGACCGCCGAGCTGGCGACGGCGCTGGGGCGTCCACGCGGGCTCGCCCAGAAGGTGGCGTACTGCCTTCGGGAAGCCGGGGTGCTGGAGGTGCTGCGCCGCGGCCGTGGCGGCATCGTCTACACCCGACCGGGCTGAGCGCCGCACCGATCGGCCCCGTCCCCCGCCCTCCCGGCCAGGGACCTCCGACGGCCCTCCCCCGCTACCCTCGCGGCCTGAATCGAAGGAGCCTGAGATGGACAGCTACGAGCCGCCGACCGTGTGGACCTGGGACCCCGGCAACGGAGGCCAGTTCGCCAACATCAACCGGCCCACCGCCGGCGCGACCCAGGACGTGGAGCTGAGCCGCGGCAAGCACGCGCTGCAGCTGTACTCCCTGGCCACGCCCAACGGCGTGAAGGTCACGGTCATGCTCGAGGAGCTCCTGGAGTTGGGCCACACCGACGCCGAGTACGACGCCTGGCTCATCAACATCGGCACCGGAGACCAGTTCGGCAGCGGCTTCGTGGGCGTGAACCCCAACTCGAAGATCCCGGCCCTCCTGGACCACAGCACCGATCCACCGACGCGGGTGTTCGAGTCGGGCTCGATCCTGCTCTACCTCGCCGAGCGCTTCGGGGAGTTCCTGCCAACGGAGCCCCGCGCACGCACGGAGGCCCTCAGCTGGCTCTTCTGGCAGATGGGCGCCGGCCCGTACCTGGGCGGCGGCTTCGGCCACTTCTACGCGTACGCGCCGAGCAAGTGGAAGTACCCCATCGACCGCTTCGCCCTGGAGACGAAGCGCCAGCTCGACGTGCTGAACCAGCACCTGGCCGAGCACGAGTACATGGCCGACACCTACTCCATCGCCGACATGGCGATCTGGCCCTGGTACGGCGCCCTGGTGAAGGGCTTGCTCTACAACGCCGGCGAGTTCTTGTCGGTGCACGAGTACGAGCACGTGATCCGCTGGACCGACGCCATCGCCGCCCGCCCCGCCGTCCAGCGGGGCCGCCGGGTCAACAGGGTCTGGGGCGACGAGGCCAGTCAGATGCCCGAGCGCCACGACGCCAGCGACTTCGACGCGCCCAAGGAGTAGCGGGGCTCGACGCCGGTCAGGCCCGCGCCCGCTCCGTCAGCTGAGCCACCACCCCGTCGCGGTCGGCGCGGGCGGCCTCGGCCAGCTCCCGGTGGGCCGTGCCCTCGGTGTGATCGATGCCCCAGACCGCGAACTCGAGCAGCAGCGGGATGAGCGCCAGCCCCTTCTCCGTCGGGTTGTAGACGCGGCGGCGGCCGTCGTTGGGATCGCGGTCCCGCCGCAGCACCCCGGCCGCCTCGAGGCGCTCCAGGCGGTCGGTCAGCGTGTTCGTCGCGATGCCCTCGGGCCTGGCCATCTCCGAGAAGCTCCGCCGCCCCGCCAGCAGCACGTCCCGGAGGATCACCAGCGTCCACCGATCGCCGAGCAGATCGAGCGAGCAGGTGATGGGGCACAAAGACCGAGCAGCGTCGCGGTAGCTCATGTCGGTCATTTTACTTGCAAAACGAAAGAGATCTAGTGACTTTCTCTTCGCAAGCTACTTCACACCGCGGCCGGGACCGGCCGCCCCCCCTCGGAGCCCCCCCATGGATCTCAACGGAAAGCGCATCGTCATCACCGGCGGCACCAGCGGCATCGGCCTGCAGCTCGCCCAGGACCTCGCCGCCGCCGGCGCCCAGGTCGTCGTCACCGGCCGCAACGCCGAGCGCCTCGCCGCCGCCGACGCCTTGCCCGGCCTCACCGCCATCGCCTGCGACGTCACCGACGACGACGCCATCGTCGCCTTGCGCGACCGCGTCGAGGCCGAGGGCGGCTGCGATGTGCTGATCAACAACGCGGGCGTCTTCCACGCCTTCGACGTGACCGCGGGTTACCCCCTGGACCAGCAGCTGATGGAGATCGACATCGACATCAACGGCCCCGTGCGCATGCTCCACCACTTCCTGCCGGCGATGCTGAAGCGCGAGTCGGTCCTGGTGAACGTCAGCTCGGGCCTGGCCTTCGTGCCGCTGGCCATGGCCCCGGTCTACAGCGCGACCAAGGCGTTCATGCACGCGTGGACGCAAGGGCTGCGGGCCCAGCTGGCGGGCACGTCGGTGCGGGTGGTGGAGCTCATGCCGCCGGTCGTCGACACGCCCATGGTCGCGGGCCTGGACCCATCGTTCGCCCGGATGCCCCCGGCTGAGCTGTCGGTGGCCTTCATCAAGGGGCTGACCGGTCGCGCCGAGGAGATCACCCCCGGGCAGTCGGCGCAGCTCAAGTTCATGCGGCGCGCCGCGCCGGGCTTCATCTTCGGGCAGCTCAACAAGCAGCCGCGGGGTTGAGCGACGCTGCGGGGGCCGGCCCGATGGCGGGCCCCCGCAACCCCCGCGCTACCCGTGCAGCGACCGCTTCGTGACGATGCCGATGGTCTCGGTGGTCGTCTCGAACACCAGCCGCGCCGAGCCGTCCCGGAACTGCTTCATCAGCAGCGCCACGCGGTCGTCCAGCGACTGCTCTTCGAAGCCGTAGTCCGTCCCGTCGCGCACGCAGAACTCCTCGCAGAGGTTGCGGAGCGTGGCGGGGCGAGCTCGGTGTAGGGAACCTCGATGGGCTCCTCGTCGCTCATGGCTACATCAGGTGCGAGTAGGCGACGAACGCAGCCATGCCGCCCAGGACGAAGCCGGGCACCATCATCGGGAACTCGCCGCGGCGGGCGTGAACGGCGGCCGCACCGAGCATCGTCAGCGTCAGGCCGGCGGCCGCGAAACCAGCGAGCTGCGGCATGATCCCCGTGATGCTGGGCACGATGATGCCGATGCCGCCGAGCAGCTCCAGCGCCCCGATGACCTTGACCTGACCGTCGGAGAAGTCTTCGGCCCAGCCCATGCCCATGGGGATCAGGTCCGTGCGGGCCTTCATCAGCTTCATGGCGCCGGCACCGAGGAACGCGAAGGCGAGGAGGCCCTGAAGGGCCCAGAGAACGGTGGTCATGGTCGTGTCTCCTGATCGCCCGACGGTGGGCGCGGCCATCATGCACCCGGCGCCCCGAGCCCTCCCCGACCGGACGGCGTGGCCAAACGAGCCGCTCAGCCGCCGAAGTGGTGGCCGGCGACGACCTTTCCGGCCATGCGCCCGCGCCAGGCGACAGCGCCGGGGTCGTCGCCGGCAGCTCCGGCCGCCACCATCAGGGGGATCAGGTGTTCCTCCCGGGGGTGCGAGGCTCGGGCTCCCGGGGCGCGGGCCCAGTCCGCCAACAGCGCGTCCCGCTCGACGGCGCGCGCGGTCACCGCTGCGGTCAGCCACGCGTCGAACTCGGCGGAGATCGCATCGTGGCGCGAGTCGCCGCCGAACAGGGCGCGCAGGTTGTGCCAGGAGTTGCCCGACCCGACGATCAGCACGCCTTCGTCCCGCAGCGGCGCCAGCGCCCGGCCCATGGCCAGGTGTTCGGCCGGGTCGAGCCCGGCCTTGAGCGACAGCTGGATCGTCGGCGGAGGCGCCGTCGGCCAGGCGAGCATCAGGGGCACGAAGGTGCCGTGGTCGTAGCCCCGGTGCGGGTCTTCGGCGGTCTTGAACCCGGCGCCTCCCAGCAGCTCGCGCACGCGGGCAGCGATGGCGGGGCTGCCCGGCGCCGGCCAGTTCAGCTCGTAGGCCGCCGGGGGAAATCCGCTGTAGTCGTAGAGCATCGGCGGCGCCGCGGCCGTCTGCACTGTGGGGACAGTCGCCTCCCAGTGGGCGGAGACGACCACCAGCGCGCGCGGCGACGGCGCGACGGTGCCCAGCGAGCGCATGTACGCCGCCAGCGACTCGGTCTCGCCGGGGCGCCCGAATCCGGGCAGCGGCAGGACGGGCCAGGGCCCGCCACCGTGGGGGATGAACATGCTGGGCACGCGGCGGCCGGTCACGGCGAGCACCGAGGCGGCGAGGGCACCGGTGCCCACCAGCAGCTGGCGGCGGCTGAACACGGGCTCACGGCGCGGCGAACGGGTCCGACGCGGCCAGCTCGCAGGCGGTGTAGTTGCTGCCGGACTCGGGGATCCAGTCCACGAAGACCTGGGCGATGTAGCTGCGCCCGGGCTCCAGATCGCGGTTCTCGGCGTGCTCGAACCAGCCGTCGATCTCGTCGCCCACCGAGACCGCCGCGGGCAGCGCCGCCGGCAGCGGGGCCCACGTGAACCAGTAGTTGGTGCCCGTGTCCTCGGCGAACACGTTGACGTTCAGGCACGTCCACTCGTCTTGCGCGACCTGGTCCTCGACGCCGGCGGGCAGCGTCAGCTGGATGTCGCTGCCGTCGAGCACGACCGAGACGGCGTCGGTGCTGTAGTCGTCGCAAGCAGCGTCGAGTTGCTGGGTGGTGCAACCCGCGAGGAAGGCCACGAGCAGGCAGGCAGAGCGCATCAGACGATCCCTTCGGCTACTCGACGATCTCCAGCAGCTCCACGTCGAACACCAGTGTGCCGGCCGGCGCACCGGGCCGCTTGGGCTTGTCGCCGTAGGCGAGGTTGCCGGGGATCCAGAAGCGGCGCTTCTCGCCGGGGACCATGAGCTGCAGGCCTTCGGTCCATCCGGGGATGACGCGGTTGAGCGGGAAGGAGGTCGGCGCGCCGCGCTGCACGGAGCTGTCGAACATCTTTCCGTCGGTGGTCCAGCCGGTGTAGTGCACCTTCACCTTGTCGGTGGGGACGGGCTTGGTCTCGCCGGTGCCCTTCGTCAGCACGACGGACGCCAGGCCCGACTCGGTGACCTCGGCGTTCTTGGGGGCGGCGGCGACGTTGTCGGGGGCGGCGATGGGCTTCGGGGGCTGCACGATCTCGAGCAGCTCGACGTCGAACACCAGGGTGCCCGAGGGCGCGCCGGGGCGGCGGGGGGTGTCGCCGTAGGCGAGGTTCCCGGGGATCCAGAAGCGGCGCTTCTCGCCCTCCTTCATGTAGCCGACGCCTTCGGTCCAGCCCTTGATGACGCGGTTCAGGCCGAAGGTCGCGGGCTTCCCGCGGGCGACCGAGCTGTCGAACATCTTCCCGTCGGTCGTCCAGCCCGTGTAGTGCACCTTCACCTTGTCGGTGGGCGCGGGCATGACCTCGCCGGCGCCCGGCGTCAGCACGATCCACTTGAGGCCGGACTCGCTGGACTGCGCGTCGCCCGGTGCCTCCGCGACGTTCTCGGGGGCGGGGATGGGCTCGGGGGTGGGCCGGGCGTTGATCGTCTGCTTGACCGCCGGGGTGGCGGCCGGCGTCGGCGTCGGCGTGGGGTCGGGCTCGGGCGTCGAGCAACCGACAACAAAGGCGAGGGCGATCAGGCAAGTACGAAGGCGCATCGGGACTCCACGGGGCCGTTGGGCGACCGCGCGCATCCTGCCGGCGCCGCCGCGGGGTGTCCAACCGCGACAGCCCAGCCGGCCTCACGCCGGGCGTACCATCAGCGCCATGCCTACCGTCTTCGTCTACGGCGCCCTCATGGACACGCCCCGCGCTCAGGAGCATGGGCGGCCTGCGGTCGTGCGAGACCACGCGGCGCGGTTCGTGGCCCGGGGAATCCCGGGGTTCGAGCCGGCGTTCCTCGGCCTCATCGAGGCGCCGGGCGACGCGGCCCACGGCCTCGTCTTCGAGGTCGACGACGCCGAGTGGAAGCGGATGTCGAGCCACGAGGCGAGCTACGAGCGGCGGACGCTGGACGCCGACGTGGGCGGTGAGGTCGTGCCGGCGCTCGCGCTGTTGCTCCCCCCGCGGCTGGTGAGCACCGAGCGAGCACCCTCGGCGCGGTACGCCCGCCGGGTCGCCCGGGGCGCCCGGGGCCACCTCCCCCCCGCCGTCGTGGACCGCTACGAGGAGCTCGCGCGCACGGGCTCGAAGCTGTCGACGTGGCTGAACCTCGTCGCCGTGGTGCGCGCGCTGTCGACGGTGCTGGGGCCCCGGCCCGCCCTGTTCCTGGTCGCCGCGGTCTTCGCGCTGGTGGTGTCGGCGGTGGTGTCC
>Ga0055584_100002296_pt1 | contig 18938 bp, 19 predicted proteins | sample OSDHelmetaG_FD_58716 | JGI IMG/M metagenome (GOLD analysis project Ga0055584, IMG submission 58716) | Pelagic marine sediment microbial communities from the LTER site Helgoland, North Sea, for post-phytoplankton bloom and carbon turnover... | ecosystem: Environmental > Aquatic > Marine >... | reverse complement strand
TCCACGACTTGCGTCACAGGTACCTAAAACCTGCGTGTCTACCAATTCCACCACGCCCGCCTTCGCGTTGCCATAATAGCTCCTGAAAATTCATTATTTGGTACATTTTTCAGGGGCAAAACGACGGGCCGCAACTCTAACCATTTCAAGGCACCTGTCAATCGCCTAGAAAAACCAAAGAAAAGGCCTACAACAAGGAACGTAAAGCAGAGGAAATTGCAACCTTGCCGCTGGATGTATAGGCCTCGTGATTAGACTCTAAATGGCGCAGTTTATAGAGGTAATTAACCATTAGTCCCACAGACTGCCCAAAGCCCTTGGTCGACGTATCTCCCTTCCAGTTAAGACGCTGAATTCTGGCGCCATTGCTCAAATGAAAGTGCGCCACCGGATCAAGGGCACGCAAGTCCCCTTCCCGACGCTTTTCCTGGGTCAAATACTGAGCCGCAAGTCGGCTCAGTACACCTTGCAGGACCTCTGACACTTCTGGGTTATCTAAACAGGTTGCGTCTTCCAGCAAGGCCTTAAGCTTGCCCTTTGCGCCGCTTGTTTTACCTCCGAGCGCCTTCAGGGCCTTACGATCATTTGCGCTCAGTAAATCCTTGTCGCCCACGGCCAGACGCTTGTCCAACCACGACTTGAAGCCGGGTAAAGGTGACAGAGTGGCGAAGGTTTTCAGGTCTTCAAACTCGCCAGACAGGGAATTGACCACGCGCTTAATCAAGAAATTCCCAAAACTAATACCGGCCAGCCCCTTCTGGGCATTAGAAATTGAATAGAAAATAGCCGTATCCGCCATGGCCGGATCAACAACCGGGGCACTTTCATCTAACAAGGCCTGAACATTACTGGAAATACCGTCAACCAACGCCACCTCGACAAAAATCAAGGGTTCGTCAGGCATACGCGGATGGAAATAAGCAAAGCAGCGACGGTCGGAATCAAGACGATTCTTAAGGTCATCCCAGCTTTCAATGGCATGAACCGCTTCATAGGCAATCAGCTTCTCAAGAATGCTGGCTGACGAACCATCCCACGAAATTCGTCTGAGCTCGAGAAAATCCACATCGAACCAAGTCGTCAGCAAGCCTTTCAGGTCATGCTCAAGCCCTTTAAGTGTTTTGTCACCCCGCGCCGGGCCTAACAGGTCAGCGCGCATATCGACCAAAAACTTGACCCCTTCGGGCAAGGCATTGAACTGGGTCAACAGCTTAAGGCGCGGGGCTTCAAGTGTTTTGCGTAGGTTTTGCTCGGCTATGCTGCGTGAGACAGAGTCCGTGGTTTGTTGCAAAGCCTCGATTGATTTATCAACAGCGTCATGATCAACACCGAAGTTTTCCGCCAAAACCTGAAGGAAACGGGTTTTGCCCACATCATTCAAAGCCAGATAAGCCCTGCCAAGGGCCGCGGCACGGGCACGGGCTGAAACTTCACCACCGCGAGTTTCCAGACAGGCGTGCATTTGCGCCAATAAACGCGCAGCATCGCTTTCGGGCAAGTCGGGATGCATGCTGGCCGCTGATTCATCATATTCAGACCCGGCAATACCCTGCCAGGCATTGCGCAGGTTCTTCAGGGTTCGGTCAATAAGCCCGGATTTGCCTTCATCAGTCATGGTTAATTGTTGCCAGCTATTTGCAGGTCACGCAAGACACCTGACAAACACTCAGCCAAATCTTCCGCGATCAATGCCGGACCAAAACTGGCGGCGGCCTGACCATGCAGCCAGCACGCGGCACTGGCAGCGTCAAATGCCTGCATTCCCTGAGCCAGCAAGCCGACGACGAAACCAGCCAAAACATCACCCGAGCCCGCCGTCGCCAAGGTGGGCGGCGCGCCTTCATTGATGCAAACACGGCCATCCACCGTGGCAATAACCGTGTCCGCTCCTTTTAATAAAACTGTGGCACCACTGCCTGAAGATGCTTCTAGTGTTTGTTTAACTTTATCTTCTTTACCATTGAAAATTCTATTAAATTCACCTTCATGAGGCGTTAAAATAACCGGCCCAGACTTGCTTATTGCAGCAAACAGCTTTGCCGGATCATCGGCAAAAACACTTATGGCATCGGCATCAAGAACTGTCGGTCTACCAGACCCTAGTGCGGCCAGGGCCAAATCGCGAGTCCTGTCATTAATGCCGCAACCCGGACCGACGAGAATGGCATTCTTGCGCTCATCTTCAAGCAGCTCCTGAAAAGCTGCTTTATGGTCCGCCCTGAGCACGATATTGCCCGGATCACCGACGGCATATGCGTCAATGGACGAACCGGGAGCCACGATCGTCGCAAGACCGGCCCCAATGCGTCGCGCCGCCGTCGCCGCCAATCGGGCCGCACCAGTCATTTCCCCGCCACCAACGATCACTGCGTGACCACGACTGAACTTGTTATCAGTGGAAACGGGCCATGGATATTGCGCTTGCCATAGCTCAGGACCATTGACGAAAGTCTGGGGATTGATCACCTCCAAAACGCTTTCGGGAATGCCAATGTCAGCAACCACCACATGGCCCATCAACTCCCGCCCAGGCAGCAGCAAATGTCCTGGTTTGCGCCTGAAAAAGGTGACGCTCAACACACAATTAGGTGCCGCCCCCAAAATCGCCCCGTTATCACCATTTACCCCACTGGGAAGATCAACGGCAACGCAATCAAGTTGGCCCTTGTTGATGGCCTGAATAGTTGCTTTAACCGACCCTTCCAGAGGTCGCGTCAGCCCTGCCCCAAACAAGGCATCTACGATCAGATCCCCTTCCTTCAGCAAGTCAGGGGCAAGGGGCAGGACATCATTACCCCCCTTGTCAACGCAAGCCACCCGAACTGGCCACCCGGCATCCTTAAGCAGGCGGGCAATGACAAAGCCATCACCGCCATTTTTTCCCGGCCCACACAAAACCAAAACCGGGCGCGGCTGCCAGCGTTTCGTGATTTCCGTGAAAACAGCCCTTCCCGCAGCCTCCATCAACTGATCAGCAGGGATACCACCCGCAATGGCGGAATTATCAGCCTTGGTCATCTGTTCAACGGTGAGGAGACAATTTTTCATCATATTGACAGTATATCAGGTTTCATTCGGTCGTGACTTGATCTAGCTTACGGCCAAGCAAATTCTATCTTAGGAACTATCTTCATGACTACGCTGGTTCTAGGTGCCGGGGTGACCGGCGTCACGACCGCATACTATCTTGCCAAGGCGGGCCACAAGGTCACCGTTATCGAGCGCCAGCCCGGCCCAGCCCTGGAAACCAGTTTTGCCAATGGTGGCCAGATTTCCGCCAGCCATACAGAACCCTGGGCGACTCCTGCAACATTGCCAAAAATCATCAAGTGGTTGGGGCGCAATGATGCGCCCTTGAGGTTCCGCCTGAAGGCAGACCCGAAATTATGGTCCTGGTGTGCCAGATTCCTGATGAATTGCCCCCATCCCCGAGCCCTGATCAATGCGGAGCGAATGTTACGAATCGCGTTGTATAGCCGCGACCAACTATCCAGCCTGAAAAAAGATACCGGCATTCAGTACGATCAACTCAACAAGGGCATCTTGCATATCTACCGTGACTTGAGTGAACTTACAGCCGCCAATAAACGGGTTCAGGCGATGAATGACCTGGGATTGGAGCGTCACGGCCTGGATGTTGACGCCTGTGTCGCCCTGGAACCCGCCCTGAAAGCCGCGGCGGGCAATGATTTAATCAGTGGCGGCATTTTTACTCCCGGTGATGAAAGCGGTGATGCCCATACCTTCACCATGGCCCTGGCCGACCTGTGCATCGAAATGGGTGTGGAATTTCACTTTGATAGCCCGATCAAGCAACTGATCGCCAAGGATGGACGCTTCAAGGGGATTGAGACGCAAGCAAATACCTTCGAGGCAGATAGCTGTGTTGTTGCCCTGGGCAGCTATAGCCCCCTTTTACTTAAACCCTTGGGCATAAACCTGCCCGTCTATCCGGCAAAAGGGCATTCTGTCACTTTACCAGTGACAAGTTCAAAGGAAGCACCCAGTGTCAGCCTGATCCAGGATGAACTAAAGCTTGTCTATTCACGCTTGGGAAATCGACTGAGAATTGCCGGGATGGCAGAAGTCGCCGGCTATAATGCAGATGTGGATGAAGGACGCTCACGACTTATCCTGAAATCTGCCCTAGCCCTGTTCCCGAACTGCAGCGCCCCTGAATTAGCCGAATTCTGGTCTGGGCTACGCCCACAAACCCCTGATAGCGTGCCCGTCCTGGGGTCGACAAAAATAGACAATCTTTATCTAAACACGGGCCACAGCACCCTGGGTTGGACTATGGCTTGCGGTTCGGGCAAGGTTTTGGCCGATTTGATTATTAGTCAACAGCCAGAAATTGACCTGAATGGGCTGGAAATAAGCCGATTCTCTTAAACCCCCATCTCAATCACTCCTTCAAGCGACTGACGACCTGTACTTCCGAATGCAAGGTTTTGTGAACCGGGCACATATCGGCAATTTCAAGCAGGCGGCTTCGGGTTTCGTCATCAATGTCACCGCTGATCTCAATTTCACGATCAATACGATCCACCTTGCCTGACGTTCCCTCACATTCAGCGCAATCGACCGCGTGAATTTTGTCATGCTTCATCGTGACGGACACGTGTTCCAGCGGGATTCCTTTTCGCTGGGCATACATACGCAAAGTCATAGATGTGCACGCACCCAGGCCCGCCAGCAAGAAATCATAGGGTGTAGGTCCTGAATCATTGCCGCCATAGCTTTCCGGCTCGTCGGCGTACAGAAGGTGGTTATTATTGACCGACACGGCTTGGGAAAACTTGCCAAGCCCGTTTTCGGCAACGACTACTTCCCCGGCAGCACTTTTTAATTTTTCCGGGGCTTCTTCCTCACCAATATATCGCATGGTCCAGGCCGCAAGAACGGCAGCGACGTAGCGAGAATCCTGGCGGCGGCTTAACAGATGATCTGCATCATCCAAGGATACAAAGCTTTTCGGGTGTTTCGCAGCCTGAAATATATGCCCGGCATTTTCAATGCCAACCGTTTGGTCGCGAGGGCCGTGGAAGACCAATAGGGCTTTTTTCAAGCCGCCAATGGCGTCATCCAGACTGTTTTCAGAAATATCGTCGACAAACTGTTTTTGAATTTTGAACTGGCGTCCCCCAAGCGTCACTTCAGCCTCTCCCTGGCTTTCGATCTCATCTTTGGCATCTGCAAACAAATGGGCCACATGGCCCGGATCACTGGGTGCGCCAATGGTCGCAATGGCAAGGGCAGAAGGAATAGATTTGGCAGCCGCAAGAACCGCCGCCCCTCCCAAAGAATGACCGATAAGAATTTTAGGAGCCTGAAAGTTATCGCGCAGATAATTGGCTGCTGCGACAAGGTCACCAACATTGGATGAGAAATTGGTATTAGCGAACTCCCCTTCAGAACTGCCCAGACCGGTGAAATCAAACCGCAATACGGCGATCCCGTGGCCAGCCAGCTCCCCGGCTATTCTGGAAGCCGCAAAAATATCCTTGGAACAGGTAAAGCAGTGGGCGAACAAGGCATAGGCCTTAGGGTCCTCGACAGGACTTTCAAGGCGGGCCGCAAGAATATGTCCTTGTGCGCCTGGGAAACTGATTTTCTCGCTTGTTGTGGCATCCATTTGCTATCTTCTCCTAAACAAAATCATGACGGGCATCATAAACGTAAAATTCGCATGCCCCTTTCACATTGGCGTGTACACGCCCAGGAACAAGACATGCCCCCCAAAGAAGTCGAAATTATCAAGAAATCAACCCCCTTTAAGGAATACCTGCAAGTGGATCAATACCAGCTGAGACACGCCTTACATGAAGGTGGCCTTAGCCATGTCATTGAACGCGAAGTCATTGAGCGCGGTCATGTGGGGGCGGTTCTTCTATACGACCCTAATCTGGACCTTTTTGTTTTAACTGAACAATTCCGCCCGCCGGCTTTTGCAGCAAAAGCGTCACCTTGGTGGGATGATGACTTTTCACCATGGTTGATTGAGTGTGTCGCTGGCATTCTCGAAGATGGCGAATCCCCGGAAGAATTGTGCCGCCGGGAAAGCCTTGAAGAAGCAAACTGTATGGTGAGCGACCTTCATTTCATTTATAAGTATTTTTCTTCACCTGGTTGTCTTACGGAATCTATTTTCCTGTATTGTGGTCGGGTCGATGCCTCAAATGCCAGTGGGATTTATGGCCTTAGGGAGGAAGGTGAGGATATCCGGGTTTTTACAGCTACCCCTGAAGAAACATATCAAATGCTGGACGACGGGCGCATCGTCAATTCCATGACCATGCTTATCGTGCAATGGTTTCAGTTGAACGGCGACAAGTTACGCCATATATGGCTTGGTGAAGGTGGGCAAAGTACGTAATCTTTGACACTCATACTTTCGAGAAGATGAAAGACTTTAAATGATTATTCGCGATGGTTTTATCGGTGCTATTGGAAACACTCCCCTGGTTCGTTTGCACGGCCCTTCTGAAGAGACAGGCTGTGAAATTCTAGGCAAGGCTGAATATGCCAATCCGGGTGGCTCGGTGAAGGATCGTGCGGCTTTGTATATCGTGCGCGACGCCGAACAACGTGGTCTCCTTAAACCCGGCGGTGTTATCGTTGAGGGAACCGCAGGAAATACGGGCATTGGCCTGACCATGGTCGCCAATGCACTGGGATATCGTAGCGTCATCGTTATTCCTGATACCCAAAGCCAGGAAAAGAAAGACATGCTGCGCCTTTGTGGTGCTGAACTGCACGAAGTTCCGGCGGCGCCTTACCGGGAAGATGGCAATTATGTCCATGTCTCTGAGCGTCTGGCCAAGAAATTAAACGAAAGCGAGCCAAACGGTGCGATCTGGGCCAATCAATTCGATAACATTGCTAATCGTCAGGCCCACATCGAAACAACAGGCCCGGAAATTTGGCAACAGACCAACGGTAAAATTGACGGCTTTATTTGTGCTGTCGGCACAGGCGGCACCCTGTCAGGAACCGCAAACACCCTGCGGAGCCTTAACAAAAATATTAAAATTGGGCTGGCCGACCCCATGGGTGCGGCGCTTTATAATTTCTACGCAAATGGTGAACTGAAGGCGGAAGGATCGTCCATAACCGAGGGCATAGGTCAGGGCCGGATTACGAAAAACCTTGAAGGATTGGAAATCGATATGCCTTTTCAGATCAAGGACGCGGAACTTCTGGACATAACATTCAGCTTGCTCAAGAACGAAGGTTTCTGCCTTGGTGGTTCCAGCGGCATTAATGTGGCAGGCGCCATGCGAATGGCCCGCGAAATGGGCCCCGGACACACCATTGTCACAATGCTATGCGATTCTGGAACCCGTTACATGAGCAAGATGTTCAATCCTGAATTCCTGGGAAACCTGGGCCTACCGGTGCCGGACTGGCTGACTTAATCAGGTTCTTTGCTGACAGCGACCTTATGGTTGATGCCATGGGGCCAAGTCGTTAAAAATTAACGGTAAGTCCTATCACTTTTTTGGAGAACCATCCCATGGATTACGTCAATCCAGACGCTTTAGTTAGCACCGATTGGTTAGAGCAACATCTGGATGCCCCTGACGTTCGCATTGTCGATGCCACTTACTACTTACCCGGTGATGAGCGCAATGCAGAGGAGAATTATACCTTACGTCACATACCGGGGGCCGTGTACTTCAACATTGATGAAATTTGCGACAACGACGTTAATTTGCCACACATGCTGCCCAGCCCTGAGAAGTTTTCTTCAAAAGTGCGTAAGCTTGGCCTGGGCGATGGCAATCGCATCATCATTTATGATGGCGTCGGCGGCTACATGGCGGCCTGCCGGGTGTGGTGGATGTTCAAGATATTCGGTCACAAGGATGTCGCTGTTCTGAATGGTGGTCTGCCCAAGTGGGAACATGAGAAACGTCCCGTAAATGATGATGAAGTCAGGCCCCAGGAACGACACTTTACTGGCAGCATGAATAATACGCTGGTGAAAAGCGTCTCCCAGATGCTTAAAAATATCGAGAGCCAAAGGTTTCAGGTCCTGGATGCCCGCACCCCGGGACGTTATTCCGGGAACGACCCGGAACCGCGCCCGACCAAAAAAGGTGGGCACATTCCCGGTAGCCATAGCGTCCCCTTCCCCGCCGTGTTGACCCCAAGGGAAAATTTCATCTTCAGATCGGCCGATGACATCAAGGCGGCATTTGATGGGGCTGGAATTGATATGAACAAGCCCATAGCTTCCAGTTGTGGGTCCGGGGTCACGGCCGCAGTTCTCACATTTGCGCTGTATCTTATCGGTCACGACGACGCCGCTGTTTATGACGGGTCCTGGGCCGAATGGGGTGACCATCCTGATACCCCGGTAGAATCTTGACTGAGGGACTTTCCATCGGTCCGAAGTTTCTATAAAGCCATAAACTATGAATAAGAGCCCCGTATCGTCATCTATCCCGTATTCGGAGACACAAAAAGAACATGAAAAAGCAGACAAAACTTATAAATGCGGGACGTAACCCGGAAGCCAACTTTGGCATTGTGAACCCGCCTGTCTATCATGCCTCGACGGTTCTTTTCCCAACAGTTGCCGCCTTGGATAAAGCGACGGCAAACCGCTACGAGGGGGTCTATTACGGCTTGAGCGGAACACCGACGACCTTCGCCTTTCAGGACGCCGTTAGTGAACTTGAAGGATATGCACATGCGATTGCTGTCCCTTCGGGCCTTGCTGCCATTACGGCTAGCTTGCTGGCCTTTCTTGAAAATGGCGATCATCTGTTGATGGTCGACAGCGTTTATGGCCCGACCCGGCGCTTCTGCGACGGCATGCTAAAACGCTTTGGCGTTGAAACAACATATTACAATCCGGCAATCGGCGCGGGGATTTCTGACTTAATGCGACCAGAAACCAAAGTCGTCTTTACTGAATCCCCGGGCTCGCTGACTTTCGAAGTTCAGGACATTCCAGCCATTGTCAAAGAAGCCCATGCAGGTGGCGCCAAGGTCATTTTCGATAATACCTGGGCTGCTGGACTATTCTTCTCTGCGTCAAAAATGGGTGTGGATGTATCCATACAAGCCGCGACCAAATATATTGGCGGCCATTCCGATGTCATGCTTGGCACCATCGCCATGAACGATGATGTAAATATCACAATCAGGAATTGCGTGCGTGATCTAGGATACGGTGCCGCGCCTGATGACTGTTACCTGGCCCTCAGGGGATTGCGAACCATGAACGCCCGCCTGCCCATTCATCAGGAAAGCGCCCTGAAACTGGCTAATTGGCTGAGCCTACGCCCGGAAGTAGATCGTGTCTTGCATCCTGCCCTGCCCTCGTGTCCCGGTCATGAAATATGGAAACGTGATTTCACGGGATCAACCGGTCTTTTTGGTTTCGTACTTAAAGACAACTTCACCAAGACGCACGTCGCCGCCATGCTGGATCATATGGAGCTCTTTAAAATGGGCTACAGTTGGGGCGGCTTTGAAAGCCTGATCGTGCCTTACGATACAAAACCACCCAGATCAGCCCAACCCTGGACGTCCGGTCAACTAATTCGCATCCATGCCGGACTGGAAGCTATTGAGGATTTGATAGACGATCTTGACGCCGGGTTTGTCAGGCTGAACGCCTGATACCGGCAATCAATCGGGCCACCATAAATAATACCAAAGCAGCAACCACGATGGATGGCCCGGATGGGGTGTCGTAATTAGCCGACCCCCACAATCCCCCCGTGACAGACAGACAGCCACACACACTTGCCAGGACACCCATCTGTTCAGGGGTACTGGAAAGTGGCCGGGCCGCGGCGGCGGGAATAATCAAAAGCGACGTCACCAAAAGAACACCAACCACTTTCATGGCCAAGGCAACCACGCCAGCAAGCACCAGCATGTACACAAGACGAAGGGTATGAACAGGAACACCTTCAACAATGGACAGCTCCTCGTGAACCGTTGCCGATAACAAGGGCCGCCAAATATATATCAAGATAAGCGCCACCCCGGCACCACCACCATAGAGCCAATATAGATCACTGGAGGTAACGGCGAGAATATCACCAAACAAGTAGGCGTTCAGATCAAAACGAACATCATCCAGGAAAGCCACAACGACGAGCCCCAACGCGAGCGATCCATGGGCCAGTATCCCCAACAGGGTGTCTTCACTAAGCATGTCATTATTCTGCCGCCAATGGCGCACGCCCATAAGCAAAGCAACAACGATACTTACGGCCATAACCCCCAACATGACATGAATGCCCGCCAACAGCCCAAGGGCGATACCCAGCAAAGCTGCATGGGACAAGGTCGCACCAAAATAAGCCATACGCCGCCACACCACAAAAGCCCCCAACGGCCCGGCAACGACGGCGACGGCACAACCGGCCAGCAAGGCACGGACCAGGAAGTCATCAACCATGGTCATGCCCATGGTCGTGACTATGATGGTGATCATCGTGATTGTGGGAAATAACGTCACCATGCACATCGTGCTCGTGATCATGATCATGATGGTAGATGCCCAACTCTGCGGCGACACTTTCACCAAACAAGGCAACAAACTCAGGATCGCGCGACACTATTTCTGGATGTCCTGCGCAACAAACATGCTGGTTCAGACAAATGACATGATCCGTTGCCGCCATCACCATGTGCAGGTCGTGGGATACCATCAAGACACCACAGCCTCGATGATCCCTGATTTTCCGGATCAAGCCGTACAGTTCGGCCTGTCCACTGACATCAACCCCCTGCACTGGTTCATCCAGAACCAGCAGATCAGGGTTTCTGAGCAACGCACGCGCTAACAAAACACGTTGCAACTCGCCGCCGGAAATTTGCTGGATCGGGCTATGGGCCACATGATCAACACCGGCTTCTTTTAATGCAGCGCTTCTAAGACCATGACCTGCATCGCCACGAGATAACCCGAGGGAGAGAAAACGCAATACGTCAATAGGCAATGATGGATCTATGTTGAGACGCTGTGGCATATAACCAACACGTAAATCCGGGCAGCGAATGACCGTTCCCTTATCGGGCATTTGCAATCCCAACATGATCCGCACCATGGTCGTCTTGCCTGCACCATTTGGTCCAATCAAGGTGACGATTTCGCCCTTAGCAACCTTGGCTTCACCATGACTAAGCACCTTGCGACCGCCAAAGGACATATCAATGGCGCTGGCCTGAATTAGGAAATTTGGCAATTGGGACACTGACCTTCGAGCTCGATTGAACGATGATTAACTGAAAACCCGGCATCCTTAGCCAAGGCATTGATGGCCTTATCAAGCCGGGCGTCAGTAATTTCCGCCGCCGCACCACAATTGCTGCAAATCAAAAATTGTGAGGGATGATCTGTATTAGGTGAATTACATCCAACATAAGCATTTAGGCTTTCAACACGATGGACCAAGCCCAATTCCAGCAAAAACTCGAGCGCCCTGTAGACAGTCGGTGGTTGGGCATTGCGCCGTTCATTCTTTAATATATCGAGCAGCTCATACGCCCCCACGGGTTGATGGCTCTGCCAGATCAGTTCCAGCACACGACGACGCAAGGTGGTTAATCGGGCATCGCGCGCCGCACACAAAGAGGCTGCGGTCTTCATGGCGCTTTTTATACAGCGCCCGTGGTTATGCCCGTGTTTTTTAAACATGACGGCGAGACCTTAACCTGTCTTGACTCGTTAATGTTATAATATAACATATCCGATAATTCCGTCATCTTTTTCTTTTTATGGATAACTCCATGTCCCTTCGTAATGTTGCAGCGGCCTGTCTGTTTATACTGGGCTTAACTCACTTGGCCGCGACCACCCAAGCTTACCCTGCCCCATCCGTCGCTGTGTCAATCAAACCTGTTCATTCATTGGTGAGCGGGCTCATGGCAGGCGCGGGCAAGCCTGTCCTTATCGTCAAAGGAAGTCGTTCCCCCCATAGCTACAGCCTTAAACCGTCCGATGCCCGCATCCTGAACCGGGCCGATTTAATCATCTGGATGGGCCCAACCCTGGAGATGTTTCTGGAAAAACCAATTCTTGCTCTTGGCGAAAAGTCGCAAACGGTGACCCTGGAAAACAAGAACAGTAGCGATCCGCACCTGTGGCTATCTCCAATAAGAGCGGCATCTATTATTGATCAGGTTCTGGGCGCAATCATCAAGATCGACCCTCAGCGAGCAGGCCTTTACAACAACAATGCCAATATTCTGAAAAGTCGTCTGAACACGTTGCTCGTGGACGGCCGACAGCAACTGAACAGCCTGAAAGACACACCGTTTCTTGTTTACCACGATGCCTGGAGCCATTTCGCGACCGCTTTTGGCCTTAGTATATCCGGGACCATTGCCCTAAACCCGGAACGTCCGCCCGGCGCGAAACGAATTTCTGAAATTCGAGACCTTGTCGGAACAAGCGAGATTCGCTGTCTGTTCAAGGAGCCGCAATTCAACTCCCCTCTAGTGTCAACGATACTACAAGGCCATGATCGTATCCGCGTTCTTGAGCTTGACCCCTTGGGTGCTACTCTGCCGCCGGGACCTGACCTTTATTTTAAAATGATGGAAGACAACATCCGTGCCGTCGCTTCGTGCTTGTAAGGACGAGCAATCAGCCGTGTTTTGGACGATGTTTCGACACGTCCATTTTCCTGGCCAGAAGTTTCTGCAAAATCCCATAGGCCGCATGGTCAATTTCCAATAATTGCAAGGCAAGAAAACAAGCCTCTTCATCCGCGCGAATGACACGGGCACGCACATTTACTTGTGTCATGACACCCCGGCCCAGCCCTAATTCACTTATGGATAATAGAGACCCGGTCGTTAACCCGCCCTGGTAAGAAGTAATCATAACCCCGCCCAGACTCCAATTGACAGACCGGTAGACATTGCCGCCAATTTGCAGGCGAATGGTCGGGCCTGAGACCCGTTCATGCTCGCGCGCATTCTTACTAGTCGCTTGTAGGGCCATTGGTAATGGGGCCTCCAACTCACGGATTTATCGTTAATGATAGTGTATAATGCGCGTTTTTGGAACTGTTACGTGCTTGACAGGCCTCCGACAAAGTCCGATGTACGGTGTTTGATTAAAAGGATTTGGAAACGATGAGCGATACAGACAATACGGACGCCCTGCTCTCGGGCCTGAAATTCAATGAAGACGGACTGATTCCGGCAATCGCCCAACAGCATGATAGCGGCGAAGTTTTGATGATGGCCTGGATGAACCGTGACGCTGTCGCCGAGACATTATCAACGGGCCGGGTTTGTTACTACTCACGCTCTCGTCAAAAACTATGGCGCAAGGGTGAAAGCTCCGGGCAAGTACAAGCCCTGAAAGAACTGCGCTGGGATTGCGACGCCGATACTTTGTTGGTGCTGGTCGATCAAAAAGGCGTCGCCTGCCACACAGGAAGACGCAATTGCTTCTTTAATGCCATGCGTGACGGCGACGTTAGTGTCATCGCAGAACCGGAAATAGACCCGAAAGAGCTATATAAATAAGGTTGGCTACTAGCGAGCCTTACGGCCCTATTTATCACGCTCGTAAAGTGACGCCAAAGCCCTGAACAGGCCACCGCCAATGACAGCGCCAACGACGGGTGCTGCAATATAGACAATGAACCAGCCGTCTCTCGGTCCCGGAATGGCAATGTCGCCCCACCCCAAAAAGAATGACACCAAACGAGGGCCGAAATCACGGGCCGGGTTAAGGCCAGCCTGGGTCAATGGTGCAACAATGGAAATAATGGCGGCGACGCCAAGCCCGATGATCACGGCGGCCATGGCCGGTGATGGCTTCGCCGGGTTACGGTCGCTGGTGACTGTGCCAACAAGAAAGGCCAGCAAAGCAGTACCAACCATTTCAGCAATAAAAGCTGATTTCAGGCTAACCACCCGCCAGGCTTCTTCTGCCGTGCCGTAGACAGCCGGATTGGGGAAGTATTCACCGAACACCATGGCGCTCAACTCACTACCCGGGCCACCGCGCAGCAATCCACGTTGGCGTTCAAATTCAATAATTGCTTCCGCAAACAATCCATAAAGCACAAGTGACGCACAGGCCGCCCCTGCAACCTGCGCCAACCAATAGGGGCCGACACGACTTAACGGGAAGCGGTCATAAATGGCGGCGACAGCCGTAATCGCCGGATTGATATGGCCACCGGACAGGGATGCTGAAGCGTAAATTCCAAGTGATACGGCAACGGCCCACACGACAGCGACCTGCCACAGGCCAACCTGGGCACCACTGACGACAGCGGCGTTAACCGCACCGACACCGAAAAAAACCAAAAGAAACGTACCGGTGAATTCACCGGCCAAAGCCGGCCAAAATCTGGGCAAGGGATTACTCACGGTTAGGGATCCTTTTGTAAGTCGCCAGGAACGTTCCTGGCCGCGTGAAACAAGATATCGTGAATGTGGGCGTCCTTAAAATTGGCACCCTTCAAGTCAGCCTGATTGAAATTGGTTTGAGTCAAAGAGGCGCCCTGAAAATCCGTGCCTTGCAAGTCTGTGCCGACCATTTGGGCTGAGACCAGATTGGCACCTTTAAACGAGGCACCACGAAAATCAGCACCGTAGGCCAGTGCCCAGGCCATCCCGGCACCGGAAAAATTAGTGCTACGAGCATTTACCCATTCCAGGTTTACGCCACCAAGATTGGCGTCCTTGAACACAGCACCTTCCAGATTAGCTTCGCTTAAATCAACACCTCTCAAGTTGACACTACTCAAATCCGCATTGCTAAGATCAGCACCGACCAACCGCGCCGGGGCCGGGCCGACAAAACCAAGTTGCGCCGCCCCCAGATCAGCACCTGTAAGATTTGCGCCGCCTAGAAATGCTTGGCTCAGATTAGCATCAGGCAGTTTTGCATTCACCAGTGATACATTTGTTAGGCTGGATTTCTTTAAATGTGCCCCAGCCAAGAAGGCCCCTTGTAGATTTGCATTATCAAGGTGAGCGCTATCAAGAATGGCAAGAGTCAAGTTGGCGTCTGTAAAGTTAGCACCTGTAAGGTCGGCACGGGTCAGATCGCTTTGACCCAAGTGGGCCCCATTGAAATTGGCACCCTTTGCCCGTACCGCCCGCATATAAGACTGACGAAGATCAGCACCGGAAAGATCAGCGCCGGTCAAGTCCGCACCGACCAGATTAGCGCCAGAAAGATCGGCACCCCTAAGATCGGCATTAGCAAAATTTTTGCCCCGTAAATCGGCTCCGGCAAAAACTTTCTCATCGGCTGCCATCACGCCTACGGGCGCGAATGCGGCAACAAGAGCCAGAACGACGAGGAAATTTCTGATTAGGGCGACCATCATTCAGACACATTCTGCGGCAGGAAGGACAAGTCTTTTGCAAAATCCGGCTTTGGACCAATGCGCCGGATATCAGCCCAGGCCCCCTTGTAATAAGGGATCGTCGTTTTAGGGTCCACATGATCAGAGATCAGATCACCGACCGATCCCCGCGGATGGCCGAACAGCATGAAGGTATGGCCCGGCTTCACTGCGTCGGTGATATAGGCAAGGGCCCGCACAGTGCCCACATCGTTAAATATTTCCACCAGATCGCCGGATGCGACCCCCATTTCCTGAGCGTCACCAGCATGCATTTCTATGTACGGCACTGGATTGTGATCGTTGTAAAAGGGAACCCGTTGGTGATGGTAAAAGGTCTGCCAAATATGGTTGGTGCGTCCGTTATTAATCCAGAAACGGTGTTTTTTGCGTTGTTCGGCAACTTGCCCGGCGTAGCTGGGCCATGGCAACGATGCCGGAATAAACCGCGCCCGCCCCGACGACGTGGAAAACTTGCCATCGCTATGTATCCTGGGCGTCCCCGAAATAATGCCGTTGACGATACGGGTCGGCGTTTGAATGCCATTGGTCCCACGCTCGCGCAGAAAATCATATGTCACGCCTGAGTAACCTTCAGCAGGATCGCTGCTGTTGCCCTTGAACTCGTAGCGGGCGTGGATGAATACATCCTCAGGCTTACGCCAATCGAAATCCAGGAAGCGGTTGGCCATGAGTGGGTTTTCATCTTCCAGATACAATGTCCGGATGCGCCGTGCATAACGTGCCATGATTTCCCAGTCAGGAATGGCCTCGCCTGGGGGGTCCATGAAACGGTCGTACAGACGAAGACGACGCTCGCCGTTAATGGATGTCAGTTCGCTTTCGCCCCATTGCGCCGCTGGCAACACCAGATGGGCTTGCTTCGCCGTTGCGGTCATATAGATGTCCTGGGTCATCAAGAACATGCCACCGGCTTTAAGAGCCTCGACAATGCGTGCCACCCTTTCGCCCATGGGGCGGTCCTTGGTCTCGTCGATGGCCTCTTGAACTGGACGACCGCGTTCGATCATGGTCTGTTCCATGGTTTCCGCGTTCATGGTCGTCAACACCGGATTGCAACCGCCGACCCAGAAGCATTTGACTTCACCACGGCGCACCGCTTCATCCACGTTAAGGGCTGGACGACCACCCGGATAAGGGGGGCGGATGTAACCTTCCTGATGGCCACCAAGGCGGCTGGCACCGGTTCCGGGGCGACCGATATTGCCGGACAAAAGTGCTAAATTAATGACCGAGGCGACGCCTTCATAATTTTTCAGGCCCCAGATCAAACCCTTTTCGTAATGCAACAAGGCACGACGACGCAAACCACCTTTTTTCGGCTTTGCAATCCATTGGGCGGCCTTATAGAGATCAGCTTCGGGAATGCCACAAAGTTCCGCTGACTGGCGAACCATGTTATCCAGGGACTGATCCGTATCCAGGCTGGAGCGTTGATAAGCTTCGAAGGTCTGGCGTTCGGTGCTGCGATTGACAAAGGAGACATCGTACCAGCGCTTGTCCAGGATAATACGGCTAATAGCGTTTATAGCAGCAATGTCCGTACCCGGTTCAATCTGCAAGTGCAGCACATTGTCTTTACCAGCCGCGCTCTCGGCCGTGGCCACGGTCATGGTGCGGCGAGGATCAATAATAATCATGCGCCCGGATTCAAATGGCTCGTCCCCGAAGGTGCTTTTTTTAAGGTCCAAAGTATCGCCCTGAAGATTGAGCGCCATATGGTTCAGAAAATAATTGGTCTGTGTTTCGTACGGATTGGCCCCAATAACAACAATGGTGTCGGCCAATTGAGCATCCACGTAAGAATTGTTCAACGTGGCAACACCCGCATCACCAGACGCGTGAACTTCACTGTTATAGGCTGGCCGATTGTGAATGGATGCGGCCCGTGTGCCGACTCCTGTAAAGAAAAAACGCCCGACAGCCCAGTTATTCTCGAATCCACCGCCGCCGCCGCCATGATCAAAAAACTTCATGCCGACAGCATCGGGGCCCCAATGATCAATGACAGCTTTGATAACTCGTGAACCAAGGTCCGTGGCCTCATCCCAGGAAATAGCTTTATGCCCACGGGGGCCTTTTAGCATGGGCGCTTGCAAACGGTCCCTGGTCGCCCTGTCCGGAGAATAAAGAGTTTGCGCCAAACCGCCGCCGCGCACAGAAGCCAAGCCCTTGTTCACGACGCAATCGTTATCCGGCTTAATAACAATGTTGTGGCGCGAGCCATCCTTGTCTGTAACGACAGAATGCATAGACGGTGCGATCCAATCATCGAAGGCATCCAGTTGGGCGCGGTAATCCACACCCAGTGCGTTGTCCGAAGGGGCAGGCCCGCCATCTTTTCCTTCCGGCCAGCGGTAGACATTATAGCCGCAGCCGACAATGCAGAACTGACAAACCGTATTCAGTCGTTTGGCATTTTTTGGAGGTAGGGGGACCTGGACCATCTGTTCTACTGCCTAGAGAATATTCGTGTGGCGGCCATAAATCAGGCCATCTACGCCATAGGCCTGAATTTGCCCATTTTTAAGGCGAAGCTTAATCTGTGGCAGGGGTTGGCTGGCCTGGCCAATGACAACACCGCCTGCCTTGGCAACATCAAATGTGCTCCAATGACACGGACAGATCAACATTTTGCGTTCTGGATGGTATTCCACCGGGCACCCCTTGTGGGTGCACAGGGTTGAATAAGCAACAATGGCGTTATCCGGGCCAATCCCACCCTTTGCCGTCTCGCCCAGATGAATCATCACCGCCGGAGAATTTTCATCTGGATAACTGAACTCCACAGCCGCGCCAACCTGCAACCCGGATAAAGGACCGACATCAACCATAGGGTAAGCCTCATCCTTGCCCTGCGTCGCCCCTTGGGCGGAGGTTGGCAGCAGAACGTTGCCTGCGATGATGGTGGCGACGCCAGCGCTTCCAATCTCAAGGAAATCACGGCGGTTCAATTTAGCAGTTTTAATCATAACCAATAGCGCCTCGCCTAATGTTCATTTCGTTAATTTGGAAAATAATATAGCCAGATAGTCGTATCAAGTCCTTTATCTTTTTCAAAAGCCCCCTACTTGCCCTTTTTAGAAGGCTTGTCCGTAAAGATGTAGCGCCCGTCACCACATAGCTCTACCAGCGGCACGGCCTTAATCTTATCCAAGCGTTCTTTATCTTCTGCAATGACCGGGTCATCGTCAAGGATGCCCTGCATCAGTTTGAGAACTGACTGTGCATAGGGATTAAAATCAAGAGCTGACAATCGGTAGTAGACCCACCGTCCCTCTTTTCGTTTGGAGAGCATCTCAGCCATATTTAATAGTGATAAATGCTTGGATACGGTCGCCGGGGCTAATCCCAAGATAGCCGTAATCTGGCAGACACAAAGTTCCCCCGGTTCCAGCATTTTGAGAATCCGCACACGAGTAGTGTCGGCAATGGACCGGCTGACGATTTCAAATCTTTCCAACATTTACATCCAACGCTTTTTGACTAAAGCCTTGTATTAACTGGTGACCCCGACAGGACTCGAACCTGTTACCTCAAGATTAGAAATCTCGCGCTCTATCC
>Ga0055584_100002295_pt1 | contig 18939 bp, 17 predicted proteins | sample OSDHelmetaG_FD_58716 | JGI IMG/M metagenome (GOLD analysis project Ga0055584, IMG submission 58716) | Pelagic marine sediment microbial communities from the LTER site Helgoland, North Sea, for post-phytoplankton bloom and carbon turnover... | ecosystem: Environmental > Aquatic > Marine >... | reverse complement strand
CGGTGCGGGTGGCATCGGTACAGTTATGGCGTGGTGCCTGATTAAGGTCGGTGAATCCGTGACTGTAGTTGAAACAAACCAGAATAAAATCAACCATGGCAATAAGCATGGCTTATTGATTAGTGGTCATGGATCGGTAATGGCTAAACTGATTCAGTTTGACGAGTGGCAGCCTGAAGCAAATTCATTGATCTTACTTTGTACAAAAACCTATACCAATGCACAGGTTTTAGAAAAAATACCAGCAGACGCAACATTATTACCTGTACAAAACGGATTTGACCCACTACTGGATGCCAGTGATCATACTGCAGAAGGCATAGTCTCTTTTGTCTCTGAATGCGATTTGAATACCACGAAAACACGGATTACCCGGCAAGGTGAATTTCATTTAGGTCCCAGGCACAAGGTGACTCACGGGGATATCACTTACCTGTCACAACTAGCAGCGCAGCTCAGAAAAACCAAGCTGTTTCCGGTCAGCCTGGTAGATGATATTAATCCTTATAAATACAGCAAGCTAATGTATAACGCAGCAATTTCACCACTTGCGGCATCTGCTGGCGTCGACAATAGCGAACTTCTAAACCACCCGATAGCAAAAATACTATTTGTTGCACTATTGAAAGAAAATTATTTAATACTAAAACAAGCAGGGCTTGACCTTGAAAAAGTAGGCCCTATACATCCAGATCTGGTTTATCAAATATTGAAACATCCCATAGTCATCAATTTATTTTCATTATTTTTTAAACCCTCCCTACGGGGTTCCTATTGCTCCATGGCACCTGATATACACACTGACAAAACCGAGATAGATGCCTATAACGGACATCTAGTCACACTGGCCGGCGATTTCCCCTGCCCGATAAACCGAGCCGCAATCGACATGGTAAAAAGCATTGTAGACAATCATAGCGCTCCAGGTATTCAACATTTGATATCACTACACGAAGCACTGCCCAAAGGAGTATTAAATTGATACTCGTAACCGGTGGTGGCGGATTTATTGGCAGCCACCTTCTCAATATCCTTTTAGAGCAAGGTCAAACGGTACGGGTCATGGAAAAACCCGGTGCGAATATTGAACATCTTCCTAAGGAACAAATTGATGTCGTATTTGCAGACTTACGTGATGAAGCCGCTATTAAAAAAGCAACAAAACAATGCAAACAAGTTTATCACCTGGCAGCTGACCCCAACCTATGGCGGAAAAACCCTGCGGAATTTGATGCAATTAATCACATAGGGACAGCAAATGTCATAAAGCATTCACTGGATAACGGCGCAGAACGTGTTCTTCATTGCAGTACGGAAAGCATACTCACCTCTGAGTCGTTTCACGGTGGTGCAGTAGAAGATCTGATACTTAAAGAAAAAGACATGTTAGGACCGTATTGCCTGAGTAAATTCAAGGCCGAGCAAGTTGCATTTGAGTATGCAAAAAAAAGTAATGCGGTCATAGTCGCTAGTCCGACCTTACCTGTAGGCCCAGGTGACCGATTATTAACTCCTCCCACCCGTATGAACGTGGCATTTTGCCAGGGAAAACTTCCTGCCATTTTAGACTGCAAAATAAACCTGATTGATGTGCGCGATGTTGCAGATGGCATGATAGCCGCGATGTCTTCAGGAAAACCTGGCATACGTTATCTATTAGGGAATGAAAATATGCTGTTATCAGACTGGTTGAGATTGTTAGGAGGTTTCTGTGGACAAACTGTGCCTCGATATAAAGTCCCCTATACTCTGGCAATGACCGCAGCCTGGTTTAGTGAACACTGGGCGAGCTACATTAGCGGCACTATGCCTATGGCAACTCTCACCGGTGTGCGCTTAACTCAACGAAGCATGCACTTTGATCCTGCGAAGAGCTTGAGTACGCTTGGTATCCGCCCCCGTCCTGTGCGTGACTCTGCAAGAGAAGCGGTTAATTGGTATCACGAAAATGGTTGGCTTAAGAAGTAAAGTCTATTAACTTTTATTGAAACCTACTCTGCGTCCTCTTTAGATTTATATTGCTTGAGTTTCCACGCCTGCCATATTGAAAATATTAAAAATGCAGGGGCAATGGTTGCAGCCAGAATCAATAAATAAAGCAAGCCACCAAACCACGCAAATAATGGGATTACGAACATACTGTCATCCAGATCAAAGCCATCCGGGTATTTAAAAACTATTCCTGGATGGGTCCCGCTCATATGAAATTGAAACACGATTATAAATATTGCACCAATAGAGATTCCTGCGATTGCTCCCAATAAGGTAGTCCAATCGCCTAGCCAGGTAAGGCCACTTAACCCATAACCGATACCAATAAACAGAACTATATTCACCAACATGTCACAAATCAGATCATACCAGTGTCCCCACTTTGAAGACTGTTTAGTCATTCTCGCAAGTTCGCCGTCAGCCCTGTCCATTAACATGGAAAAGACAAAAATACTGCCTCCCCAGGCATGCCATGAGGCGGCATCTCGAGAAAAGCACCAGGCCGCCAATAGCCCGGACAAAAGTCTGAGGGTCGTAATATGATTTGGTGTGAATCGGGTCCCAACCAGGGGGTACATCAACCAACGTGCGACGCCATGTGCATGGGTTTTAGGAGGTGCTAAATTTAATCCTGAATTTGCAGATTGTTTGTCCATTCGGCCCCACATACTCCTTTATAATACTCACAAACTGAAACTACGATTAATTTCACAACACAAATGATAAAAATATTGATTAAATACTACCAGTAGTAATAGGTAAAAGGATATCCTATTAATATGGAAACATCAGACAAAATATTATCACTGTTAGGCACATTTCTTCCTGTGATAGGAACTGTATTAACAGTGATTCTGGCTAGAACATTCGAAGGGAATATAAGGTGGTCGATATTGTTTGGCTTACCGGCACTCACGATGGCCTTATGCTGGATATGGGCAAGTTTTATCTGGCAGGACGGCAATATGCTTGCTGCTGCCTTATTTTTCATCTACATAGCGAGTCTGATTATTTATTATCCAGTCCTGATCATATCTGGAGTGATCATAGCCAAAAATAATAAAATGTCCGCTCCATCCACTCATTCTGAAGATTGAGCACTGCTTGTTAACAGACAATTAATATCTGGTAGACTGAACTCTTAAGAGATCACCTGTCATACTCACACCCGACAGATAGTTTAAATATCTGGAATATTGTGTTATTTCAGTTTATCCATAAAATACGGCTACTACCGGGGCCTTTCTATAGAAAAGAGCCGGTATTTTGTTGACCACACAGGAATTTAAGGCCATGAAAAAAACCATGTTTGAAAAGATCTGGGACGCCCACCTGGTCCATGATGAAGCAGGACAGGCACCTATTATATATATAGACAGGCATTTGGTGCATGAAGTTACCAGCCCCCAGGCATTTGAAGGACTACGACTTGCGTCTCGCCCGGTACGTAGGACCGAATCCGTTTTGGCAACGCTAGATCATTGTGTACCTACAAAAGATCGTGATCTGCCAATCAAAGATCCTATTGCCAGAAAGCAGGTAGAGGTCATGATTGAAAATTGTGACGTAAATGGGCTCACACTTTACGACATGGAAAGTCCAAATAATGGGATTATCCATATTGTGGTACCTGAACATGGCTTTGTACATCCCGGCATGACAGTTGTATGTGGTGATAGCCATACCGCAACCCATGGCGCATTCGGTGCCCTGGCTTTTGGTATAGGCACTTCAGAAGTTGAACATGTGCTTGCTACTCAAACATTAAGACAAAAGAAATCCAAATCCATGCTGATTAATATTGAAGGGAAACTTTCTCCTTATTGCACAGCAAAGGATATAGCTCTTTCCATTATTGGTCATATAGGAACAGCTGGTGGTACAGGATATGTAATTGAATATGCTGGTTCAGCAATCGAAGACCTGAGCATGGAAGGCAGAATGACGCTGTGTAACCTCGCCATTGAAAGTGGCGCCAGAGCAGGTCTGGTCGCACCTGATCACAAGACCATCGATTTTATAAATGGACGTGAATACGCCCCTAAAGGTGATGATTGGGATAAGGCAGTTGAATATTGGATGAGCCTAAGAAGTGATGAAGGGGCTAAATTTGATAAAGAAATTACCATTAGTGCTGATGACATAGCACCTCAGGTAACCTGGGGAACGTCACCAGAACAAGTGACGGGCATCAATGGCAAAGTTCCCTCACCGGAAGACTTCGATGATGAGGGCAAGCGCAAGGCCTGTGAGAGCGCCCTGAATTACATGGGGTTAGATGGAGGAACTGCCATAACCGATATCCCTATCGATTTTGTATTTATAGGCTCATGCACCAATGGTCGAATTGAAGATTTACGCGCAGCCGCGAAACTGGCGCAAGGTAAAAAAGTAGCTCAGGGTGTCACCGCCCTCGTCGTTCCTGGCTCTTACCTTGTGAAAAAACAGGCCGAGGAGGAAGGACTTGATAAAATCTTTATAGAAGCGGGTTGGGAATGGCGAGACCCAGGTTGTTCCATGTGCCTTGCCATGAATGACGACAAACTTGCTGACGGTCAACGTTGTGCTTCTACATCGAATCGTAATTTTGAGGGTCGACAGGGTAAAGGAGGCAGGACACATTTGGTCTCGCCTGCCATGGCTGCAGCTGCGGCCTCTGCCGGCAAATTTGTTGATATCAGAAATCTGAAAGATTAATAACGGGATATTTATTATGGAAGCTTACGTAAAACATGAAAGTATTGCTGCACTAATGGATCGCAATAACGTCGATACCGATCAGATCATTCCAAAACAATTTCTTAAAGAAGTCCGCCGCACGGGTTTTGGCAAAGATCTCTTTTTTGACTGGCGTTATCTTAATGACGGAAGTGACAACCCTGATTTTGAACTAAACAACCCTGCCTTTAGTGGGGCAAAAATACTGGTGACGGGAGATAATTTTGGATGTGGTTCATCACGCGAACATGCCCCCTGGGCGATAGAAGACTATGGGATCAACACCATAATTTCCACCAGTTATGCGGATATTTTTTATAACAATTGCTTTAAAAACGGCATACTTCCCATTGTGGTTTCAAAACAGGAACTGGATGCATTGATGGAAGAGATCTCAAATAATCTAGGCGTTAAGTTTACAGTTGACCTTGAAAATCAGATAGTCAAAACACCAGCTGGTACCATTATAAATTTTGAAATTGATACATTTCGAAAGGATGCTCTGTTAAAAGGGCTGGATGATATTGCTCTCACACTGGAACATGTGAACAAAATAGACGCATTCGAAGAAAAGCAAAAACAACAACTACATTGGTTATATAACTAATTAGATATATCTACGTTTATAAATAAGCTGATGTCAAAATCTCCCCCAAGACACATTGAACTACTGGACACTACGCTACGAGATGGTGAACAAACCCAGGGAGTCTCTTTTCCTCCTGATGAGAAGGTCAATATTGCCAAGGCACTGCTAGGCAAATTAAATATCGACCGTATTGAAATCGCCTCAGCTAATGTTTCAGAAGGTGAAAAATCAGCTGTCAGCACAATCAATGCATGGGCAGCTGATCACGACTTGCTGGAAAGAATAGAAGTCCTGGGGTTTGTGGACAATAACAGAAGCGTAGACTGGATTAATGAAACTGGCGGAAAGGTGATAAACCTTTTAACCAAGGGCAGTGAAAAGCATTGCCGGACGCAACTAAAAAAAACCCTGGATGAACACGTTGCTGACATAAAAGAAACTGTCAGCTATGCGCAGCGCAATGGACTTAAGGTAAATATGTACCTTGAGGACTGGTCAAATGGCATCAAGGATAGTCCTGATTACGTGTTCGGACTTATGGACGCCATGAAAGATGCTGGTGTATCACGATTTTTATTACCTGATACCCTGGGCGTCATGGGACCAGATGACGTTTTTGCATGCATACACCAAATGGTATCGCGATATCCTAATCTCAATTTTGACTTTCATCCGCACAATGATTATGGCCTGGCAACTGCAAACGTGATGGCGGCGGTTAATGCGGGTGTGAATGCGGTGCATTGCACTGTAAATTGTCTTGGCGAACGTGCGGGCAATGCGTCTCTTGCAGAAGTAGCCGTTACCTTGAAAGATAAAATGGGAATGCAACTTTCGATCAATGAAGAACACATTTTTGATCTCAGCAAAATGGTGGAAAACTTTTCCGGCAAATGGGTTGCCGCCAACATGCCTATCGTAGGGGCAGATGTGTTTACCCAAACCGCGGGGATACATGCTGATGGCGACCATAAAGGCAAATTATATGAAAGTTCCCTGTCTCCTGAACGTTTCGATAGAAAACGTTCATATGCTCTTGGGAAAATGAGCGGCAAGGCATCTTTAATTAAAAACCTGGAAGCACTGGATTTAAGCCTGAGTGAAGAAAACCTGAATAAGGTACTGAAACGCATCGTTGAACTAGGCGACTCCAAACAGACTATCACCCCGGATGATATCCCATTTATTATTGCCGACGTTCTTGAAAGCAAAGACTACGATCATATAAAGCTGAATAATTGCTCTATTACCAGTGGCCTTGACCTTGAATCAACGGTCAGTATTCAGATTGAAGTTGGTGGCAAACAGTACAAAGCTTCTGGGACAGGCAATGGGGGCTTTGATGCCTTCATCGCGGCAACCAACACAGTATTGAAAAAATACGATTACAAAATCCCCAAGCTGGTCGATTATGAGGTACGTATACCTAAAGGTGGAGAAACCAGCGCCCTGACAGAATGTATCATCACCTGGCAAGGAAACGGAAAAAATCTAAAAACTCGGGGGATACATGCAAACCAGGTCTTTGCAGCGATACTGGCGGCATTAAGACTAGTTAATCTGCAGTTTCATGAGCGCGAAACAGGTAACCTATTCTGATTACTACAGGTTTATATTTATCCCAGTTTTTTTAATTCGTCCACCACCCTATCACCGAATTCATCCGTCGCTATCATATTCACGCCACTGCCCTGTTTAGACAGATCAGGCGTGGAATAACCCTGTATAAATACGCTTTGCATTGCCTTCCAGATATTTCTGGACTCATCTGGCATGTTAAAACTCAGCTCCAACATCATTGCAACAGATCCAATCATGGAATAAGGATTGGCGATATTTTTACCTCCAATATCCGGAGCTGACCCATGAGATGGCTCATAGTAGGCACTTTCATCACCTATACAGGCCGATGGCATTAAGCCCAGGGATCCAAGTATCCCACCTGCCTGGTCACTGAGGATGTCTCCAAACATATTTTCCATGACCATCACATCAAATTGTCCTGGATTGAGACATAGATAGGTTGCAGCGGCATCAACCAGGATATGTATTACTTCGACTTCTGGAAAATCCTTTGCGACTTCTCCCACAATCTCATTCCATAGCACACTGGACTTCAACACATTATTTTTATGAATATTATGCAGAACTTTTTTTCGTGTCATGCATTGTTTAAATGCAACTCGGATTATTCTGGCTATCTGTTCCTCATCATACTCAAGTGATTCCTTAACATATCTCAAGCCCTTATCATTGACTCCCACTTCCTTGCTACCAAAATACAACCCACCGACCAGTTCTCTTATCATAAGGATATCAATACCATCTCCTATAATTTCTGGCTTTAAAGGCGAGAAGTGAGCAAGACCTTTTGGCAGCGAAACTGGCCTGAAGTTAGCGTAGGTATTTAACCATTTTCTGAGTGGGAGTATCGCGCCACGTTCAGGGCGAAGATCAACCGGTATTTTCTCAGTTTCATCGTAACTCAGACCCACAGGTCCTTTTAATGTGGCATCCGCTTCTGCGCATATTGCTTTTGTAGATTCTGGAAATGGATTGCCATGTTCAAAATAGGCACTGGCGCCAAAGGGAGACTCTTGCAACTCAAAACTAACATCATTGCGCTGTTCTACAATTTTTAACACCTTGATAGCTTCACGCATAATTTCAGGTCCAATACCATCACCTGGCAAAACTGCAATCTTATATTTATTCATTACCGTAATTTTCTAACTAGTTAAGGAAGTGACATTATATATTAATGGTTTAATGTATGTAATTTCTGTTTAAATTTGCAATACCAATTCAATGGTTTTTCACTTAAAAATCATATTTACTTCCTAGTCACTGACTTGACGCCCCATCGGGGCGGTGTTAATTTGATTTTTCAATTTATTCTGCAGTTATTAGCTGCAGAATTAGCTTATTACGGAGGGGCGCATGAATTCTATTAACAGGCTGATTTCCACAACAATTTTATTATTACTCATTTTCTCGCTGAGCAGTTGTTCATCAGATCAGCAAGACCAGGTTGAAACCCCGCCTGTGCAATCTCAAGCGGCAGTGGTGGCTGCACCTCCTCCTCAACCAGTCAACGCCGACCTGGTAATTGAAGGTGGCATTCTTCTTGATATGGTCGCAGATGAAGCAAACCCCACCCGACTTAAAGGTCTGGTGATACGTGATGGGAAAATTGACCAAATTATTCCTGCTAATTCATCTGATTCCTTGCCGGCATCAGAAAAAACCATCAATGCTGGAAATAATTATATCTTGCCTGGATTGATTGATGGTCACGTGCACTTTCGAGTCTGGCTACCTGGTGCTCCCATATGGAAACGAGCCAGCCTGCATTATGGAATCACTACCTTATTTGATACCGGACCGTGTGGCGAAATATGCGATGAGACCGGACAGGAACCCAATGAATGGATAAAAGCCTATAAGGATTTTATGAATTCTAATCCAGAAAATCCTGACGGTCCCTCGCTTTATATCACAGGACGTCGAATTCAGGATATGGAAGGCAAACATCCTGTTGGCGAAAGATTAGAGAACCGTGAAGGAATATCAACTTACATGGACAGTCTGGTTAAGCTTGGGGTTGATGGCATCAAAGTGGAATCCAGTGTCCCCGGTGATATGCGCGCCATTTTGATGGAAGAAGCCAATGCCCGTGGACTGCCAGTAGTAGGCCATTCCAAAGATGCCTATGAAACTATTAACTCCGGCATGAAATTTATTGAACATATGTGGCCTGTGACCTCTTCAACCCTACTGAGTGAATGTCCTGAGCCATTGGGTTCACGACGATGTGACTATCTAATTGATCTTGAGAAAGCACCTGCATTAATTAAGACCATGGTAGACAATACTGTCTATCTCAATCCTACTTTATTTGGCGGATGGGGTTTTTTCGCTGAAAGCATAGCCAGTGGAGCGCAGGAAGATGAACGTGCCATGCAACCTGGCGAACTTTATGGTGACATGCCAGAACGTTTCAAGGAAGGTGTGACGAGATGGTGGTCACGTGGCGGAAGTTTAGACGCAGAAATGCTAGCGACTCAAAAAGCAAGCCTTGTCAGAGTCGGTGAATTTCTCAAAATGTTCAGTGAAGCTGGAGGCAGGATACTTGCTGCTACAGATGCTGGGGACGATAAGCTGGTAGGCGTCAGCTTGCACCGAGAAATGAAGCTGATGGCTGATGCTGGAATTGCCCCATATAAAGTTCTGCTAGGTGCAACCCGTTGGCCAGCTGAGATGACATACAAGGATGATATTATTGGCACCATTGAGGAAGGCAAGAATGCAGATATCTTGATCCTGGGAGCTAATCCGCTAGAGAACATCATCAATACCCGAAATATTCAATACGTAGTTCGTTTGGGTAAACTTGTGCAAGCACCAGATGATTGTTCAATTATTATCCCCCCGTTTGCAACCACCTGTAATTAATATTTATAAAACTATCGAGGAATAAATATGTTTCGAAGGATTATCACAGTTTCATTATCAGTATTTTTTGCGTTTATTACGTTGCCGTTAAGCGCACAACAATCAGTCAATATTGAAAACCAGGTTAGGCAGGCATTAAACGCCTCATATCGTACAGATAATGACCGTCAAGCTGATAGCTACAGGCTACCGGCAGAAACCCTGGCTTTTTTTGGCTTAAAAAATGATATGCGGGTTATGGAGCTATTACCAGGTCGCGGCTATTACACAAAAATCCTTGGCCAGATCCTGGCAGATAATGGGAAGTTGTATGTCGCAGCTGATGGTGAACGCGTAGAACCTGAGTTGCCCAAGTGGGGTCTTAATAATGTCGGAATTCTTAACGATAACTTTGCAACAGAACGACGTAATAATGAGAGACAGTACTCAATAATAAATGAGTTTTCATTTGATGTATCAGATCTTGATATGGTCCTGACCTTTCGCAATACACACAATTTCAAAAAGGATGACAGAATCAGGGTTAGCAAAGAAGTATTAAAGTCATTAAAATCAGGTGGTATTTACGGTGTGATTGGCCATACGCGCAGGCATATGGAACCCTATGATGAGGTTAGATGGCGCCGTGTTGATCCAGTTGATCTTATCAAAGAAATGCAGGAAATCGGTTTTGTTTTCAAAGACTACTCTACACTCCATTACCGTGAACATGACGGCCTGGTGCATGATACGACTCATGATTCTTTAGGACGTGACAGTGACAGGTTTACCATGATTTTCGTAAAACCTTAGATTATCCTGGCGTGATAAACAAAGATTAATCACAATTGTGTAAAGACCGTCTCACTGGCGGTCTTTATTTTCTAATTCTAATAAATTTCCCAATCAATAAGCTTACATACTCCTATCTGACTCCTTATATTCACTACTAATATGGTAGTATCTATAATGTTTTATTTATAAATACGCTATGAAACCTAACTTGCCTATACATCTCTTTTTATTGCTGGCTATCGTTACTATGACGCTTGCTGACAGCGCTATGGCGGATCCGCAATTACAGCGGCGAGTGTACTACGCATTGAATTCACCCGATCGACCTGAAGGTGATTGGGAACGTGATTTTGAAAGACGACCAATTGAAGTAATGAATTTTTTTGGCATAGATGAAGGGATGACCATATTGGAGATGATGGCGGGCCAGGGATATTACACCGAATTACTTTCTGCTGCGGCAGGCAATAACGGAAAGGTTTATGCTCATAATGAATTGATGGCGATGCGCATGCGATATGGTGCCTATGAAAAAGCCATGAAGAAACGATTATCAAATAATCGATTACCCAATGTCGAACTTTTGATCCAAAAATCTGACAATCTTCAACTCGAAGGTGTGGCTGACGCAGCAACATTGATACTGAACCTACATGATTTATATATTTATGGTGGAGAAGAAAGGGCATTAGCTGTTTTAAGCAGTATATTCATTGCCTTAAAACCTGGTGGCATACTCGGAATAGTCGATCATGTGGGCTCCCCTGAATTAGACAATACCCATTTACACAGAATCGACCCGGTAATTATTGATGAATTACTTTACCGGGCAGGCTTTATAGTGAATAGCCGCTCAGATGTATTATCAAACATGGAAGATGACCACAGCCTTCATGTATTCGAGCCGACGATCAAGGGACAAACGGATCGACTCCTGATACGGGCCTTAAAACCAAATTATCCATAACAACGGACTGTCAACTGGACGCCATTCAAACATCTAACATCCACTGTCCTTACTGTGGAGAACGCGTAGAAATTATTGTTGACTGCAGCATAGAGCAACAGGATTATATTGAAGACTGCTCAGTTTGCTGTAGGCCAATTTCCATATCGGTCTACATTGATGAAACACCTACGATTTCGGTAAAAAGTGAAAATGAATAAATGCCAGAACACTATTTGATATCATAAAAACTACGAGTACACCTTGGCATAACTTCATCTAGAAACTATCGTTATTTTGCTGATGTTAGAAAATCACGTGATTTTAGACTGATGCATATTGGTTTAATTTAACTTGTATCAGCCTCCTGCATTCCAATACTCATATTTTTGCATGATATCAACAAAATCCTGACTGGCCTCCCAATTAGCCAACCAGTCAATTAAATATGCATGTTCTGATGTATCAAACCATTCTCGATCCACACCGGCAAACTGACGAATAAATGGAAATATTGCCACATCTGCAAGTGATGCTCCTTTTGTTACAAGTCCTTCGCCCTGGTTATTACTCAACTGTTCATTTAACTGTTTTAAGAATTGTTTTGCGGTATCACGCAATTCTTCCTGGGTGTGTTGAGGATGCCGAACATGGTATTTATATTTATCTAACTGAACTTTAAATTCAAAATCATTTTTGTAAATCAGACTTAATGTCTCTTCCATATCCGCATTCAACCATTGCTCAGGGTCACATTTATCCAACGCCCACAACATGACATCCAGACTTTCATCAATGACGGTCCCATCAATCAGTTCCAATACGGGCACCGTGCCTTTGCTCGACAATGAAAGCATTTCACTCGGTTTGTTTTTTAAACTAACTTCACGGTGTTCACATTTAATCTGTGCCTTAGCCAGAGCCATACGGGCACGGATGGCATAAGGACATCTCCTGAATGAATAGAGAATGGGTAATTTCATGAGATGTGTCGAAATAAACTAGAAAACTACTTCTGTTGTCGCGCACCAATGTGCTGCTGGTTTCTTTCTTCTGCCAGGCGCACTTGCTTTTGCCGCTCTTGTAGCTTTAATTTTCTTTCAGGAGATAATGATTCATAACAGTTTGGACAAGAAATCCCTTCAATATAAAATTCAGATTTCCTGTCGGCCGCCGAGACAGGTGTTCGACAGGAGTAGCAAGCCTCATACTCTCCTTTAGCTAATGTCTGATTCACTGCAACCCTGCCATCAAAGACAAAACAGTCACCATCCCAAAGGCTATCCTTATCGGTTGTTTCTTCTAGATAACGTAATATTCCACCATGTAACTGATAGACCTCTTCGAAGCCCTGCTCCAGCATATAGGCACTGGCCTTCTCACATCGTATACCTCCGGTACAAAACATGGCGACTTTTTTATGTTCTGCGGGATCCAGATTCGTGTTTACATACTCAGGAAAATCACGAAACGTGTCGGTGTTTGGCAATGTGGCATTTTTGAAACTACCTATCTCACTTTCATATTTATTTCTGACATCAATAAGCAGTACATCTGGCTCAGAGATTAATTTATTCCATTCACTGCTTGAGACATATTGTCCTGTCATATAATTCGGATCAGTGCCAGGGCGGCCCAGCGTCACAATTTCTTTTTTTAATTTCACTTTCATTCTGTAAAAGGGACTTATCTCAAACTGTGATTCCTTATACTCCATATTCTCAAACCTGCCATCGGCATGTAAAAATGTCATGAGATCATCAATTGCCTGCCTGTCTCCTGACACCGTTGCATTGATTCCCTCACAGGCTAATAATATCGTTCCTTTTATATGGTTATTATTGCAAAGGTCATTAAGTACTGGCTGTAATTTGGCATAATCTTCCAGCACAATAAATTTATAAAACGTTGCGACAATTATTTCATTATTTTTCATATCTAATTCCGTCCGCTGATATCTTTATCAGTTAGCATGTGTATTATACCATTTAACAAAATTTGTAATTAATGAATGTCAGCACATGGAAATAATTAACGAAACTATTATTTTTTTACTTGCAGCAGTCATTGTCGTCCCAATCTTTAAAAATCTTGGTTTTGGCGCAGTACTCGGATATCTCACTGCAGGTATTTTAATTGGTCCATATGGTTTAAATCTAATAACAGACATTGAGCATATTCTGCATTTTGCTGAACTGGGCGTGGTCTTATTGTTATTTATTATAGGCCTGGAATTACAACCAAGTCGTTTGTGGGCCCTTAGAAATTCTATCTTCGTGTGGGGTGGTTTACAGGTAATCGCTTCCACCATAATATTCTCCATTATTGGCATGACCCTGGGTTATTCCATCACAATATCCACATTACTGGGATTCACACTGTCATTATCTTCGACTGCTTTTGCACTGCAGATGCTGGCAGAAAGAAAAGAACTCACAAGACGCCATGGACGTTCTGCTTTTACCATACTGCTATTTCAGGATATTGCCGTCGTCCCTGCCCTGGCAATACTACCCTTACTGTCCTCCACATCAGTCACTAGCACTGACGATAGTAAGCTGACAAACGTGCTGTTCGGTATATTTATTATACTGTTCATTATTTTTGCGGGTCGCATCTTAATGCGTTACTTTTTACAAATCATCGCTCGCACCGATATTAAGGAAATTTTAACTGCTTCTGCCCTGCTGATTGTCATGGGGGTAGCTATCATTATTGAGCATATCGGATTATCCATGGCGCTGGGCGCGTTCCTGGCTGGTGTACTACTTGCTGACTCAGAATACCGGCATCAACTAGAAACGGATATTGAGCCATTTAAAGGCTTATTGTTGGGCTTGTTTTTTATAGCGGTAGGTATGTCTGTCAATTTAGCACTATTAGGCACAGAACCGATCTCCATCATGGTGTTGGCCCTGTCCATCATCCTGGTAAAAGGAACAGTCCTATTTTGTATCGGTAGATTACAGGGCATGAACAATACATCTGCCAGACAATTGGCATTTTCAATATCTCAGGGAGGTGAATTTGCCTTTGTTATCTTTGCCGCAACATTGACCCTGGGAATTCTAAATAATGACATCACCGAAACTCTGATCGTTGCAGTCACAATCACCATGATCCTGACACCTTTGATTTTAATGGCAAATGATTATCTATCTGCTAAAAATACAGAAAAAAATCAAGAGTACGATACCCCTGAAGATGAGAATAACCAGGTGATCATTGCGGGCTTTGGCCGATTTGGATAAATCACCGGCAGATTATTATCTGCGAAAAAAATCCCATTCACTGCGCTAGAAAAAGATCCTGAACAGGTAAACTTTGTACGAAAGTTTGGAAATAAAATTTTTTATGGCGATGCAAGCCGTCTAGACCTCTTACATGCCGCCAATGCAGGTAAGGCCACACTATTCGTGCTTGCAATAGACGATATGGAAGAATCTTTAAAAACAGCAAGCATCGTACGAGAACATTTTCCACATCTTAAAATCTTTGCAAGAGCCAGAAACAGGCAACATTTTTATAAATTAATGGATCTTGGAATTACGCACATCCGACGCGAAACATTTTTTTCAGCACTGGAACTTGCCCGCCTGGTATTAACAGGACTCGGACTTCCAAACAAAGAAGTCAAACAATCTATCAATCAATTCAGAGACCATGATATCAAAAGACTATATGATCATCGACAATACAATACGGATGAAGAATTAATGATCTCAATGTCCAAAGGTGCTGCCAGGGAACTTGAAGAATTATTTGAAAGCGATAACAAGGACGAAGAAATAAATAATACGTAAGACTAAATTGACCATAATCCATCTAATCCAGGCACTTACTTAAAATTTGCTGCCCAAACAGATAGAACAGCAATCCACCGCTTATACAACTTGCACCAATAATAATACTCATGCCAATTGGTTAGTCGTTGAGCACATTCCCAAGCACCAAAGCACATACGGGTGAAATCAAGGTTATCAAAGAGACTTTCCCTACATCCATTCGAATCAAAATATAATAATAAAGCGCAAAACCGAAAGTGGATGCAATCAAACCAAGATACAAAATTGCATATAATACCTTGTCGGTCATCTCATCAGGCACAGCAACACCCATAATCATACATGTCAGTAAAAACATAGGCATGGCGATCAAAAGCCCACCGGCTGATGAGGCAAATCCTGTTAATTTTGCATCATATGATTTTATCAAGACCGAACTTAAGGAATGAATTACAGTACTGCCAAGCACAATCAACACCCCTAATAATAGTTTGCTTCCTGAGTAATAACTGTTACCAAAAATGACCATCAAACCCGCCAATCCCGATAGCATACCTGCCAACTTTGCTGGCGTGAGGGCATTTTCTTTTAAAATAATTGCTGCCATTGCACCAGTCATAATGGGCGAAAGTCCAAAGATGACAGAAATCCAACCAGAGGGAATATATTGTGCGGCCCAGTACACACCAGACATGGCAAGATAAATACTGACACCACTGGTTAGGTATGTTTTTAATGCACGTTTATTCAGCGGTAATACCTGTTTCAAAACAAGCAATACCAGGCCAGCGCCCGCCAAGCCCAATGACATCCTGGATGTCACGGCAAACAAAAAGCCAACGCCCTCACCGCTCCATTTTATAGCCAGCGGTGTCGTGCTCCAAAGTAGTACTACGCCCATATAGGCAATGCGTGTTTTCATTATATATGCCTGATTTAACGTCAAAAAAAAAAGGCCGCAGGTTAGTTAACCTGCGGCCTTTTATGGAAATCGTTTCTTTTTAAACTTTATTTACTTAAATCAATCCTTTCCTCAGCGCGCAGGCAATACGATGCCACCCAGATAGTCACTGGTAGGCAGACTGAACGCAGATATTTAAAATTAGTATTAAGATTCATGATGGGCGCATTCTGAATAGTTGTACAGGTCATGTCAATGATAAATATAAGCGTCTCAACGTTTAATAATCCAACATCATTAAATTAGACATCTATTGCTCAGGACGCATCCAAAATAATGTCTATCATCTCTTCAGGATGATTATAATCATGGGGTATCAACTTGGCTTTAATCCCGGTCTGAAGTAACAGGCTGGGAAAACTAGCTATCCCTAACTGCCGTGACAAATAAATCTCCTGCTTTAACTCTTCATTGGTATTGACGGACATAATGCTTTCAGAAAATTTCTCTTTATCCAGCCCTAACTCACCCGCAATTCCTACCAAGGTATCGAGATCGGATGGGTTTTTGGCATGTAAATAATATGCCTGCTGAATCGCATGGGTCATGTTCTCATCATATTCCATTCCTTGTTCCCTGGCGGCGATCACCGCCCGGCAAGCCATATAGGTTGCTCGACGAGGCTGGCATTTTTTCCAGAAATCAAAGTTAAACGTAATATCAGTGACGGTCTGCTGGATCCTATGCCAATTTGATTGTATTGTCTGACGCATCTCTTCGGGCATATCTTCCTGGGTATCTCTGGCCAGTCCACCCAACAATCGTTTAATTACAATATCATCAGGAAGGTTCTGCTTCAGGTAGTTATAGGATCGCGTGAACGCATAGCACCAGCTGCACATAGGATCGTGAACGTAATATAAAATTGCAGGCATTTTAGAAAATGATATTTAAGGAATTATAGTTAAAACAACAAATTCGGCAGCCACAAAGACAGCGCGGGAATATAAGTTACCAACCCCAGAAAAACCAGCAATACAGTCAACCAGGGTAATGCCGCCCGAACTACCTGCATAATAGACATATTCGTTATACCTGCGGTAACAAACAAATTTAATCCTACCGGTGGGGTCACCATACCAATTTCCAGATTGACCACCATAATGATCCCCATGTGGATAGGATCGATACCTAACTGGTTTGCGATGGGTAACAGTATTGGTGCAAGGATCAGAATAATCCCTGTTGGTTCCATAAAGTTTCCGGCAATCAGCAATATAATATTCACCACCAGTAAAAACTGCCAGGGCGCCATCCCCATGGAAATGATCTGTTCTGCAATCTCCTGAGGAATCCTTTCTGTGGTTAATACATAGGCAAACAGTAATGCATTAGCAATCAGGAACATCAACATAACTGTTACCTTAGCTGCATCCAACAAGACTTTGGGGACTTGACTAAATTTAACATCGCGGTAGACAAACACTGCAATAAAAAAGGCATACATCGCGGCCACCGCAGCGGCTTCAGTCGGTGTAAAAATTCCACCATATATACCACCCAGAATAATCCCCAGTAACAACAGACCCCAGAGGGAATTTCTTCCTGCCAGTATAATTTCTTTTATAGTAGCGCGGGGTTGTTTCGGAAGATCCAGTTTAAGTGCGCGCACGTAGATGGCGATCATTAACATCAAGCCCAGTAAAATTCCAGGGATGACGCCGGCCATAAATAACCTGCCAACCGAACTCTCTGTAGCAGCGGCATAGACCACGATAACGATGGATGGAGGTATCAATATTCCCAGTGTGCCGGCATTACAGATCACCCCAGCAGCAAATTCCTTGGTATAACCCGATCTCACCATACCAGCGATAACTATCGAGCCCACAGCCACCACCGTTGCAGGTGAAGAACCTGATACCGCTGCAAATAACATACATGCCAGCACCGATGCCATACCCAGTCCACCTCGCAGGTGACCGATACAGGCATTGGCAAACAACACCATACGACGTGCCACGCCACCGGTGGTCATAAACGCACCCGAAAGTATAAAAAACGGAATAGCTAGTAAGGTGTAGTGCTCAGAGGTATTTAATAACTTCAATGACATGGAAGCCAGCGACGCCTGGCCAAAAAACATAATAGTTAATACAGAAGATAGACCCAGAGCAACCGCTATGGGCATACCCGTCATCATGAATACAAACAGCATAATAAACAGCGCTATTGTTGTCATGGTCTACCCTGCCCCTTATCATCTGCCTGATTTACGTGAAGCTTAAGGGCCTCTTCTGCCTCATCAACTAGCAGTTTGGTGCTTTCCCCGGTAATCGTCCGATACAGTACCTGGCTAAAACGAGTAGTGAGTAATGCAAATCCAACAGGGAGTGCCAGGCGAGGCACCCAGACGGGGATGGGTAGATCCTGTGCATAATTACCCAGATCGTACACCATATTAATATAGCGCCAACTGCCAATAAAAATAATGATGGAATATGCAATGCACAGAATGGTTGCCACGATAGTGACGAACCGGCCTAATTTCTCACCCAACATTTTCACCACTGCATCCATTCCGATGTGCGAACCTACACGCACACCGTAAGACATGCCGACAAAAATTAACCAGGCAAATAGAATTGAAACCAGTTCCAAGGCCCAAACGAAGCTGTAATTAAAAACGTATCGGGCGATGACCTGGGCAAAGGTAATTACTGTCATGGCGGCAAGTAAAAACGCTACCACGCCCTCTTCCAGTTTTTCCAGGCTGCGC
>Ga0055584_100002292_pt1 | contig 18954 bp, 15 predicted proteins | sample OSDHelmetaG_FD_58716 | JGI IMG/M metagenome (GOLD analysis project Ga0055584, IMG submission 58716) | Pelagic marine sediment microbial communities from the LTER site Helgoland, North Sea, for post-phytoplankton bloom and carbon turnover... | ecosystem: Environmental > Aquatic > Marine >... | reverse complement strand
CGATCACCAGGACGACTTCACGGAGCGGTTCGAAGCTTGGCTCGCCAAGTAGGTTAAGGACTTACGGGGTGGCCACGCGCCGCCCCGTAATTTTCCGAGACGACGAAATTCATGACCGACGCAACGCACCAAAAAGACGAACCTATCGTCACCGCAGACGGCATCCCGCTTAAAGTAAGCCTAGGGCGGGCGTTGCGACGGAAAAAGCTGCAAGCCTTGTTACTGGTGGCGCCGCTTTTCCTGTTTATCATCATTACCTTCTTCGTGCCGATCGTGGACATGCTGTTCCGCTCGGTCGAAAATTCGATCGTCAGTGAAATTCTGCCGCGCAGCACCGCGCTGCTGGCCGATTGGGATGCGGAAGGAAGCGCGTTGCCGTCCGAAGCGGTCTTCGCGGCCATGGTCGAAGATATCAAGGAAGGCCGAGAAAACAGAACGATCAGCCGCGCCGGTCAGCGCCTGAATTACGAAGCGCCGGGCATGTCGAGCCTGTTCCGTTCTTCCGGACGGAAGGCGAAACGGATCAAGGGAGGCCCTTACAAGGCTGCCCTCATTAAGGTCCATAAAGCGTGGGGCAATATTGAAACATGGAAACTGATCAAACAGTTTTCCTCCAAATATACCGACGGGTATTTCCTGGCGGCGGTCGACGCCAAGCGGAAGGTCGACGGCGAACTGACCAAGGTCGATGAAGAATCCCGTATTTATCTCCATTTATTCTGGCGAACCCTGAAGTTAAGCCTCTTCATCACTGTGATGACATTGATCCTCGGGTTTCCTATTGCCTATCTGATGGCGATCCTGCCGACGAAATCATCGAACATTTTGTTGATATTCGTCCTTCTGCCCTTCTGGACATCGCTGCTGGTGCGGACCACCGCGTGGATCGCCCTGCTCCAACAACAGGGCGTGATCAACGAGCTATTGGTCTTCGCGGGGTTGGTCGGCACCGATAATCGACCGCAAATGATTCACAATCAGTTCGGCAGCATCGTCGCCATGACCCATATCCTTTTGCCGTTCATGGTCCTGCCGCTATTCAGCGTGATGAAGACTATTCCGAAAAGCTACGTGCGCGCGGCGGTCTCGCTCGGCGCGCATCCGTGGCTCGCATTCTGGAAGGTTTATTTCCCGAACACCGTGCCGGGAATTGGGGCCGGCGCCATTCTCGTATTCATCTTGGCCATCGGCTACTACATCACACCGGAATTGGTCGGCGGGACGGAAGGAACGTTTATCTCCAACCGCATCGCATATCATATTTCAGGCTCACTCAACTGGGGCCTAGGTGCGGCGCTCGGCGTAATTTTGCTCGGGGTGGTGATCGCGCTCTATCTGATCTACGACAGGATCATCGGCATCGACAACATGAAGCTCGGCTAAGATGGCGCAACTTCCACCTTATCTCTCAATCCCTGAACGCCTGTGGCATTACGGTTTTCGGATTTTGTGCGGGCTAATATTCTTCTTTTTGATATTCCCGTTGATTGTCGTCGTGCCGCTTTCCTTCAATTCAGTACCGTTCTTCACGTTCACCAAGGAAATGTTAGCGCTCGACCCGGCAGGGTATTCGCTGAAATGGTACGAGGACTTCTTTTCAAACCTCAATTGGCAGGGCGCGGTACGGAACAGCGTCATTATTGCATTTTTTGCGACCATGTTGTCGACGACCTTGGGCACATTAGCGGCGCTTGGCCTCTCACGCCCGACGATGCCGGCCAAGACCCTGGTGATGAGCCTGTTGATTTCGCCGATGATCGTACCGCTGATTATTTCGGCGGCGGGTATGTTTTTCTTCTACTCCCGCATCGGACTACAGGGCACGCATCTCGGTGTCATTCTGGCGCACGCCGCTCTCGGCACGCCTTTCGTCGTCATCACGGTGACCGCGACTTTGGTCGGATTCGACAATAGCTTAATCCGCGCTTCGGCAAGTCTCGGAGCGTCGCCGACGACAACCTTCTTCAAGGTCATCGTGCCGCTGATCTTGCCAGGTGTCATCTCGGGCGCTCTCTTCGCGTTTATCACGTCCTTCGACGAAGTCGTCGTCGTTCTCTTCGTTGGCAGTTTCAAACAACGCACAATTCCATGGCAGATGTTCTCCGGTATTCGTGAGCACATCAGCCCAACGATCCTAGCCGTCGCCACTATCTTGGTGATTGTCTCGATTGGCTTATTATTCGCGGTCGAGCTGCTACGAAGACGCGGAGAGCGCTTGCGCGGCGTCCAGGAGACGTGATCAACTCCATCGCACGTTTCACCCCGGATTTCCGGAGGCCGCGATGAGCACGACCCTCTGTACCATCCTATCACTCGTCACGATCGCCATCGGCATTCTCGCCCTTCGCGTCGGCATGCGCGACGCATCCGGTGGTATGGCGGCCAAGGTCGGCGGCGCGATGATTACAGTCATCGGCGTGCTCGGATTAATTTCCTGCTTTATGGCGGAGTAAAGCGGAAGCATCGCACACCCCTTCTAGCGCCACAATTTGCGGTGCTAAATTCCAAATTTGATTCAGATCATTTTAACCTCGGTCATATTCGGTATGATTTCGCGCAACCAATCTTCTAGCGTCGTCTCAGCCCAAAAATCGGGCTCGTGCTAACCGAAGACATATTTTGTTGGAACCAGTTGCTATGTCGAAAAACGAGTTGTTAACCGGCATTGAACGCCAATTTCCGGACGATGATATCATCGTCAGCAAGACAGATCTTAAAGGCCGTATCATTTATGCGAACAAGGTTTTTCTGGATATCGCAGATTACAGCGAAGCCGAAGTTTTGGATCAACCGCATAGTTTAATTCGGCATCCTAAAATGCCGCGATGCGTTTTCAAACTTCTCTGGGATACCATTGAAGCCGGGAATGAGATATTCGCCTATGTGATCAATCGCACGAAATTCGGCGACCACTATTGGGTACTCGCTCATGTTACGCCGAGCCTCGACGCTGAAGGGTCCGTCGTAGGATATCACTCAAGCCGCCGCGTTCCTTCCAAGACCACTGTAACAGAGACGATCGAGCCGCTTTACGCGGCTCTGATAGCCAAAGAAGAAGAATTCGGAGATCGAAAACAAGGCCTATCCGCATCAACCGAAATGCTATTAGGAATTTTGAGAGATAAAGGTGTCGATTATGAAAGATGGTTGTTCTCTATTTAGATTGCGCGCCGCTCTTCTCTTCGGCGGGGTTTCTATCGGTATTGCCGCTATTGCGAACCTCGTTCCGGGTAGTAATGCAATTATATCGACCGTCTTTCTGGCTGGCGCGCTTTCCGCCATCAGTTACGGCTACATCGTCCAGAAGAAAATCGAAACAGCATTTGCCGACGCTTCGGAGGTTTGCAACGCTTTAAACGCAGGCGATTTTGAACGGAGAATTCTCCACATTGATGAAACCGGAGCAATTGGCGATTTCAGCAACCGTTTCAATCTATTCGTCGACCGCGCCGATGCTTTTGTTCGCGAATCCGCTGCCGCGATGCAGCATGTCAGCCACAAAAAGTATTTCCGAAAGATCGTTGAGAGAGGAATGACTGGCGCATTCCTCAATGGCAGCCAAACCATAAACTCGGCCATCGACACCATGGAAAAAGTTCATGATTTGACGGTGGAACTCGGCGACACGGTGAAAAACCTCGTCGATCTAGTAAAAGATAAATCCGAAGAAATCGTTGACGCTTCGACATCGACGGGATCATCGGTCGGTAAGTCTACCAACAAATCGATTGAAGTTTCCGAGGCCGCCGATCGTGTCTCGGAGAATGCACAGGTCGTCGCCGGTGCAACGCAGGAACTTGAAGCTTCCATCGGCGACATCGGCCAGCAGGTGAGCCACCTATCCACAGCGGCAAACGCCGCCGCGGAAGAGACGCTAAAAGCCACCGAGATGGTCGAGTCTTTGGCAACCACTGCCAACGAAATCGGTGCGATTATCGAACTCATCACCGACATCGCCAATCAAACCAATTTATTGGCCTTAAACGCCACGATCGAAGCAGCTCGCGCCGGCGAAGCGGGAAAAGGCTTTGCCGTTGTCGCAAGTGAAGTAAAAGCACTCGCAACACAAACTGCGACCGCAACAGAAAATATCGTAACCCATGTGAACAGCATTCAAGGACATACGAGAGACGCTGTCGACACGATCGGTAGCATCAGCGAGTCGAGCCAAACCGTCAGCGGAATTGGTACCGGAATTGCCGCAGCGGTCGAGCAACAATCGGCAGCTACATCTGAAATCTCGAAACAAACACGTTTGCTGTTGGATGACATTCTAACCGTTACCAACAACGTTCAAAATGTCGTCGGTTCATCCGTTAACTCGTATTCCTCAACCATTCAGGTCATTTGGTCGGCGAGCGACTTGGTCGATCCTATGGATAGGCTAGATACCGAAATGGATCGCTTCATGCGCACTGTAGCCTGAACCTCCAAACGATGGTCTTAGGCGCTGGCGTCTTCCAGTATCATCGCGGCGGCTTTCTCACCGATCATAATCGACGGTGCGTTTGTGTTTCCGGACGTAAGCGTCGGCATAATCGACGCATCTGCCACCCGTAATCCCTCGACCCCACGTACACAAAGGCGTTCGTCAACCACCGCCATTTCGTCTGAGCCCATCTTGCAAGTACCTACCGGATGATAGGTCGTCTCGGCGGAAGCCTTGACCCAATCGATGATCTCATCATCCGTTTCTAGTCTGGCTCCGGGTGCCAATTCAGCTACCTGTAATTCGGCTAAAGCTGGCGCGGTCATAATAGACCGCGCTATGCGAACGGCGATGACGGTCAGTTCCGCGTCGACCTGGGCCGAAAGAAAATTAAAATCAATCGCGGGTTGGGTTCGCGGATCAGAGGAGGTGACGTGGATACTGCCCTTACTTTCGGGCCGCATCGGGTGCGCATAACAGGTCATGCCCGACTGAGAAGAAATTTTGGGTTCGGGATTGGATTCATACAACATCGGGACCCAGCCCAATAGTAGATCAGGTGCCTCAAGCCCTTCGCGCGAGCGGACAAACGCCCGAAGCGGCGCCGCGACCATCCCAAACATACCCTTGCCGAACAGCGCATATTTCAAGACCTGCGCAATAAGGCCAAACCCCCGCCCCCGGTCATTGAACGTGTAACCTTTCGCACCGATCGACCAGCGGGTACGCGGGGCGAAATGATCGCGGAGGTTCTCACCGACGCCGGGCAATGCATGGTTGACGGTAATGCCCAGTCCCCGAAGGCGTTCGGGCTGCCCGATGCCCGACAACTCCAACAATTGCGGAGAGTTGATCGAACCGCCGCTGACCACCACTTCGCGGGCGGCATGCGCTTCGTGTACCGTTCCGCCCACCGTATAACGCACACCCGTGCAATGTTTACCATCAAGCAGCAGCGCTTCGGTCAGTGCGTCCGTTTGAATTCGGAGATTGGGGCGTTTTCGGATCGGCTCCAGATAGCAATGCGCGGTGCTCATCCGACGGCCTTTAGAGATCGTCGCCTGGCTCATGGCGATACCGTCCTGGCTGGCACCGTTATAATCCGGATTGTGCCGGACACCGACTTGACCCGCTGCCTTGATGACGGTCGCGAAAATCGGATCGCTGGAATCCGGATCCGTCACACGGAGTGGGCCCTCGCGCCCTCGGAATTCATCGTCACCGCCGTCTTCGTATGTTTCCATCTGTTTGAAATGTGGCAGCACATCCTGATAGCTCCACCCCCGGTTCCCCAACTGCGCCCAACTATCGTAATCCTGCGCCTGCCCCCTTACGAAGGCAGTTCCATTGATCGAACTGGAGCCGCCCAGCATACGCCCGCGCGGCACATAGAGACTACGTCCGTTCGCATTCGCCAGGGGCTCCGAGTGATAACGCCAATTCGCTTTCGGATTATGAAGCAGCTTGGCGTACCCGAGCGGCACACGTGACCAATGATGGCTCGCTGGCCCGGCTTCCAACAGCAAGACCCGATTTTTCTCGTCCGCCGAAAGTCTATGGGCAACAGCCGCACCCGCAGACCCCGCGCCGACGACGATATAATCAAATGTCTCTTTACTGCTCATAGGACGCACCCGTTATTGTCTCAATCAAAATAGGACACTTCAGCCGACGTCCCAGGCGTCGCCTTTTGCGTCGCCGCGAATTACATCAACCCCACTGGGATCAATTGTTCGGCCATGGAGTTCCGCATTGTTGGAATGACCGAGCTGCTGCAACGACATCGCCGATTGCAGCGCCGTCCAGAGACCTTGTGCATCCTGCGCCTGATTGACCGATTGTTTCGCAAGACGGAGGCCGACCGTGGGCCGCGAAGAGATACGGTTTGCAAGCGATATCGTGAACCCTTCCAGCTCCTCGCGGGGAACCACGTGATTAACCATACCGAGGGAGCGTGCCTCCCGTGCCGACATAACACCGCCGGTGAAAAGCATTTCCTTTGCTTTCCGCGCGCCGAATTCCCAGGGATGACCAAAATACTCAACCCCGTTGACGCCGAACGCAACGACCGGATCAGAGAAAGTCGCTTCCTCACTGGCAATGATCAAGTCGCAAACCCAGATCAACATCAATCCGCCGGCAATGGTTTTGCCATGCACCTGCGCGATGGTCGGCTTCGGAATATTCCGCCAGCGCCAGCACATGCCGAAATAAATTTCTTCCTCGCGTGCTTGGCGTCCCTCGACTCCCGGCTGCTCGAACCCACCCCACGGTGAAATCGTGTCGTATTCCGACATCTCGGTCTTATCGCTGAGATCGTGACCGGAGCAGAAATGCGGACCATCCGCCGCCAAGACGATCACCTTCACATTCGTGTCCCGCGATGCTCTATCGAAAGCATCGTTCATCTCGTATGTCATCTGTTTGCTCTGCGCATTGCGTTGAGCTTCGCGCGCCAGGACGATACGGGCGACATGCTCCGACGGCATTTCGTAGCGGATGGTCGTATAGGTCATCGAATTTTTCCTGTTCAGAAAACGGGGTTACCCCCAATAGGGAGCGCGCAACGTGCGTTTATTCACCTTACCCATGGTATTGCGCCCAAGGTCATCGCAAAACGTGACGGACCGTGGACATTTGTAGTGTGTCAGACGCTCTCGGCACCATGCTATCAATTCGGCTGACGATGGCACGGATTGCGGGTCGTGCAAGACCACCAGCGCCTTAAGCTCTTCCCCCATTTCCGCATGAGGCACACCGATACAGGCGACATCTCGAACCGCTGGGTGCTCCAGCAGCACATGTTCGGCTTCTGCCGGGTAGATATTCACGCCACCGGAGACCACCATGTCGCTAAAACGATCGGTGATGTAGACGTATCCGTCTTCATTCACATAACCGATTTCACCGAGCGTAAAGACGCCGGGCGCAATATGGGCTTCGGCGGATTTCTCGGGATCACCGTGATAAACGACCCCGCGTCCACTGGTATCCCGAAAGTAGAGCCGGCCTTCCGTATTCGGCGCTACCGGTTGATTATTGTCGTCGATCACGATCGCCTCGAACGGCGCCAGCGAACGACCGACAGAGCCCGGATACTTGAGCCATTCTTTGGAGTCGATACGACAGGTCACGCCGACTTCGGTCGCGCCATAGGCTTCGGCAAAGATCGGCCCCCACCAATCGATCATTCCGCGCTTCACCTCAACAGGGCATTTCGCCCCAGTATGACTGACCCTCTGCAAGCTGGAGAGGTCGTACCGGCCCCGGATGTCAGCGGGTAAATCCAGCAGCCGGACAAAATGTGTCGGCACCATCGTCGTGCTTCCAATCCGGTAACGTTCGATGGTCCGCAGCGTCTTCTCCGCATCGAAGCGACCGAGTATGACTGAGGGAACCCCAGCCGCCAGCAACCGTGTCCCGGCGAGTGGACCGGTATGATACATTGGCCCAACGACAAGATGCGTACCGCATTCCGCTACAGGGTTGTTTTTCAGTGCTTCCAAATGTTCAGTCACCGTTGACCCGCCCGCGAACATGGTTGGGGGCAGTTCCGTGCCTTTTGGTCGTCCGGTGGTACCAGACGTGTAGAGCAGGTTCGGCTTTGGCTGTAAATCCTCACGTGCTGGCGTCCCGGGTTGCGCTGCCGTCCATTCAGCGAAATCCACAATCTCAGGGTCATTCGCATCCCAACCAATAATAATGTCGACATTCGCCATACTTGCCGCTTGCACCCCACGCACAGTCGTGGCGCCGTCGACGAACACGACAGTGGTGCCTGAATCTTCCAAAATATAGGCGGCTTCTTCCGCCGTGAGATGGAAATTTACTGGGACAACCGACGCCCCAGCGATCAAACCACCCAGATTGGCGAGAGATGTTTCGATGGCATTTTCAGCGAAGACGGCAATCCGCCGCTCCGGGCCAAGATCCAGTGCGTTGAGACCGTTCGCGATGCGATTTAGGGCCTCATCGAGTTGCCCCCAATCCAACGTTCGTCGTTCGTCTCGAAGGGCAATTTCATCCGGATGCGAGGCAGCCCGCGCCGCCGCGAAATTGGGCATCCTCGATCAGACCGGCACGAAAAATTCCGTCGGACCACCGCGCACCGTCGTGCGAATGAACCGCCGAGCCTCGTCGAGCGGATAATCGAGGCGCCCTGAATGCATCACACCGCCCCGATTGTCCCACATGATGGTATCGCCCACGGTCCATTTGTGTTCCCAGTGAAACTCCGCGCGGTCGATCCAATCAAAAAGAATCTCCAGCAGTTCTTCACTCTCCTCCTCGGGTATATCCAATATGCGCGACGCAAGAAGTGGATTGGCGTATATTGCGGGCCGCCGCGTTTCCGGATGGATATTGATCGCCGGATGTGTCGCCGAAGCCAGCGCTTGCGCCTTGCTATCGAGAGCCGACGCCGCTTTCGCCGCGCTCTTGTTACGCGTATGCCCGCCATAAGGAAACTCAACGCGCTTGCCGATTACCCGACGCCTTAAGTCGTCGGGCATCGCCTGAAATGCCTTGGTAACATTCGAGAAGCAGGTATTTCCCCCACTCGACGTCACCTCCAGCGAATGCAGCAAGGTCGCCTTCGCGGGTTTCGGATCGTAGGACAGATCAGAGTGCCAGCCATCCCGCAGGTTCTCAATAGCACCCCGACGGGCACCCGCTTCGTCGAAACTGCCGTCCGGCTTGCGATTGGTCATGTTGACGACTTCCGGCGCTTCCGGATGTTGATAAGCGCGCTGGACGTGCGGTTGCAGCTCTCCGAACTGGCGCGCAAAAGCGACCAATTCCTGCGGTGTCATCGGTTGTTCACGGAACAACAATACCCCGTAGTCGAGGAAAGCCTGCTCCACCGCCGCCAAATCTTCGCCAGACAGTGGTGTCTTAACGTCGACGCCCACTGCCTCGGCGCCTCCAACATCGCTCATTGGGCGGAATTCAAGGGTCATCTCTCGATGCCCTAACCGAGTTGCGTTCGGAAGAATTCGACCGTTTGCTTGAATGACGTTTCAGCCGCGTACGCGTCATAACTCGCGCGGTCCTCGCAGAAGAATCCATGGCCGACATTGGGGAAGCAGGTCATGCGATACTCGCGCTTGCCCTCCGCCATCGCCTTGGCTATACGCCCTAACTCTTCCGGCTGTATCGATTGATCTTCCGAGCCGTACCACAACAGGATCGGCGACTGCATTTCACCGATGCGGTCCAGCAACGTCTTGCGGCCGACAAAATCTTCCTCGGGGCCGATCCCGCCACCATAGAACGCCGCAGCTCCCTTGAAGCGAGAAGCTAACTGCGCGTTGGCGAGGAACGCGTAACGCCCCCCCATGCAGAATCCCGTCACCGCAGCGCGGCTGGTATCCGCCTCGGTCCGACCGGCCAACCAATCCAAACACTGCTCGGTCTGAGCCATGACCGTGTCGTCGTCCATCGCCTTCAATTTGCCTATGGCACCGTCCAGATTGTCATAGGCGTAAATTTCACCGTCATAGATATCCGGCGTGATGGTCGCAAAGCCTTCATCCGCAAGACGTTGGGTTAATTTCTGGAAGTGGTCATTAACTCCAAAGGCCTCGATATATACGACGACACAAGGATGCGGTCCTGGTCCTTCCGGCGCGCCGTAATATGCCCGTAAACCATCACCCACATCTACCCATTCGCATGTTCCAGCCATGACTAATCCTTTCCCGAAATAGAAGCTTACCCACTATTCGAAAGGATATATCCGTACGCGCCTTGGGCAAGCCGCGTTGGCCTAACCTATTCCGCCGATTTGGATCGGAAGCCGAGCGCCGCCAAATTCTGGATTGAGATCAAATGCGCCGTCACCGCCTGGAGCCAGCCCTTGCGGCGAAACTCCAGGAAAGCGTCATCCGGTAAAGCATTGAATTTCTCTTCATCGACAATCCGGAAACCGCGCAAATTGAACTGCTCTCCAGACTCGTTGCTGATCGTCACCGTACCAGGACGAAACAGATCGCGATTTTCTAGTTCGTCCACGAATTCACGCGTCGCGAGGCTTTGGCGGTGGAACGCAGCGCAGAATTCCAGCATCTTCTTCACGACTTCGGACGCTTCCTCGCCATCGTAAATGGCCTGGGTATTTTCCTCGCCCGTACCATCGACGATAAGCTCGTCTGCTTCATCAACACACAAAACAAGCTGCTCTTCTTCCTGACCGGTGCTGAAGATAAACGGATATCGGCGAACATAGGCAGGTACGTAAACACCTCCGTCCCACGTTCCTTCATCATTTACGAACAAATTCTGGCTCTGACGCAATCCTAGAATCGCGATCGAACTAGCGGGCGCGGTCTCCGTGAAAACGATCGGATACGAGGTCGCTACACGGGAAAATTCCTGCATGTTTACCGGCACCATATTGGTGTCGCTGGCGAACCCGAACCTCCGTTGTAGGTTTATCGACTTGCCGCCATGACGTTCCATCGAAAGCGGTACCGGCTGCTTGTAAAATAGCGGCCACTGCGGGCCCTCGGTCCCCGCTGTTTCCGCGGCGGTCTCGTTCGTTTCGCTTACTTTATCTTCATCTTTTTTCGTCTTCTTGCGGCTTTGTCGCGCCATTTTATATAAACCTCCGGCTCAATCCGAAAAATTGCCCAAACCTGCAACTTATCGACGCACACTTTACCCAATTTAGGGGAAGTTAATCCAATACAAATCTACTTTCGCGGCCTAGTGCCCAAGAGTCAAAGCGCCACGGCGTCTTGGATCCGATGAACCGGTGAGACCTTTCGACGTCAACATAATTGATTGGGTGCTGCCCATCGGCCAAGACGTTCGAATGACATGACCGCGTTTCTCAAGAATTTTCAACGTATCCGCACTGAAACCTGTCTCCATTCTCAGAAAGTCCGGACGCCATTGATGGTGGAACCGCGGGGCCGCTGTCGCTGAGGCGATATTCATCCGATGATCGATCACATTAGAAATTACCTGCAACACAGTGGTTATAATCCGGCTCCCCCCAGGACTGCCCGTCACCAATAGCGGTTTGCCGTTCTGAAAAACAATCGTTGGCGTCATCGAACTGAGCGGGCGTTTGCCCGGCTCAATGGCGTTCGCCTCTCCCCCGATTAGGCCATAACTATTGGCGACACCGGGTTTGGCGGAAAAATCATCCATCTCGTTGTTCAACAATATTCCCGTGCCGGCGGCAACAATACCGGTGCCATAGGCGAGGTTTAGAGTATAGGTATTGGAAACCACATTGCCGTCCTTATCGACAACCGAAAAATGCGTGGTGTTTCTGCCTTCGTGCTGCTTCGGCAGACCCGGACCGATTTCATCCGCCGTCCGCGCTTTTGCCAAATCGATGCGCTTCATGATTTCCGTTGCATAGGATTTGGAGGTCAAACCCTCTACCGGGACCTTCCAAAAATCGGGATCACCGAGGTACCAACTACGATCCGCATAGGCGAATTTCATCGCTTCCGTCATAACATGGATCGATGCCGCGCTATTATGCCCCATGCCGGTAATATCGAATTTCTCTAATATATTCAGCATTTGGATGAGATGCACGCCACCCGAACTCGGCGGCGGCATGGATGCGATTTCAAGACCACGATAGGTACCTCGCACAGGTTCCCGCATAATCGCACGATAGGCCGATAAATCTTCCTTTGTGATCAGCCCCCCATTTGCCGCCATCTCTTTGACCAAGCGGTGGGCGATCTCACCGCTGTAAAACGCCGACGGGCCATTCTCCGCAATCTGTTCGAGCGACCACGCCAAATCCTTTTGCGCCCAAACTTCGCCGATATCGTAAGTCGAGCCGTCCGGTCTGAAAAATATCTCACGGCTCGCCGGCCAACGCGTCAATTTCTCCCGGCGACCCGACGTTAGACTCTCTGCAAAGCCACGGGTGACAACGATACCTTCTTTCGCCAATTTCAACGCCGGCTGAATAACCTCCGCCAACGACATCGTTCCGAATCGCTCCAATGCCATCGCAAATCCGGCAACAGTCCCCGGCACGCCCGCTGAGAGATGACTGCCGACGGCCTTGGTCCGGTCATATTCCCCCGCCGCATCCAAGAACATTTCACGCGTGGCCGCCGCCGGTGCGGTCTCACGATAGTCGATGGCATACGTTTTTCCGGTTTCCGCCTCGTGCACCATCATGAAGCCGCCGCCGCCCAGGTTTCCAGCGCGTGGCAAAGTCACCGACAATGCAAAACCCACCGCGACCGCGGCGTCGATCGCATTACCGCCGCGCCGCAATACCTCGACACCAATCCGGGTCGCGACAGCCTCTTGCACAGAAACCATGCCATTCTCGGCAAGAACAGGTTGGAAGATCGAGCCTTTTGGCTCCGTCTCAGCGGATAACGACGGCGTCGTCACCACCACTGCTAACGCGATGCATCCTGCTAAGAGGCCGCCGCGTTGAGAGAATATGGTAAACATTTGTTTCATTGCGGCTTTGCGTAGCAAGGCGACTGCCGCAAATCAAATCAAAGCCGGAACTATTCCCGCGATACGTTGGCGCTACGGGGCGGAATGCCGGTTTCCTCGAAACAAACTTCGGCTAGCTTCGCCACGCCCTCGCGGATTTCCTCAACGGATGGATTGGCAAAACATATCCGCAGATGACTTTTCGCGGCATCGGGATTGACTGACCATTGGGGCCCAGGATTGAAGGCGATACCTGCTTTCAACGCAGCTTCCGATAGTTTTAACGTGTCGACCTGTTCCGGTAATTTGATCCAAAGATATATGCCGCCCGGCGGTACATCGAACTCAGCCGTCGTCCCAAAGTTCACTTCAAGCGATTCGATCAAGGCATCCCGTTTCGTCTTCAAGCGAACATTCAAGGCCGCCACGTGTTCATCGTAATGGTTCTGCATGTAATCGGCGACGACCATTTGTTCCAGCGCGCCGGTACCCCCGCCCTTGCACGCGATCATCTGGCTGAGTACCGACCACGGCGCCACCACATATCCAAGCCGCAAAGCGGGTGCTAAATATTTGGAAAACGATCCCACATGAATGACATGATCCGAACCCTCCATCGCGAGCATGGAGTCGGGCCACTCTTCATCCCACAACAAGTCCGCATAACATTCGTCTTCAACCACCGGGACACCCCGGTCTCGGGTGATGGATAGCAATGCGGCGCGCCGTTCCACGCTTAGGATCGATGATGTCGGATTCTGTACTGTCGGAATCGTGTAGATAAATTTCGGAACAATGCCCTTCGCCGCCAAATCATCGAGCTGAGTTTCCAGAGCACCGATATCGAGTCCACCATCGTCGAGCTTAGCGCCAAATATATTAATACCGCGCGCGCGCAGCCGGTTCATGGCACCCTGATAGGTGAACTCTTCCATGATCACCGTGTCGCCGGGCTCGCACAAAATTTCGTTGATCAGCTCAAGCCCCTGCCCCGAACCCGACGTCACCAGCACGTCATCGGGCGTTGTCGACATACCCCGATATTTGGCCAGCTTACCGGCCAAGAACTTCCTCATTTCAATATCGCCGAGCGGACCGCAATCTTGATTGTAAGTCGCGATCGTTTGCCCTCGGCGACGCAGTACACGAGCAGTCGATTCGATCAGACCTTCGACCGGGATGCTTTCCGGATCATTGTGTCCGCCGATAAAGTTATATTTCGGAAACGCCGTCCATTTCGGTTGCGTGGCCGGTAGGCCCTTTGCGAATCGGGCTTCAAAATCGAAGGCATCATTCATTGTTTTTCTCCTGCTCCGCGTGCTTCTTAAGGCCATTAGCAACATAGTTTGGCAATCTGGAATGACATCACCGAATTTCGCTCTAGCTCTTAGAAACCGAGTCTCCCGTCGAACGGACACACGTGGCATAATCGCCTCCCACGGAACATCAGAAGAGCCTTCGTGACCAATACGCCGCCAAACGGCCACATTACAGACAGCGACGTTGATGCGGATTACCGTATTGATGTGTCGAAGCTCGACACGGGTGTCTTGTACCGGATCACGGCCATGGCCTTCCGGCACAAGGTGCGAATGGCCATCGGCATGGTCGCCACGGTCATCGCCGCGACCTTCCAGTTGTTTATTCCGCAGTATCTCGGCCAGGCCGTGGATCAGGCGCAAGGTCTGCTTGCCGGCGCCGCTTCAGGATTAGCAGACCGGACCCTGACGGAAGAGGCCTTGATGAGTACGGCGCTCTTGTTGCTGGGGGCTGCCATCGGTCGCGGACTCTTCACCATGATGCAGAACTATCAGGGTGAGGCCGTGGGGCAACTCATTGGATACAGATTGCGCCTCGACTATTACCGCAAGCTTCAACAACTTAGCTTCTCGTGGCACGACCGCATCCATTCAGGCGATCTCATGACGCGGGGCATACTCGATATCGAGGGGCTGCGCCATTGGGTAGATACCGGCTTCTTGCGCATGATCTTGCTGACCTGTCTGATCGGCGGCGGCGCCATCATCTTACTACGGACTGACATTGAACTCGGCCTGATGGCGTTGAGCTTCGTGCCGATCGTGGCCCTGCGTAGTTCTTTTGCCAGGATCAAACTCCGTGATGCTTGGCTCGCCTTACAGGATCAGATGTCGCATCTCTCGAAGGTGATGGAAGAGAACCTGGGAGGGATTCGCGTTGTCCGTGCCTTCGCGGCACAGGTGCACGAGATGGCGCGGTTTGACGAAAGCTCGAACAAGGCGTTGGAGATCGCCGCCCTGCGGGTTCGCCTCTTTGTTCATTCGACGACGCAAATGACTTTCGTCTATTTCCTCACCATGGCAGCAACGCTCTGGGTCGGCGGCGAAAAGGTCTTGGCCGATCAGATTACTTTGGGGCAATTAACCGAAACCCTGACCTTCATGTTGATCCTTCGCATGCCGGTGCGCCAAATCGGCTGGATGATCAATTCCATTGCCCGCGCCTCCACTTGCGGCGGTCGGTTGTTCAACGTCCTCGACCTAGTTCCCTCCATTTCGAACAAAGCGGATGCGAAGCCGCTCGACGCGTCGCAAGGCGTCGTCCGGTTCGACGCTGTCGACTTCCGCTATCCGACCTGGGCCAAGGACCAGCGCACTCTGAGCGGCGTCAGTTTCGAGGCGCGGCCCGGTAAGATGGTCGGCATCGTCGGCCCGCCGGGTGCCGGAAAGACAACCATCGCGCAATTGATGGGCCGCTACTACGACGTCGCGGGAGGTAGCATCAGTATCGACGGCCAAGATATCCGCGACGTCACGCTGGAATCGCTGCGGGCTGCGGTCAGTATCGTCCAACAAGAGCCGTTCCTGTTCACCGCAAGCCTCGACCATAACGTCGCCTACGGATCGCCCTGGGCGGACCGGCCGGATATCGAGCATTCGGCCCAAACTGCACAGCTACACAATTATATTCGCGGCCTTCCGGAATCTTACGAAACCTTGGTCGGCGAACGCGGCGTCTCACTCTCCGGCGGCCAACGCCAACGCCTCTCCATCGCCCGGGCCATCCTGCCCGATGCGAAGGTCTTGGTTTTCGACGATTCTACCGCCGCCGTCGATGCCGCGACCGAACGGCGCATCCGCGATGCGCTACGCGATTTCGTGGCTGAGCGCGCCGTCATCATCATTGCCCATCGTCTGACGTCACTGATGCATGCGGACGAAATTCTGTTCATTGAGGACGGTCGGATCGTCGAGCGCGGAAGCTACGATGAACTGATGACTTCGGCGACACGGTATCGCCAGCTCTACGAGCTACAGTCGCGTGCGACGGGGGAGGATGCCGCATGAGCGTCCAATCCGCCGCTCCGCTAAAACCCAAAGGCCCCCTCGCCGTCGTCGGCTCGCAGACCAGCCAGGACGAGGTCATTTTCGGCCGCGCTTTCGACAAATGGGTGATTACACGATTCTTGCGCCATCTGGCGCCGTACAAGCTCCGCATTGCCATCGGTGTTTTCGCCGTTCTCGTCTATACGGTCACCCAACTCTCCATTCCGCTCATTGTGCGGGCGACCATCGATCACTCCCTCGCGCCGGACGTCGGCAATCAGGAGGCGTTGCATAATTTAGTGAAGCTCTTCTTCGCCATCGTGATCGTCAATTATATCGCAAATCATTTCATGGAAACCGTCGTCGGACGGACCGCGCAGTACTTGCTCTTCAATTTGCGGCGCGCGATGTACGAACATCTGCAGCACGTCTCGCTTTCGTTTATGGATAAGACAGAGGTCGGGCGACTGATGTCGCGCCTGCAAGGCGATGTATACGCGCTACAGGAATTTCTCGAATCCTCGATCTTCGCGGTCGGCGATATCGTTCTGCTCTTCGGCATTGTCGGTGTTCTTCTTTGGCTCGATCCGGCATTGGGAGCGTTGACGCTTTCGGTCGTGCCGATCCTCTTTTTGGTACGCATCGTGTGGCTACCGTTGGCGCGGAAAGCGTTTCTTGCCGCGCGCGAAGCCAGCAGCGCTACGAACGCCGCGCTCGCCGAGAACGTCCACGGCATTCGAGCCATCCAGGAATTAGTGCGAGAGAACGTTAACTTCGAGCTGTTCGAGAAGAAGGCTCGCACCAATCTACTGGCCCATCTCCGCGCTTCGAAATTTTCCAACGTGATCATTCCCATGGTCGACACACTGACCGGCGGCGCCATGGCGATCGTCATCGTGGTCGGTGGAAGCATGGTGTTGGACCGCTCTCTCGATATCGGCGTCATGGTCGCCTTCCTATTTTACGTCCAGCGATTCTTCGATCCGATCCGGTCCCTCACGCTGCAATACAGCACCATGCAACGTGCCATGGCGTCGGGTCAGCGGATTTTCGAAGTGACCGACGTCACGGTCGATATCGCGGATCGCCCCGATGCCGAAGACCCCGATGAGATTGACGGCGCTATTGAGTTCCGCGACGTCACCTTCGGATACGAGCCCGACAATCCGATCCTCAAGAATATCTCTTTCCGGGTCGAACCAGGAGAGACCGTCGCTCTGGTCGGCCCCACCGGTTCCGGAAAGACCAGCACGACATCTCTTGTCCACCGTTTCTACGACGCTTGGGAAGGCGAAGTGCTGGTCGGAGGCCACAATGTACGCGACGTGACGCAGAAGTCGCTCGGTCGTCACATCGCCATGGTATTACAGGAACCCTTCCTCTTCTCCGCCACCATCGAGGAGAATATCCGCTACGCCAAGGCGGACTCAACGATGGACGATGTAATCGAAGCTGCGAAAGCCGTTGGCGCACATGACTTTATCATGCGCCTGGAAGCAGGTTATCAAACCATGCTCGACCAGCGCGGCGTCAATCTTTCCTTCGGACAGCGCCAGCTCATCAGCTTCGCCCGGGCCTTGGTCGCGGATGCAAAAATCTTGGTCCTCGACGAGGCAACGGCGAGCGTCGACAGCTATACGGAGCTCGAAATCCAACGTGCACTCTCCCGACTGCTGGAAGGTCGCACCGCCTTGGTAATCGCGCACCGTCTTGCCACCATCCGAGGCGCTGACCGCATTATCGTCTTACAGGAAGGCGGCATCATCGAGGAAGGCAACCACGATCAGTTAATGGGAGCCGACGGTCTCTATTCCCGCCTCTACCGCATGAACTACGCAAGTTTCGACGACATGCCGGAAGAAGAAATAAAGCGCGCTATTTCAGGGGACGGCGGAGAGACGTAATCCCGTCTACAATACAGCCACTACGTCCATCAGCCGCCGCATGGTTTCCAACGCCTTGGCTTCCGGCAATCCCGGCCAGCGGACCCGGGCGATCACATGATCGATACCGAGTTCGTCGCGCAGCCAGCGCATCCTCTCCGCAACTGAACGCTCATCTCCCACGAGGAACTTGGCTCTCATGAAGTCATCGAACTCCTCGCGTCCGCCGACCTTCGTGTTGCTCGACGCCACACCCCAGGATTGATAAGCGTTGTATTTGGCGTAGAGAATGTCCCGCACATCGTCGAAAGCCTCCTCCTCCGTCGCGCCGATATAGCATTCACGCATTGTCGGGCATTCCGGAGCCAGCGGTAGATCCGCCCGCGCGTCTTTGAATTCACTTAGAAGCGTCCGCAATTCCTCGAAAGAAGGATTCATGCTGGAAACCCAAACATCACCAATACGCGCCGCCCGGCGGATCGCCGCCGCGACGCTGCCGCCTATCCAGACCGGCGGTCCAGGACGCTGCTTCGGTTTCAGGCTGATGGAGACATTCTCGACCGAGAAAAATTTCCCTTGATGGCTCACATTGTCCTCGGCCCAAAGTTTACGGACCAATGCCAATCCATCGGTGAAACGTCCGACCCGTTCATTCATTGGCACGCCCATCGCCGCAAACTCATCACTGCGGTAACCCATCCCCGCTCCGAAGATCAATCGCCCACCGGTAATCCAATCCAAACTCGCCATTTCCTCCGCCAAGACCACCGGGTGCGTGAACGGCAGCAAAAATACTCCGGTGCCAAGCCGCACGCGCTTGGTTTGCCCTGCGAGGAGACCCATCAAGGGGCCTGGCTGAATAGACGCATAGGGTGCGGAGACATAATGCTGGGGCAACCAGACCGAC